>ENA-OWLZ01000146-OWLZ01000146.1-metagenome-genome-assembly--contig:-NODE-146-length-19822-cov-10.314211_pt1 | contig 19822 bp, 17 predicted proteins | sample MGYA00245341_ERZ651117 | MGnify/ENA primary metagenome ERZ651117 (study PRJEB26857, sample SAMEA4031763) | metagenome | biome: human; feature: oral; material: saliva | place: Philippines | collected 2014... | reverse complement strand
CTAACTTCTTTCATTATAGTCACTCCTAATCAGCTAAGCTTCCTTTATTCACACGAATAAAATCATCGAATTCCTTTGGTGGTTCCACTTGGAAAGCTAACGTCTCACCGCTTATAGGATGTGTAAAGCTTAATGTTCTTGCGTGTAAATATTGACCGAATTCAGAAGCTTTCTTACCTTTTGGATGATATAATGGATCATTCACGATTGGATGTTTTATAAATTCCATATGTGCTCTAATTTGATGCGTTCGACCTGTTTCGAGTCTGCAAGATACGAGTGAATAATCAGAAAAAGAATCTAGAACTTCAAAGTGTGTAATAGCGGATTTACCACCTTTTTCAACCACTCGTTTTAAGCGATTGGTTTGGTGACGAGATAAAGGCGCGTCAATAACGCCTGTTTCGTGGGCAAAGTGGCCATCAACAATTGCGATATATTTACGATTCATTTTATTTTCTGCGATTTGTTGCGCTAGTTTTTGATGGACATCATTATTTTTAGCAATCACGAGTAATCCACTTGTATCTTTATCGATACGGTGAACTAAACCTGGTCGATAAATCTCTTCGCTAGTGCTATCAGATAAACTATTTGAATGGTAAAGAAGAGCGTTCACTAAAGTGCCACTATAATGACCTTTCGAAGGATGAACCACCATTCCACTTGGTTTATTTACAACGATTAAGACATCATCTTCATAAACAATATCTAGAGGAATATTCTCAGGTTGAATCGTTACTTGTTCTTCCTCTTTCTTTAGAATGGTTACTACGTCTCCGTTTTGCGCTTTATAGTTTGATTTAACGAATTCGCCATTTACTTTCACTAAATCTGCTTTTAGCCAACTTTGAACTGTACTTCTGCTAATGCCTAATTCAGCAGTAAGCACCTTATCCAGTCTATCGCTTTTTTCTAAGTTTAACGTTAACTCTTTATATACTGTAGTCATATAAATCTCCTATTTGGACTGTTCTTTAAAAATTACATAATAAAACAAAAATATTACTCCGATTGTTAAACAAATATCTGCAACATTAAAAATAGGAAAATCGATAAATTCAAACTTAAACATATCCACTACATATCCTAGGCGAATACGATCAATAAAGTTACCAACTGCCCCAGCTAAAATAAGTGCGTAAGCCGTTAATAATAGTTTTGATTTTCCTTTTTCTTTGAACATTAAATATAAGAGTGTCCCTACTGCAACTGCAGTAATTAAATAGAAGAAAAGCATTTTTCCTTCAAACATTCCCCATGCAGCACCAGTATTGCGAACGTACAAAATACTTACTAGCCCATTAATCAATTCCATTCCTTCATGAAGGTTGAAACTATTAACTATCCACATTTTAACCAGTTGGTCAGCGATAACAAATAAAATACTTAAAATTAAATATAGTAACATAAAGATTCTCCATTTCTTATCAATAGTAACATTGTACAAAGAAGTCACGCTATAGTCAACGAACTGAAAATGAGTCGAAATCGAAATACTTATTTCCACTTTGAGGGTAAAAATCAATGAAATTTGGCTAAAAATGGGGAGGAAGTCCTAAAAATCAACCAAAAGATTGAAAAATCATTCAAATACACGTATAATATCAAAAAGAAAACGCATTACTGTAAAAGGAGTGTATTATGAAAAAAATCGCAGCCAAGGTATTCTTGATTAGCGCTGGGTTCTTATTCTTAGGAGCTTGCGGTAATACAAAGAAAAGTGCCGAATCTACTGTTCAAGAAGTACAAGATACCTTACCTGTTGTCGTTCAACAAATTAATGACATTCAAGCGTTAGAAAGTTCATTACAGTCTGATTGGGAAGCAGATATCCATGAAGACTACACGATGGCCAGTTACGCTAAGAAGACGGGTAAAGTATTCACCAACATTCAAGAACGTCAGCAATTGTTGAAGTCTATGCAAAAATCGCTCAAAGTATTAGCAGATGATGCGTCTAGACTAAGTAATCTGAAGGATAAAGACCTCCCTTCTGCCGAAATTCAAATTGTAGTTTCTAATGTTCAATCAATTGTGAATCAACTAAAAAACTATTATGAAATGTATCAAAAACAATTAGAAAAAGAAGCAGAATTTTTTGTCAGCATTGCAGGAGGCAAACAAACGAATGAAGAATTACGCAATCTAATTATCGAAGTCAACAATTCAGCAAATGAGCGTCAACAAATTATCGAAGCTATCAATTCTCCTATCAGCGAATTAGATAGACCGATTCGTATTCTTAAAGCACGCTTATCGAATGGAAAGGGTGAGTAATGGTTATGAAGAAAAAAATAATATTTGCAAGCTTACTCGCTACTGCTACTCTAGGAACAATGTTCGTATTCAATAATGCAGCTAACGCTCAAGATACTGCCGAAAGCAAGTTGAATTTAAGAGCAAACAGCTTACTAAGAATGCCCGTGAATATTCCTCAGGAACGTGTTTATGATTCTGGAATCTCCATTCCTTATCCTACAGATGGTGTTAAAGGAGTTTATCTGCAAGCTTTCCGTGCTAAAGGTGAAGACTTAGAAAATATGATTCAATTCATAAATTCTACTCCAATTAACTCAGTCGTTATTGATGTACGAGACGGTTATGGAAACATCACAATGCCACTTGATACAAATAATGAAGAAGTGAAAGAACACACCGTTAGTGAGGTTCCGGATACTACTGCTCTATTAAAACGATTAGAAAAAGAACAAATTTACCCAATCGCACGTATTGTATGTTTTGGGGATCGTAACATACCAAAAGAGGACCCTGAACGTTCTTTTAGAAATGCACTAGGTCAATTATGGTATACGGACGATGGGGAAACATTCCTAAACCCATTCCTTAAAGAAAACTGGGAATACATTGCTGAAGTTGCAATTGGTGCGGCTAAAGCAGGATTTAAGGATATTCAATTAGACTATGTTCGCTTCCCTCTTGGATTTGAAACAGTATCTGATGACTTGGTATTCGATAAAGGTGATTACGCTCATATAAAAAACGATGATGAAGCTCGTATCGCTGCTATTACAGATTTCGTAGCATTCATCCGTGAAAAATTACAACCATATGGTGTTCATCTATCAGCTGACATTTTAGCTCATGCGATTACAGAGTCTAAAATCGGGGGTATCGGACAAAAATTTGTCAATATTGCTGAAAAAGTTGATGTTATTTCCCCAATGATTTTCCCAAGTCACTGGGTGAATTACGCGTTAGATGTTAAAGAACCAGATAAAGATCCTTACGAAATCGTGAAGCGTTATATGGTAATTGAAAAAGGTTATATAAAAACACTCAATCCTTCCCCAATCTCAAGACCTTGGATTCAAGCCTTCACAGCAGACTTTTTAGGCGAAGGAAACTATCAACTCTACACAGCTGATGTGATTAGCGAAGAAATTCGTGCCTTGAGAGAAGCAGGTATAACAGAGTACCTCCTCTGGAATGCTGCTTCTCAATATTCAACTGAAATTGAATTCTAACCAAAAAGACATCCAATTGGATGTCTTTTTTATAGTTATTATTATTCTGTTAATGGGCCGTAGTCAAAGTTTTCTAGGACTGCTTTCACTTCTCCGTCATTTTCTCCTAAAAGTGATGAACCATTACTTGTACGGTCAACTAGCGTTAAATCCATTGGTCGAACGACTTTAGTTTCACCGTTTGTAGCAACGATTGTGTATTCACTAGTTGAAGAGATTTCTCCATCCATGAAGACTACACGGTGCGGTTTAGCTTTCAATTCACGTAGAACCATCAATCCACGTTTTGCACGTGTCAGCATGGAGATTTCTAATACATTGAATCGTTTTACTGCCCCACGTTGCGTTGTAAGGAATGCAGAAACTACTTTATGTTCTAATGAGTAAACCATTGCTCCAGCAACGAAGTCTTCTTTACGAAGATTAATTGCTTTCACACCGCTAGCTACTGTACCGACAACTGGAATTTCACTTAATTCATAACGAAGGCCAAACCCACAGTGCGTTACAATAAATACTTCTAGGTCTTCAGGGTTTGTAACGACTACTTTAACCACTTCATCTGTTGTTGTCTTGAGTTTCATCGCATTACTTGTACGAGTTTTATATCCGCGGTAAGTAGTAAACTCATTAAATAATGTTTGCTTCACTAAGCCTTCTTTTGTAAAGAAGACAACTGTCCAATCTTTATACGAATCATCACTGTCTTTTGTTTTAATAAAACCAGATAGAATTAATTCATTACTACCTAAAGAAATAGACTGACTCAAGTGGTTCCCTACATCTTTCCATTTAGCTTCTGGAATTTCATGTACTGGTAAGTGTAAGTAATTTCCTTTTGAAGTGAATAAAATTAAGTTGTCTAATGTAGAAGCTTTTTGGCAAAGAATCACTTCATCCCCTTCACGCATTCCATTTTCTTCTGGAGCGCTTGAGGCAAAAGAACGTGGGCTAACACGTTTGTAGTACCCTTGTTTAGTAGCAACAACATAGACTTCTTCTTCAGTGACTAACACTTCTGTTTCAATCTTAATTTCTTCAATTTCCGCTTGGATTTGCGTTAAACGAGGAGTCGCGTATTTTTTCTTTAAATCACGAAGTTCACTCTTCATTACTTGAAGAAGAGTCTTTTCAGATTTTAAGATACTTAAGAAAGTTGCGATTTGCTCATTTAAATCAAGTTTTTCGTTTTGAAGAATGGTAATATCCGTATTCGTTAAACGATATAATTGTAAGCTTACAATTGCTTCTGCTTGAATCATCGTGAAGTCATATGTCTCCACTAAACGTTCTTTCGCATGTTTCTTATCTTTACTGTTACGAATCAATGCGATTACTTCATCAAGAATCGATAAAGCCTTCATCAAACCATCAACGATATGTAGACGATCTTGCGCTTTCTTTAAGTCATATTGTGTACGTCTCGTAATCACTTCTTTTTGGAAGTTGATATACGAAGTTAAAATAGTTTTTAATCCTACTTGAACTGGACGTCGTTCGTCGATTGCGACCATATTGAAGTTATAGTTCACTTGTAAGTCTGTATTCTTCAATAAGTAGTTAAGAATCCCTTCAGCATTGGCTTCTTTCTTCAATTCAATGACGATTTGAAGCCCGGTACGGTCTGATTCATCACGTACTTCAGCAATACCGTCAATCTTTTTATTTAAGCGAATTTCATCAATCTTCTTCACTAATAAAGCTTTATTTACTTCATAAGGAATTTCTGTAATGATGATTTGAGTTTTGCCGCCTTTGATTGGCTCAATCTTTGTTTTTGAACGAAGAACCACTTTCCCTCGTCCAGTTTCATAGGCTTGCTCCAATTCTTCAATCCCTTGGATAATTCCTCCTGTAGGGAAATCAGGACCTTTAACAAATTGCATTAACTCTTTCACAGTTGCCTTAGGATGGTCAATTGCATGAATCGTTGCATCAATGACTTCTCCTAGGTTATGAGTTGGAATTTCTGTCGCATAACCAGCCGAAATCCCTGTAGCTCCATTCACTAGAAGGTTTGGATAACGTGCAGGAAGGACTGTTGGTTCTTCTTCTGTATCATCGAAGTTTAGAACAAATTCAACAGTTTGTTTGTCTAAATCACGTAATAATTCTTCCGAAATCTTAGAAAGACGAGCTTCCGTATAACGCATCGCAGCAGCTGGGTCTCCGTCCATACTACCGTTATTCCCGTGCATTTCAATTAACACATCACGCAACTTCCAGTCTTGACTCATACGAACCATCGCTTCGTATACTGAAGAGTCGCCGTGAGGGTGGAAATTACCGATTACATTTCCGACAGTTTTAGCAGACTTACGAAATTGTTTATCGCTAGTGTTTCCATCGATGGACATCGCATATAAAATACGACGTTGTACAGGTTTTAACCCATCACGAATATCAGGAAGAGCACGGTCTTGGATAATGTATTTAGAATAGCGTCCAAATCGGTCGCCCATTACATCTTCCAGATTCAATTCTTGAATATCTTGAATTCGACTCATACTATTCCTCCTCTCCTAATAGCGATAATTGCTCCACATGATCAATCACAACCTCTTTCTTTACGGAAGGTTGTTTCTTCTCTTCTTTTTTTGGATGTGCAGTTGCACTAATTGCGTTTACATCTGATTCTAAAATACTCTTATCTTCTTCTAGACCAAACTCAACATGACGTTCAATCCATTTACGACGAGGTTCTACTTTGTTCCCCATCAATGTACTTACACGACGTTCTGCTTGCGCTTTATCGTCAATGACTACACGAATTAACGTTCTAGTATCTGGGTTCATTGTTGTATCCCATAGTTGGTCCGCATTCATTTCTCCAAGACCTTTATAACGTTGTAATAAGTAGCCTTTCCCGACCAATTTAGTCTTTTCTTCAAGCTCTTTTTCTGTCCACGCGTATTCAACAACTTGCTTTTTACCAGTACCTTTAGAAATCTTATATAAAGGTGGTAACGCAAGATACACTTTTCCAGCTTCAATCAATGGTTTCATATAGCGATAGAAGAATGTTAACAGTAAAACTTGAATGTGGGCACCATCCGTATCCGCATCGGTCATAATGACAATCTTGTCATAGTTACAATCTTCAATCTTGAAGTCACTACCAACACCAGCGCCAATCGTATAAATAATCGTGTTGATTTCTTCGTTCTTGAGAATATCTGAGATCGATGCTTTTTCTGTATTGATGACTTTACCACGTAATGGAAGAATCGCTTGGAACTTACGGTCACGACCTTGTTTTGCAGAACCACCGGCAGAATCTCCCTCTACTAAGTAAAGTTCGTTCTTTTTAGGGTTCTTACTTTGAGCAGGTGTTAATTTACCAGAAAGAAGCGTTTCTTTCTTCTTACCCTTCTTACCATTACGGCTCTCTTCACGGGCCTTACGACTCGCTTCACGCGCTTCACGGGCCTTAATCGCTTTACGGATTAATTCTTGCGCAATTTCCCCGTTTTCTGTTAAGAAGAACCCTAATTGCTCAGAAATCGTATTATCAACAATCCCGCGTGCAGCAGGTGTTCCTAACTTATCTTTTGTTTGTCCTTCAAATTGAAGGATTTCTTCAGGAATACGAAGCGAAATAATCGCTGTTAATCCTTCGCGGACATCGCTACCTTCTAAGTTTTTATCTTTATCTTTTAAAAGACCAACTTTACGTGCGTATTCGTTAAACGCTTTTGTTAAGGCACTCTTCATTCCCACTTCATGAGTACCACCGTCTTTTGTACGAACATTATTGACAAATGATAATACAGTTTCTGAATATCCGTCATTGTACTGGAATGCAAATTCTGTCTCTACTCCATCAACTGTGCTGTCAAAATCAACAATTGGTGATAAAGTATCTTTTTCTTCATTTAAGTATTGAATGAAATCACGAATCCCTTCTTCATAATGGAAAGCCTCTGATTCACCAGTACGTTCATCTGTAAGTACAATTGTTAATCCTTTAAGTAAGAACGCTGATTCTCTTAAACGCTCAGCTAGAGTCTCATATGACCAGTTTGTTGTTGAAAAGGTCTTATCGCTTGGAAGGAATGTAACAGTAGTTCCTGATCCACGTCGACTTGTTTTTTCTTTTTTTACTGTTCCAACTGGTTCTCCACCATTTTTAAAGGCTTGTTTATATAAAGTACCATCTCGTAACACTTCAACGGTTAACCAATCTGATAAGGCATTTACTACAGAAGCTCCTACCCCGTGAAGACCACCTGATGTTTTATATCCGCCTTGACCAAATTTACCACCAGCATGAAGTACTGTAAAAATAACTTGAATGGTTGGAATACCAGAAGCATGTTTCCCTGTTGGCATCCCACGGCCATTATCTTTTACAGAAAGTGATTGATCTTTATGAATGGTAACTTCAATTTTTGTTGCATAACCAGATAAGGCTTCATCGACTGCGTTATCGACAATCTCGTAAGCTAAATGATGAAGTCCACGGTGGTCAGTCGACCCAATATACATACCCGGACGTTTACGAACGGCTTCAAGACCTTCTAAAACCTGAATCGCATCATCATTATATTGATTCGTCACTTTACTCATTTAATACGCTCCTTTTTTTGTCATCTTATCTATAATACTTGTTTTTCGTGAGTTTCGCAAGATTTCTCCTTAGAAACAGCGTTAAATTAACCTTTCTTGCTTACTTAATTTGTATCTATTGTACAATTTATGTTACACTGTCACTAGACTGTTTAAAGGAGAAATGAAATCAATGTCATTTACTTTTATTATAGGCGCACTTGTCGCGTATTTACTTGGTTCAATCCCATCAGGATTGTGGATTGGACAATACTTTTTTCAAAAAGACATCCGACAATTCGGAAGTGGAAATTTAGGATCAACGAATGCCTTTCGAGTTTTAGGCAAGAAAGCAGGATCCATTGTGCTCTTTTGCGATGTGTTTAAAGGCTTTTTAGCAATGATTCTTGCAATGACGGTATTTAAACAAGAAAGTTTATCACCGCTTTGGATTGCATCTTTTGCAGTTATTGGTCATACTTTCCCACTATTTGCCTCTTTTAAAGGCGGAAAAGCTGTAGCAACATTCGCAGGAATGATTTTAGCCTATCAACCATTACTATTACTTTATGGGTTAATCATATTTTTAGCCTTACTTGCTATTACGCGTATGGTAAGTCTTACGGCAATGGTCACGATTACTGCTGGAGTTTTCCTTTCATTATTATTCAACGATTGGACGTTAACAGCTTTTGCACTAGCGATTGATATTTTTATCATTTATCGTCATCGCTCGAATATTCAACGTATTCTTAACGGTACAGAAAATAAAGTTCCAATGCCTTGGGATAAGCAAAATAAAGACACTAAGTAAATTCTTAGTGTCTTTTCTTTTTATTCAAATACAAAAGTTGCTGTTGATTGATAAGGGTTATCACTTGTGATACGTAAAATATTTTTCTTTTCTTCAAGGTCTATTGTGGATTCTGTAGAAATATCTGGATAACCATCCCAAGGCTCAAAGCAGATAAACGGAGAATCATCTGGATTCGTCCAAACACCTACCGCTTCGATTCCATTTAGATGAACAGATACGCTTCTAGTGCCCTTAGGAGAATACAGTTTTCCTTTAAAGTTTGGAGTTATTGATTTAAACAGTAATACATCATTTGTAAATAAGTCATGGTGAAGTGAAAAATCTCCTTGTGTAAAAGGAACTCCTTCCAAGGACGCTAGGTATGGAATTTCAAGCTCTAATTTTGCGATAGGAGCATCTGACGTTAATTGTATATGATAATCCTCAAAGGCTAATCCTTCTTCTAGCGGAACAGCAAATGCAGGATGCCCACCGATTGCAAAATATAATTCCGGACTAGCAGTTGATAGTTGATACGTCATCTCTAAAGAATTTGAATGTAGCGTATATTTCAAACGTAACTCAAACTCAAAAGGATATTGCTCATCAATCATCTCATTCGTTAATAAGAAAGTTGCAAAACCATTCCCTTTTTCTTCTAATGAAAACGCATAATCTCTAGCAAATCCATGTTTTCTAGCAGGATATTTCTTTCCTTTATAAATAAACGAATTCTCTTTAATAGCTCCGATATTCGGGAATAAAATCGGTGACTGCTTATTCCAATGAATTCCATCTGGTTGATACATATATTCTGTATTAGTCTCTTTCGAAACAACAGAAGTTAGTTCAGCACCAAAGAGTTTTACTCCAACTTTTAAACACTCATTTTCAATAAAGATGTTTTCCATTTTAAATCGCCTCTATTTATGCAAATTTTAATTCAGACAACAATGAAGATTTAATATTTTGATTTTTGATTTTAATATAGGTTCCTTTAGTTCCTAAACTACGACTCTCAATAATACCAGCAGATTCAAGTTTTCGAATCGCATTTACGATTACTGTACGAGTGATATGATATTCTTGAGCAATTTTAAGTGCAGTAAAGCGTAAGTCCATCCCATCAAACAGACCAATAATGACTTTGATGGCTTCTAATTCACTGTAAGAAAGTGAATTAAGTGCTAAATGGACATTTTGTTGCTCCCGTTTTTCCTGCTCAACTTTACGAGTATACCAGTGAAGCATTTCTGTGCCAATTACAGTCGCTGCATGCTCAGCAAGAATCAAATCATCTGTTGAGAAGGTTTGCCCTTCCTTCCCCATCACTACAAATCCTAACTGTTTTCCCGAAGCATAAATTGGAATCACAGTCGTCATTGCTTCTTGGAAATTTTCATGCAATTCAACTGGAAAAATTGTTAAAGCATCGGTTACAGGAATATTTTCCTTCGTAAATTTCAAGGCTGTCAACTCTTTCATATAAAAATCTGGAAATTGACGATTGTCCTTGTATTCTTTCATACGATCGTTAATCACTTGGAACTCATCATGAATCCCAAGCATTCTTCCTTCTCTTGAAGCAATATACAAATCAACTTTTAGTAAAGAACCTAAAATTTCAGTCAACTTATTAAATGGTAAGTCAGCTGTCTCTGAATCTCTCCACACGTTGTCGTATTGTACGATTTCATTTATTTTTCTTAAATCCGCTAATACTGTACGCACAAGTAATTTCTCCTTTTATAAGATATATTTCGTTAAATCTTGATCCTCACGAATCGCGTTTAATTTACTTTCAACATATTGTTCTGTAATTTGAATATTTCCCATTTGCATCGAAGGAGCTTCAAATAACAGCTCCTCTAGTACTGTTTCTAAAATCGTATGAAGACGACGAGCACCGATATTTTCCATTGTGCTATTCACTTCAAATGCAACTTCAGCAAGTTTAGAGACTGCTTCTTTTGTAAAGACGATTTCGACATTTTCAGTTGCCAATAATGCTTTGTATTGTTTTAATAATGCGTTCTTTGGCTCTGTTAAAATACGTTCAAAATCTTCTTTTGATAAATCTTGTAATTCAACACGGATTGGAAAACGTCCTTGCAATTCCGGCATTAAGTCACTTGGTTTAGCAACGTGGAAGGCACCTGAAGCAATAAACAAGATATGGTCAGTATTAATAACACCATACTTCGTATTCACTTGGCTTCCTTCTACAATCGGTAAAATGTCACGTTGAACACCTTCACGAGAAACCTCGCCACCGTTATGACCTTTAGCAGCAATCTTATCAATCTCATCGATAAAGATAATTCCAGAAGTTTCAGCTAGTTTTAGAGCTTGGGCATGCATATCTTCTTGATTAATTAAGTTGTTAGCTTCTTCTTCTGTTAATAGTTCTAATGCCTCTTTTACAGTCACAGTTCTACTAATTTTCTTCTTAGGAGTCATTTGGTCAAGAACCGATTGAATTTGCATCATTTGTTCCATTTGGTTACCAGATCCTGCCATACGCATTGGTTTCTCTGTTAATTCAATTGTCACTTCTTTTGAATCAAGAAGACCGTTTCTTAATTGTTGCTCAATATCACGGCGTTTTTGAGCAATTTCTTCAGTGACTTCTTCCTTCATTTCAGGTTCTAATCCAGGATTTTGAATTCCCATTTGTTGGAACATGCTAAAGAGTGAATCTTGTTGTGGATTCGAAACCTTTTTCATAATGCCAGGTTTTAGAATCTTCGCTAGTTTCTTAACAGCCTTATCAAAAGCTTGCGGTTTCACTTCTTCTTGTTTTATTTTTGTGACGATTTGAATCGCATTTTCTACTAAATCACGAACCATTGATTCTACATCACGGCCAACATAACCAACTTCTGTAAACTTAGTGGCTTCCACTTTGGCAAATGGTGCATCGACTAATTTGGCAAGACGACGAGCTAATTCCGTTTTACCAACCCCAGTAGGTCCAATCATTAATAGATTTTTTGGAGTCACTTCTTTCTTCATTTCTTCATCTAATAACAAACGACGGTAACGATTACGAAGAGCCACCGCCAAAGCACGCTTAGCGTCGTTTTGACCAACGATAAATTGATCTAATTCTGACACTACTTCTCTAGGTGTTTTACTAATATTTGCTTGCATACAACCACTTCCTTACGCTAATATTTCAGTGATGATATTATCATTTGTAAAAATATCAATTTCTGAAGCAATTTTTAAACTTTCACGAGCGATATCTTCTGCTGTTAAATTCGAATCTCCAAATCTTAAGAGCCCTCTAGCAGCTGATAAAGCATAGTTTCCACCAGAACCAATCGTTAGAATACCATCATCTGGTTCAATCACTTCACCGGTTCCTGAAACAAGTAGCACTTGTTCTTTATTCATTACGATTAACATCGCTTCTAATTTTTGTAAACCACGGTCACTTCTCCATTGCTTTGCCATTTCAATAGCTGCACGTTGTAAGTTCCCTTTAAATTGTTTGAGTTTATCTTCAAACATTTCTTCTAAAGTAATTGCATCGGCAACCCCTCCTGCAAATCCAACAAGCACTTGATTGTCGAAAATACGACGGATTTTACGAGCGGTTCCTTTCATGATGACTTTTTCACCCATTGTTACTTGGCCGTCACCAGCCATCGCAACTTGATTATCTTTTTTTACTGCACAAATTGTAGTCATGATTTTCCTCCATTATTCTTTTTAAAGGTACTTGCATCAAATTCACTCTTCCTAGCTTTAGACCTTGGAAAATATAGTTGGTAGTTTTGTTGAAGAGCTTCCTTCGTCACATGCGTATAAATTTGGGTCGAACTGAGACTTACGTGTCCTAAGAGTTCTTGGACTGTTCGCATATCTGCTCCGTTATTTAACAGATGAGTCGCAAACGTATGTCTAAGCATATGCGGATGAATCTTTAACGTAAGGCCACTTTCTTGGATTAGTTTCTCTAAAATGTATCGAACCCCGTTTGTTGTTAGCGGGTCGCCTAAATGATTTACAAATACAAAGGAATGATCTTTACGCTCTTTAGCCATCAAATCTTTACGCCCTTCTTCAAGAAAGGTCTCCAAGGCTGTTCTAGCAAAGTCCCCAATTGGAACGTAACGCTCTTTGGAACCTTTACCGATAACCAGAATAATACTATTTTCAAGGTCTAATTGCGCAAGAGTTAAATTCGTTAACTCACTGACACGCATACCTGTAGCATATAATACTTCTACTAGAGCTTTATTACGTTGGTCTAAAGACTGATTTCCATCAATAGAATCGATAAATTTCTCAATCTCATCCTCATAGAAAAATTCTGGGAGTCGCATTTTACCTTTCTTGTAACTGACAGAAGTAAAGGGATTCGTTTCAACAACGCCTCTTTCAACAAGAAAATGATAAAATGACCGTAAACTCGAGAGAAAACGAGAAATACTCGAACGGTTATAGTTCTCACGGTGTAATACCCCAAGATAAATTCGAACATCTACAACAGTGACATCATTCCAAGATTTAATCGGAACTTCTGTTAAATAGTCAAAGAAATGTTGAATATCACGTTCATACGCATGAATCGTCTCTGGCGAATAGCGTCGTTCAACTTTTAAATACGTTAAAAAATCTTGCATTTCGTTCTTCATCGTCTTCCTCCCCTTGTTAACTGTAGCACAGAAAGCACTTTCTTACAACCGAATTGTCAAAATTTTTACGACAATTAAATCAAATTTAATAAATAGGATGCGAGACATCGCTAAGAAATGGAACGTTGGACCGGAATACCGTAACGGTCTATAGGACCGTGAGGATATTTCGGGAAACGCACGCCATTTCTGCGATGCCGAGCTCAACTAAATAGGATACGAGGAAAAGCGTTTTGAAACGAATCACTGGAGACAAACACAGCAAAGGACTCGGAACGAGTCGTGTGGATGTTTGTCGAAGTGGACGTCGTTTCTGCTTTTCCGAGTTCAACTACCAGGATACGAGGGCGAACGCTCAGGACTGAAACACTGGACCGAGATGACGGAAGGAACGTGAAACGTTCCGCGTACGTCTCGGGAAGTGGACGTCAGTCCTGTGAGCCCGAGTTCGACTATTATTAAGGATGTGAGAAAAGGCGTTTATAGGCGATGACGGTTCGCAGGTTAGCCGCAAAGGACTGTTTACAGTCGTGCGGACTAACCTCGAAAGGCTTGAGCCTATGCCTTTTCGAACTCAACTCCAAGGATGTGAAACATCGCGTTCAGAAACGGAACACTGGAAAATCCTTCACAGTGTGAAGGATTTGGGTGTGGGCAATGCAAACTATATAGGAATACAAATTGATAAGACATTAGTTTATAAATTTCAGTTTTCATTCATAACTAGCTAATATAGTTCAATAAACCACTGCGATTAAATCATCGCGCTACTATAATTCGCGCAAAAAAGAGCACCTAGATTCGTCTAAGTGCTCTTTAGCTTTATTTTTGAACTGCTTCTTTATAATCACAATTACTACATGCAATTTGTTTTCCACCGCGACCTTTTTTCTCTACTAAGTAGTGGTCACATTTTGGACAATTGCGTCCGATTGGTTTATCCCATGACACGAATTCGCATTCAGGATAACGATCACAACCGTAGAACAAGCGATTCTTCTTCGATTTACGCTCAATCACTTTCCCTTTACCACAAGTTGGACAAGTGATACCAATATCTTTCACGATAGCTTGTGTGTGGTGACATTCCGGGAAATTGCTACATGCGTAGAATTTACCAAAGCGACCTAATTTAATGACCATTGGATGGCCACATTTTTCACAGTTAAATCCAGCTGGTTCGTCTTTAATTTGAACTTTCTCGATTTCGACTTCCGCTTTATCCACTTCTACTTTAAACGGTTGATAGAACTTATCGATTACTTGTACCCACTCTTCTTTTCCTTCTTCAACAAGGTCAAGATTGTCCTCCATTGAAGCAGTGAAATGAGTGTCCACAATATTCGGGAAGTATTGTTCAATCATTTGATGAACTACATATCCAAGTTCCGTTGGTTCAAAACGTTTAGAAACCAATTTAACGTAATAACGTTTTTGAATAGTTTCAATTGTTGGTGCGTAAGTTGACGGACGACCAACACCAATTTCTTCCAATGTTTTAATTAAAGTAGCTTCAGAATAACGTGCAGGTGGTTGCGTGAAATGTTGTTCGGGATTTAGTTTAGCTAATTGAACTTCATCCCCAACTTGCATTTCAGGAAGAACATTTCCTTTTTTCGCTTCTGCATTATCTTGATAAACCTTTTGATATCCAGCGAACTTAATCGTTGAACCGTTCGCTTTAAATACATGGTTATTTTGTTCTAAATCTACTTGTACAGTATCATAGACAGCAGCTGTCATTTGACTTGCTACGAATCGTGACCAAATCAAAGTGTATAATTTTAATTGATCTTTCGTTAAATAACTTGCGATTGAATCTGGTGTACGAAGAACTGAAGATGGACGAATCGCTTCGTGTGCGTCTTGAGCGCCATCAGCGTTCTTAACAGCGCGTTTAGAAGCAAGAGCGTATTCTTTACCAAACTCTTTCTCAATGAACTCAGAAGCCTCGTTTTGAGCCGTTGCGGAGATACGAGTGGAGTCGGTACGCATGTAGGTAATCAAACCGACTGATCCACTACGTCCAAGTGATACCCCTTCATAAAGTTGTTGAGCTACCATCATCGTTTTACGCGTTCTGAAGTTTAATCGGTTTGACGCATCTTGTTGCAAGCTACTTGTTGTAAAAGGAGCTGCAGGATTGCGTTTGCGTTCTTTCTTCGTCACTTTCGTTACAGTAAATGGTTTCTTCTCAGAAATCTCAGCCATAACCGCTTTTACTGTTTTTTCTTTTTCTAAGGTTGCTTTTTCACTACTTGTACCGTAGTAGTTTGCTGTGAAAGTTTTCTTTTCTTTTTTGAATTGACCTTCCAGAGTCCAATATTCTTCTGGAACAAAGGCTTTAATTTCATTTTCGCGATCGATAATCAACTTCACAGCGATACTTTGAACACGACCAGCACTGAGACCCTTTTTCACTTTCTTCCATAAAATAGGAGATAAAGTGTATCCAACTAGACGGTCTAAAATACGACGTGCTTGCTGCGCATCCACTAAATCCATATCAATTTTTCTTGGATTCTTGAATGCTTCTTTAATGGCATCTTTTGTAATTTCATTAAATTCCACACGGATTGGTGCATTTAAATCTAATCCTAATAAATGTGCTAAATGCCAAGAAATAGCTTCCCCTTCTCTATCCGGGTCACTCGCGAGATAAACAGCATCTGCTTTGGCTGCTTCTTTTTTTAGAGATTTAATTAAATCACCTTTTCCACGAATTGAAATGTAATGTGGTTCATAATTATGTTCAATATCTACGCCCATTTTACTTTTAGGCAAATCACGTAGATGCCCTTTACTAGCAACTACTTTGAAGTTTTTCCCTAAATAGCGTTCAATGGTTTTAGCTTTTGTAGGAGACTCTACAATTACTAGATTTTGCTTCACCATTAAATGGCTCCTTCCCTAATCCACTCTATCTATCAGTTTTCTCAGGCTTGGAAAGCCCGAGAATAGTGAGATTGCTTAAATTATCTTTTGTCATCATATCTAAACACATTCTTTTTGTCAAGACAACAAAACAATCTCTTAAACTGTTAAATTTCATTTTTAAGGAAAATATTTAAGATTTTTAGAGATCGTATCCCCTCTCGAAACAAGACAAGCTCCAGCTTCGATGAGGCTATTTGTTCCCTTTGAATGAATCGAAAAAATACTTCCAGGAACAGCAAAAACTTCTCTGTTCTCAGTTAAAGCTAAGTTCGCTGTAATAAGACTTCCACTTTTCTCTTTCGCTTCTATGACACATACTCCATGACTAAGTCCAGCGATGATGCGATTGCGATATGGAAAATGGAATTTTAGAGGTCGACTCTGCAATGGATATTCTGAGAGGATTAACCCTTTTTTAGTAATCACCTCATAAAGCTTTGAGTTTTCAGGTGGATAGACCACATCCAATCCACATCCAATAACTGCAATGGTTTCTCCATTTGCTTTAAGAGTTTCTTCATGAGCTAATGTATCCACACCTCTGGCTAATCCGCTAATGACGACAATATTATCATTAACGAGCACGGGGATTAATTCACGGATACAATCTTTTGCATATTTCGAATGATCTCTTGAGCCTACAATAGCTACTGCTCTCTGATTTAACAGTGACAAGTTTCCTCTATAAAATAATACAATAGGAGGCAAGTATATTTCTTTCAACCTTTGAGGATAAGCACCATCCAAAATAGTGATCACCTTAACCTTCTGTTCTTGCAATCTTTTAATCTCCAAATCCCAATCCATGGACTCTATCCACTTATTGGTTTCTTCAGGCAATGAATACTTTAAATCCCCTAAAACAAAGGTCTCATTTAGAGACAGATCTTCTTCTAGTCGAATAAATAATTCATAGAATTGCTTACTGGTTAAAGTATCACTCATCGCAACTGCAACTAGTAATCTACGTTTTGTCCAAATCATAAAAAAACTCCCTCTCGTAATAGTCTTTCAATACTATTTACGAGAAAGAGTTCTGTTTTGGTTTTTATTGATAATCTTTGACCGGTGCAAAAGTCATACGGTGAATCGGTGTTGGCCCTAATTTTTCAAGACCTTCAAGATGGGCTTTCGTACCATAACCTGCATTTTGTGCAAATCCGTAACCAGGATACAGTTGTTCGTAATCCTTCATCATTTGATCTCTTACTTCTTTAGCTACAATACTCGCTGCAGCAATAGAAATACTCTTCGCGTCCCCTTTGATGATTCCTTCTTCTGGAATCCCAGTTTCAAGTTTCATCGCATCGATTAATAAATAGTCTGGTTGTTCAGGCAACAACTCTATCGCTCTCTTCATTGCCACTTTACTAGCTTCGTATATATTAATCTTATCAATCGTAAATGCATCGACAATACCAATACCAATCGCAACTGCTTGTTCCTTAATGATTTCAAAAATTTCAGAACGCTTTTTAGCACTTAATTTCTTAGAATCATCCAATCCGATATCTTCCATTCCTTCAGGAAGAATCACAGCAGCCGCAACGACTGGACCAGCAAGTGGGCCACGCCCTACTTCATCAATGCCTGCAATCCGGTGGTATCCTTTTTGTTTAGCAGCACGTTCAAAGTTTTGCATTTCTTCAAAGTGAGCAGCACGTTCTTCTTTTTTGGCGAATTGACGTTCAAATTTTGCAATTAAATCTTGAACTCCTTTACGTTCGTCGCCTCGAAGTTCTGTTAATCGCTCGTCCGATAATGTTTGAATTTCTTCAAGAATCAATTTGATTTCTTTGATGGAACGTTTTTCCATTATGCTTCCTCCGTTAAAGAGACAGGCGCTTGATCTAGTGTATAGCGACCTAATTTCCCTGAACGGATATCAAACACGATTCGTTCACTCGCCTTCTCATAATCATCTTTAAATCCTAAATTCTTAGTAATTAACATTAATAAATCAACGTTCGAAAGTTCCAAATCGTTATCTGTTAAACGATATGCTTTCTTTAAATACTCTGGGTAATCCAATGTAAACTGACTAAGAGCAAAGAGTGCAATATCATCCATATGAAGAAGCGCATCTTTAATAGCGCCGGTTAGAGCTAGTTTATTTCCAACTTCTTCACTTTCAAACTTCGGCCATAAAATTCCTGGGGTATCTAACAACTCAAAATCATTACCAATTTTTAACCAACGTTGTCCCTTTGTAACACCTGGACGGTTGGCTGTTTCTGCTTGATTTTTATTAATCATTCGATTGATAAAGGTTGATTTCCCGACGTTTGGGATCCCCAGCACCATTAAGCGAATCGGTCTAGGGCGAATCCCTTTTTCTAGATTCTTTTCAAATACAGGTGCCATTAATTCTTTAATCGCTGCCTTTACTTGTTTGATTCCTTTACCATCTTTTGCTTCTGTTGAAAGTACTTTGATTCCTTGGCTTGTGAAGTAGTCATTCCAGCGTTTCGTTTGAATGGGATCGGCCAAATCGACTTTATTTAATAGGATTAATTGTTTCTTTTGTCCTTTAATTTCTTCGATAATAGGATTGCGACTTGATTCAGGAATACGAGCATCTACCATTTCAATCACAACATCGACGAGTTTTAATTTTTCTGTTGCTTCCCGGCGTGCCTTGGCCATATGCCCTGGGAACCATTGGATTGTTGCCATATATTTCGAATCCTTTCTATTTAAGTTTCAATAAATCATTCATTTAGAACCATCAATCATTATACCATGTTTTAGCGTATTTTTCCGTTCTCTTCCTTATTCCTATAAAGAAAAACCTCAGTCCAATAGCAACTTTTCACTGCCAATGAACTGAGATTTCAATTATTTGCTAGAAAATCTAGTCAATCACTTCGTAAATACTTTCAGTGTTCCAACGAACTTTTGGTTTAATCTCTTCATTTCTATAACCAAAAGCACACATGACAGATACTCCAAATTCTGATGTATCAAGAACTCCTTTTTCTTCTAAATAAGCTTCCACTTTCGCTTTGTCAAATCCTTCAATCGGACACGAATCCATTCCCATCAAAACTGCCGCATTCATCATATTCGCCATTTGAATATACGTTTGTTTACTTGCCCAATCGAAGAGTGAACGTTCATCATTCAGCTTAAAATCACTTTCTTGGAAGCTCTTTATACGATGCGCATAAGCAGATTCAGGATCATAACTTCTATGTCTGACTTCTTGCATTAATTTTTCGATATAAGGTGTTTCGTAGTTCACGCCTTTACGAGCTAAATAAATAACAAAATGACTAGCACCATCAAGCATTGACACTGCTCCCCAAGCCATTGATTTTAAATCTTGTTTCATACCTTCATTGTTCAATAGAAGCATTTTCCATGGCTCAAAACCAAGTGAAGATGGTGCTAATCTACCAACTTCT
>ENA-OWLZ01000145-OWLZ01000145.1-metagenome-genome-assembly--contig:-NODE-145-length-19824-cov-9.599575_pt1 | contig 19824 bp, 18 predicted proteins | sample MGYA00245341_ERZ651117 | MGnify/ENA primary metagenome ERZ651117 (study PRJEB26857, sample SAMEA4031763) | metagenome | biome: human; feature: oral; material: saliva | place: Philippines | collected 2014... | reverse complement strand
TAGTTGCTTAATCCCTTCCTAAATTTCTTCATCAACACTATTTGACAAAGAGCCAAAATATTAAGGAGACCGTGGCAAAATTTAAGTTGCCTATTAACCGATAATATTCTATTTAATGTACTTCTTAAATACTTTTCTCATTTTTATAACTTCATCCAGTACTTCATTCATTAATTCCGGATAATTTTCTTGATTTTCAAAATCTAATCCATCCATTAGATAACGAATTCTTGAGGCTTTTTTACCGTCTAATCTTTGCCAATCGAATGTTAACCCTGTCTCGTCTTCTATTTGTTCTCGCAAAGCAAATAATTGATCAAATAAAGTTTTATCATTTTGGATATATACCTCAATACCTACTGCTTTTTCTTTTGTGTTTAGAGTTATTGATAACTTAGCTTTGGAACTTCCTAAGCTAACATTATACCAATGATTTGTTGTAGCTTTACATATGTTAATAGTTTTATCTCTTTCTTTAATAACCTCATTAAACTGTGTCCAGAAGTTCAAGCGTTCAGATTCTACAAATGTTAGTTCTCCACTTCTTGAATTTCCTTTTGTTGTTTTGACAAAATCGTTAGGTTTTTCAACAACTTCAAATTTAGGCGCAGGCAATGAATTTCCAATTTTATAAGCATGGATTTCAATTAGGAAAAATGACACATCTTCTGTTGTTTTACTGTTTAACCACTCGATTGCACTGCGATGTTCTTCGCGAGCTTCCTTAACAATCCAAATAACAATCGTTGCCTCTAAACCTGAAGCATAGGTAATAATTTTCCCTAAATGATCGTGATTTGTCGCTTCTAACTGATTCTCAATAATGATCTTTGCTCCACTAGTTTCATCCTGTGCAACTAGATCACATCTGTACGCACCAACAAAAACTTCTTTTCTAATTTCAGCAAAAGTTACTCCAACCTCATCCCCAAGCATTTCAATGTTTTCTTCTTTTGCTAACCATTCAGAGAAATTATATTGCTCATGTTTCCATAATTCTCTCACATCTACTTCTTTCAACTTTCCAAATTCCAAAGTAATCCCCCTTAAACCAGTATGAATACATACATTTTAAAAATTAAACCTTTCACATTGAAGTATATCACTTTAATTTAATTTATACACTCTTTTCTATAAAATTTCGGTTTTTCTAGATTTAATTTATGATAAAATAAAACGTGCACAAACAATTTAGCTTAGAACACTTTTAACGACTACCAAAAACTGCTTATTTAGAACAAATAGAAAACACGAAGGATACCACGAAATTAAGATTTAAGGAGGATTAAAAAATGAACAGAGATGAACTTAAAGAACAAATTGATGAGTTGATGAGACAATATGACGAACGAGAAATCGACGGCAGTACGTACAAACAAAAGATGATGGAATTAACCCTATCTGCTCAGAACGAAATTGACGATGAAGATGAATAATAACGAAAAGGTCGAGGTGTATTATGCGTAGAGTTCGAGGGTTAAATGTAAGGATTACAAAAGATAGTACCGGTGGTTTCATTAGAGTTGATTGGCATTGCCCATATTGCGGAGAATATAATGCTGGATTTTATTTTTCGTCTAATGCCGCTGCGTTAAACGATAGTTTTGAAGTTGATCACGAATGCGATTCTTGTGGGAAAATGGTAACTATTGAATGTCCAGATTTTGAAGACAATCTCTTCGATTAAACATATTACACTTTACTAGTGTAATATCTATTTCTAAATAAGCTTAACAAGACCGCAGCAAATTGCTACGGTCTTATTCCTTTTTATCGATATCTCTAAATACCCACAAACTCTTCTGCTATAGCTCTAATTTTATCCAATACGGCTTCCTTTTTCTTTTCTCTAGCGCCTTGTCTTCGAGAAGTCGGTGGGATAATTTTATCCAACTCATCACCAGCATATTCTACATAGCCTTTGCTGATAGCTTTTTCAATAAAGCGAACCGAATCTTCTTTTAAGTTTTCATTTTCAATTAACTCTTCAATATTCGCTTGCTTTTCTTTTCTTGCAAATCTATAGAACGACTCTAGAATATCGTCCGTATTCTGCAATTCAGAAAGTTTCGTTTTATTAATATATTTGATAACGAGGTCTTCTTTCGCACGTGTTCCTATGCTAGATTTAATAACCCGTCGAATTTCTGATTTCAGACTTTCCAAATCATCATGTTCTTTTGATTTTTCTAGTATCAACGCCAAAATATAATCTAAATTAATTTCATCCGTTTTTAGCAAATCAATTTGGAACTCAATATCAGAAAAATCAATCAAATCATCATCACCGTCTTCTTGTCGTTGTGGACGTAAGACACTTTCTCGAATATCTACATAGACACTCTTCATATCTTGCATTTGTCTATCTGATATCAGTTTATCAAAGCCAGCAAACTCATCAAAATTCTTTAGAATATTCTCGGCTTTCAGCAATTCACCAAAAAGCTGTGCAAACTCTTTTTTATCGGCTTCTAGCACAATCTCTGTTGGATTAGGAAATTTATCTAGTATTTCCTCGCAAATTTCAATATACCCTTTAACAATTTCCCCTGTATCATCATCTTTAAAACCATGGAGATAATCATCATAGCTCTTTTCTAAAATAATATTGACACTATTTTCATCACCGAATGTTTTAATTGCTTCACGCGTCGCTTTCTCTAAATCTCTAAAGCACACGATATTACCGAATGTTTTTACTTTGTTTAGAATACGATTTGTTCTTGAAAACGCCTGGATAAGACCGTGATATCTTAGTTTCTTATCCACAAATAAAGTGTTCAAGGTTGGAGCATCAAATCCCGTTAAGAACATTCCTACTACAATGATTAAATCTACTTCTTTGTTTTTCACTCTAAGAGATAGATCTTTATAATAATTCTGGAATTCATTGCCATTCGTTGAGAAGTTGGTTTTGAAGTAACCATTATAATCATCAATGGCTTTATCCAAGAATTCTTTTGCACTCAAATCCATTGCAGTTACATCAAAGCCTTCATCAGAAATCTCACCTATTGCACTTTGCTCCTCATTCGATGCAAAACTATAAATTGTAGCTACTTTAAGCTTTTTCTCTTCAGATCTTCCACTTTGTTGTTTTTCAAATTCTTCGTAATACAGTTTAGCGGCTTCGACGCTTTGTACTGCAAACATCGCATTAAATCCATTCATTCTTCTACGTTTTAAATCGTAGTATTCATTTCGGTGCGTTTTTCTATCAAAAACTTTCAGAATATGTTTTGTAATTTCCGTAATGCGTTCGGGATGAAGCAACATCTTCTTTTCTAATTTTGCTAGTTTTTTATCGTCTTCCTCTTCTTCTGCCGTCTTAAATTTAGGCGTAATGTTATTATAATCCACCTTGAATTTTAAGACCTTACCATCTCGGATAGCATCCGTAATCACATAACTGTGAAGTTGAGCCCCAAAGATACCTGACGTAGTATCTCCACCAAGAGAATTTTCTGGGAAGATTGGTGTTCCAGTAAACCCAAACTGATAGTACTTTTTAAAAGCTTTTCTAATATTTTTTTGTGCGTCTCCAAACTGTGAACGATGACATTCATCATAGATTAACACGCACTGTTTGTCATAAATTTCATGGTTTGGATTTTTCTTTACAAACTCATTTAACTTTTGAATAGTAGTTACTACAATTCGATTATCCTGACTTTCGATACCCTCTTTTAATTGTTTGGTATTTTTACTGCCATTCACGCTATCCGGTTGAAACTTCTGATATTCTTTCATTGTTTGATAGTCCAAATCTTTTCTATCTACAACAAAAAATACCTTATCTATAAACGGTAATTCCGTTGCTAGCTTCGCTGTTTTGAACGAAGTTAATGTCTTACCAGAACCTGTCGTATGCCAAATAAAACCGCCTGCTTCCGCTCTACCAGCCTTTTTAGACTCAAAACTGGATTTAATCTTCCATAAAATTCTTTCTGTAGCCGCAATTTGATATGGGCGCATCACTAGTAATGTGTTCGTGACATCAAAGACACAATATTTTGTAAGAATTTCTAGAATAACACGCTTTTCAAAGAAGGTTTTTGTAAAATCTTCCAGGTCACGAATCACTTTATTTTTTGCATCGGCCCATTCACACGTAAATTCATAATGATTTTTATTTTGTGCAGTTGTATTTGCAAAATATCGAGTATATGTTCCGTTTGAAATCACAAATAACTGAACATATTTATATAACGAATCCCCACTATTAAAACTTTCTTTACTGTATCTATGAATTTGGTTAAAGGCTTCGTGCATATGGACTCCTCTTTTTTTGAGCTCTATATGAACAAGAGGTAACCCATTTACCAAAACCGTTACATCATAACGATTTCTACTTTTTCCTTCTCCCCACACTTGATTAGTCACTTGTAGAAAATTATTATGAATATTCTTTTTATCTATAATTTTAATATTTTTCAGATGTCCATCATCAAAGATAAAATCATAAATATGGTTTTCTTGGATTTTACGAGTTTTTTCGATAATACCTTCATTTGGTGCATCTAGATATTCTTTTAAGAATCGATTCCATTCATCCTCAGAAAATGTCACATTATTTAGTTTTTCAATCTGAGTCTTTAGATTGCTGTATAAATCACTGTTTGACTTTATGACGATACGTTCATACCCTTGAGAAATTAAATTCTCAATCATTTTGTTCTCTAATTCAGCTTCACTTTGATAGGCCGTTTCTTGAATCCCTGTTTCTTTTTCAAAGTGAGCCAAAATAATCCCATTCGTCATCTCTGCAATCGTCGATGTCTCATAACTCCCATTTTGTTCTATCATTTAACCTTCTCCTCCCATCAAAACTATTTCTTAAAGTCTAATAATTTTTCACGATAATACTCATACTGTTTTTGTCTTAATTCAATTTCTTTTTGTAACCCATCGGAAGAATCGTGTAGTAAAGTATAAAATTTATCAAGAATAGATACTATGTGTTCCTGAATTTTAACAGTAGGAACTGGAATTTTAATCTTTTCCATATCTGTTATGGATAACTCTATTACTTTTACTCCTCTTGCTAGTTTATTCTTTTGTCTTAACAAATAACTCGCACCATTAAACACATATGACAAATACTTTGGATTTTGATTATGTCTGAATATTGCAGCATGTCCACCTGTTACAGCATTATCATGGCCAACATACGCTACCGTCTTCATTACATCTTCAATATTTTCAGAAGTTTTTGCAATCACTAAATCTCCTGGATACACTTTTTTGAGATTAGAAGCTTTTTGTTCACTAACTTTAACAATCGGTTTATCCACAAGTAAATTATATTTTGTATATATATGACCATAATGTATCGCTCCAATCCCATCATCTTCAACGAACAAACTCTTTGGCATACCAGTACCATTCTGAAACGAACCAATTTCACTTAACATTTTCCATTCTGTTTTATAAATACCCTCTACCCCAAATTCTGGTTTGGTTAATAACATCTCCAGATATTCTTCACTTAGAAGCATATCTCGATAATATTCATATTGTTTAGTCCTAGCCTGTAATTCAGCCTGTAATTCAATAACATAATTTGTGAAATTGTCAAGTATTTCTACAATTTTTTCTTGCACTTCTATTGATGGGATTGGGATTTGTATTTTTAAAATTTTTTCTTTAGAAATACTATATGGCACTGCTGATTTGTTAGACATTGAATATAAATAATCTTGTTTTTGTAATAAAAAATGGTATAAATATTTTTTTAGTACCTTATTATTAGGATATACCGAAAAACAAACATCATTAGCCCAAAATTTTTCATTCTGCCAACATACATAACCTGCAGTTCCATATTGAGCAATTGTTATTGTATCCTTATCTCTGTTATATTGATTGATATAGCCCATGTATCCTATTCCACCAGAAACAACCGGATATTGTCCATTATCTATAAGATCTTTTTTTGTTACTCTAACACCACGAACTATTTCACAAATATCCCCTAGTTTTTTCCATTCAACCTTCTCATTTTTTAGTAATTCATCTATTTTACTCATCTTCAAGCTCCTTTACGATTTCGTTTATTGAGCTTCTTAATTCGTCAATTCTCTTTACAGTTTCTTCAAGTTCTTTATTCAATTCTTTTATGTCGATGACTTCTCTTGTATCTTCTTTTTCTACATAAGTGGAAACAGATAAGTTATAGTCATTTTCTTCAATTTCTGATACATCCACATATCTTGAAAAATACTCTACATCTGTTCTGCCTCTAAACTCTTTAACGATTGCATCAATATTTTTTTCTTCCAAAATATTGTTATTTGTTTCTTTCTTGAACTCTTTACTTGCATCAATGAAAAGCACTTTGTTTTCAGTCTTGTTTTTAGACATTACTAGAATACAAGTTGCAATTGACGTTCCAAAAAATAGGTTTTCAGGCAATTGAATCACACAATCAATGAAATTATTGTCAATTAAATATTTACGAATTGTTCTTTCTGCGCCTTTTCTATAAAAAATTCCAGGGAAGCATACAATTGCTGCTCTACCTTTACTTGAAAGGTAGCTTAGGGCATGCATAATAAACGCAAAGTCTGCATAAGACTTCGGCGCTAATTTACCAGCTGGAGCAAAACGTTCGTCGTTAATCAACGTTGGATCTGCGTCCCCCACCCATTTAATGGAATACGGAGGATTCGAAACAATGGCGTCAAAAGGTTTTTCATCATTATGAAGAGGATTAAGCAAAGTATCTCCACGCTTGATAGAGAAGTTATTATAGTTTACGTTATGAAGAAACATATTCATACGGGCTAGGTTAAAGTTGGTCATATTAATTTCTTGGCCATAGAAACCATCCTCAATAATGTGGTCTTCAAATTGCTTCTTCATCTGTAATAATAAGCTTCCACTTCCACAAGTTGGGTCATAAACTTTATTGATACTTGTCTTCCCATCCATGACTAATCTTGCAAGTAATTTTGAGACCGTCTGTGGAGTAAAAAACTCTCCTCCAGATTTTCCGGCATTACTTGCATAATTCGAGATTAAGTACTCATAAGCATCCCCGAAAGCATCTATATCATTACTTTGAAAATCTCCAAAATTAATTTCTGCAATTCCTTTTAAAATATCAGTCAATCTTTTGTTCTTTTCTGCGACTGTTCCACCTAAACGGTTGCTCGTAGTATCAACATCCTCAAATAGGCCTTTAATCGCATCTTCCGAAGCAAAACCAACAGCACTTCCTTCAATAGCTTTGAAGATGTTCGCTAAATCCGTATTTAAGTTTTCATTATCCGCAGCATTTTTAACTACATTTTCGAAGAGTTGACTAGGCAAAATAAAGAAACCTTTATCTTCAACAGTATTTGGTCTAAAATCTTTTTCTGCTTCTTCATCAGAAATATCTGCATAGTTAAAATCTAGATCTCCTACTTCGCGTTCCGCAGCGTTAAAGAACTCCGTAATATTCTCAGAGATAAAACGATAGAATAAAATCCCTAAGATATATTGCTTAAAGTCCCAACCATCTACAGCTCCACGAACATTATCAGCAATAGCCCATATTTTTCTATGCAACTCTGCTCTTTGTGTTGTCTCATTATTTACTAACTTTGCCATACTATAACCTCTTCATTTCCTTTTTCTTCTATTTCCACTTATCGTGAGACTTCAAGTTCGCAACTTGATTTCTCTCACATTTAAAAGTCTTTTTCATTATAACATTTATTAATAATAAATTTAATCTTTCTTGCCAAGTTGATTTAAATAAAAAGAACACTAAATTACATAACACAAGAACCGTAAATTGATAGTCCTCTTACCACATACAACAGTAAGATGCGTATCAATTTACGGTTCTATTATTTCTTTTCTACCCCTCAACCCTCTTTGGCAAGTACGGGTCGAGTTCTTTTCGTAAGGCTTCAAGTGTTAGGCCATAGGGAATGGTAATGTCATCAATTGGTTCGAGGATTTTTTCTAACTCCGCTTCGCCCTGCTCATCTAAATAGGCATTCATTTTTCTACGAAGCGATAGCAGCTCCTGCACAACGTTCTCTTTTCCAAAGGAGATGGCTAAAGAATACGCGTTGTTGTCGCTATCCTCTCTGGCTCCTGCACGTTCTGCGATATAAAGAAATTTCTCCATTAAATACATCATCTCATAGAAATCTTGCTTCTTCATTTCAATCTTTTCATCCATTCCCTCTATTCCCTTCATATGCTGTCTCTCAATCCCAATCATAAAGGCTCCAGAACTAAAATTCCAGAGCCTTTCCATTTATTTTTTAAACTTTTACTTACTAACTTACGATTCTCTTCTTACCGAAATAAATTGGAACATTTAGAATAAAAGCTATTGGGAATGCCATATAGTTGTATTCACCTTTTGTATAATAAACGGCATAGAATACAGTAACTCCCATAATTATACTTGCAATAAGATATTTGAAGATACGACTCATTTCATTCATCTCCAGTCTATACACTATTCAATCTTTTTGCTTAAAAACTTATCGAAATAACCCCTGTTTAAAAAGATAGATACCGTCCAAAGAATTAAGAACATGAATATAAATTTAAATTCTCGATTCCATTGTTCGAACCCAAAGAACAGGTTAAGAAACAACGTCAACGCTATATACCCTAAAAAACCAAAGAGGAATACTTTAATACCGCTTAATTGTCTCATTTTAATCATCACCTTTATTTTTGCGATAATACTGTAAAAACTATTCGATTAAATTGCTTATAATAGTTCCTTACTTTCTAGAAAATTTCCTCTAATTAATTATTTTTTTACCAAACGGACAATCCCCACAACCAATATTACTACTAAAACTAGTATACCTACTAAAATATATGGTCCAGTATCCATTGATTCCACCTCCCTATCTTAAGGATTTTATAAATTTATTTTTTTATTTTTTTATAAAAAAACTCTGCAACACATGTCAAAATATATAATATTGAACCAATCTCAATAATAAATATCCCCAATCTTAAATCAGTCCATAAATATACTGAAAATAAGAATAAACTATAGGCTATTACTTGTCTCACTCCATCATTAGCTTTTCGTTTAATTAACCACATTATAAATCCTTCCCCAGGATTTTTTGTTTGAGTATATTCTTCTTTTATTCTTTTAAAAAATAAATGCAATAAAATTCCACCTTATCTAATATAGTGTATATCCGTAATCTTTAAGTAGCCCATAATTAACCGCTTTTTTCCTACTCTTATTTTACTGCATCTCTTTACGAATTAATAGATTAGAGTTCAACTTTTTTAAAAATATTCTTAAAAATATGCCATTTTGGTGCAAAATTGGTGCTGTTTTATAAATTAAAGCCTAGAAACTCTTTGTTTCTAGGCTTTTAGTGAGGTACATTATTATTCCCACTCTATCGTAGCCGGCGGTTTGCTCGTGATGTCGTAGACGACGCGGTTGACGTGGGCTACTTCGTTGACGATGCGGGCGCTGATGGTTTGTAGCACTTCCCATGGAAGGCGAGCGAAGTCACTCGTCATGCCGTCGATACTCGTTACGGCACGGATTCCAATCGTGTAGTCGTACGTTCTGCCGTCACCCATTACCCCAACGCTGCGGATTCCTGGAAGAACCGTGAAGTATTGCCATACGTCTCGTTCAAGGCCGTTTTTGGCGATTTCTTCGCGTAAGATAGCGTCAGATTCGCGGACGATTTCAAGTTTTTCTTCCGTCACTTCTCCAAGCACACGGATTCCAAGCCCTGGTCCTGGGAATGGTTGGCGCCATACGATAGAGTCTGGCATGCCAAGCGCTGTTCCTAGAGCGCGCACTTCGTCTTTGAAGAGTGTGTTCAGTGGTTCGATCAGTTCGAACTGCATGTCCTCTGGAAGTCCCCCTACGTTATGGTGAGACTTGATGGTTTGCGCGGTTTTCGTTCCGGATTCGATGATGTCTGTGTAAAGCGTTCCTTGTGCAAGGAAATCCACGTCTGTGAGTTTTGCCGCTTCGTCGTCGAATACGTACACGAACTCATTTCCGATGATTTTTCGTTTTTGTTCAGGGTCGCTCACGCCTTTTAGTTTCGATAGGAAACGTTCCTGAGCGTTCACGCGGATAATATTGAGGCCAAATTTACCAGAAAGGCTCTCCATCACTTGGTCGCCTTCCCCTTTACGAAGCAAGCCGTGGTCTACGAAAATACAGATGAGTTGGTCCCCAATTGCTTTTTGCAAGAGAACCCCAACCACACTAGAGTCTACCCCGCCAGATAACCCAAGTAAGACTTTCTTATCGCCCACTTTTTCGCGAATTTTCGCAATTTCCATTTCAATAAAGCTGTCCATCGACCAGTCGCCTGTCGCCCCACAAATATCGAACACGAAGTTACGAAGCATGTCGTTCCCGTGAATACTGTGGCGCACTTCTGGGTGGAATTGTACGCCGTAAATACGACGTTCTTGATTTTCAAAAGCCGCAAATGGCGTGTGCGCATTCGATGCCGTCACACTGAAGCCTTCCGGAATCGCTGTAATACGGTCGCCGTGGCTCATGAGTACCTCTTCCTCTTTGGCTAACCCTTTGAAAATGCCTGAAGTCGTGTTAAAGACATCGACTTTCGCAGAACCATATTCACGCGTTGTAGACGATTCTACCTTCCCACCGAACAGATGCGTTGTCAGTTGCATCCCGTAGCAAATTCCAAGCACTGGAATTCCCAATTCAAAAATCGCAGGATCCACGGTAAAAGCATCCTCTGCATAAACGCTATGTGGTCCCCCAGAGAAAATAATCCCTTTTACGTTGCCATGTGCCTTAATTTCTTCGGCTGTAATATCGTTGTGTAGCAACTCGCTGAACACACCAAATTCACGAATACGGCGCGTAATCAACTGATTGTACTGACTCCCGAAGTCCAGCACAATAATCTTTTCTAATGAAGTGGTTTGAGCTGTCATAAGAGGCCTCCTTAGTTTTAGTCCTTTTTTATTGTAACAGAAAAGCACGAAAATTACTTAAAAAAACGGAATTTTTTGTTCGGATTTTTATAGCCCGTTTTCCGCGTCACACCAAGTTTTCATTCGGATATATAAATTAGTATATAGAGTGTACACTAGAAGTCCGCACCCTCTAAAAACATTGTCAAATCAACGTTTTTAACTATTGACATCACAATCAAAAATTGTGTTTTAATTTTTTGAAATGTAGCATATATGCTACTTTTTGTTTTCTTACAAAAAAACTAGCCAATAGACACGCTACTGGCTAGTTTCTACAAAGTTATTTAGCTGGGTTATCCAATTTTCTTCAGCGGAATCCATCGATTCACTCTCGCACAATAGTCCTTATAGGCCTCACCGTATATTTCATAAAGCCATTTTTCCTCGGTGTTACGAATCACGACGGTTATTATTACCCACTGGATCGGAATCAGAAGAAGTAGCCACACATTATGCAGTAATAGGGTACTTCCAATTCCGCAAATCCACCACGAAAAGTAAATTGGATTGCGTGTGCGCGCATAAATTCCTGTTGTCTTGAATTCCATAGTTTGGATACTTATGCTAATAAACGACTTCACTCCGCAGAGCCACTGAATTCTCGCTGCAATAATCATTAAGAGGAATCCAACTAGATAAAATAAATCTCTGTATCCACCCTTTAATAGTCCATTCTGGAGTACTGACTGACTCAGCAGCAACCCCGTTAAATTCAGCACAAGCATACTTATGTATAGGTAAGGTGCTGCTCCATAAGTCGGTAGTTTTTGATGTTTATCTTGATCACTCTTTAAGTACATGTTCTCACCTCATTGTTAAAGAAACCATACTACAAGCTACATTTTTCACCTACATTTTACCACTACTACTCCCCGTTTTAAACAGCTTTTTATGGATTTTACAAAAAAAAGAGATTCCCCCACAAATAGGAATCTCTCTTCATTTATTAAGTATTCAGTTATGTCTTTTTAGTCCTCTAACACAAAAATCTCTTCAACATTGAGCTGGAGTAACCTTGCAATCTTCATAGCAAGTTCAAGGGTAGGATTATATTTATCATTCTCAATGGCAATAATGGTCTGTCTGCTTACACCCAACGTTTTTGCCATATCCTCTTGTCGCAATCCTGCTGCTTTTCTTAGCTGTTTAATATTATTTTTCATATGCCATCACGCTTTCTGAAAAAAATAAACGCCAACAAACAATACTACGATAACAGTGACAACTGCTAGAATGACTCCTTGAACAAGTTTATTTGGTTCTTTATACTCTTCATCACCAGCAATCATATTGCGTTTCATTGCGGTTTGAGCAAATCCTTGCACACTTACAGATAAGAGCAAAATCAAGCAAGGAAGCATTTCAAGTTTGCCACCATCAACAAGTGCTTGATAGATATTAAATCCTGTCCATGCACATAAACCCAAAAGCGCTGTTTTATAGCCCCACGCCTCAGAACGCAACTGAATATCTCTGTCCATTTCATCCATCTTTTTCATGGCTTTGTTCCTCCAAATTTTTGTAATAATGTCAAGAGCTCTTTACATTTCAAATTATACTCTCCTGTCTAAAAATGTCAAGAGGTTTTTATATTTTGTTTTTAATTTTTTGCAATGAACAAAGATGTATTCTTTCTTACGATTCCCCGTACTCTTACTAAGAATCCCGTATCGCTTCACCTACAAAAACAGTGCACACATCATTTTGCATAAAAAAATAAATCGATTACTCAAAATCGAGCGGATTTAAGTGCTTATTATAAAACAAACTTTAATGAGTTAGACGCAGTAGCTGATTGGATTAAGCTTCATCACTCGTGATTTGCTTAATCCTAATCAGCCTTGCGGGGGTAAGACTACGAAGCAAAACGGACTCACACTGTGAGTCCGTTTCTTTCTTCTGTCTTACTCCCAAGGATTCGTAGTAATCGATTTAAACAATTTAGTATTTCTTTATCTGAACGTAGTCTATGTGATGTCCCACTGTTTTATGTAGGATGAAGTCGGCGCGGGTTTTCGTTGGTAAGATGTATTCTTTAAGGTTCTTTAGGTTAGTCTTCTGCCACACATCTTTCGCCATCGCAATCGCATCCGCACGATTCCCAATCGCATATTGATAGTAGTAGTTATCCGGCTGTGATTTCGCACGGTCCATCAACAATTCGAAACGCTCCAAGTACCATTGCTCAATCAGCGTTGCATCGGCATCTACGAAAATCGACCAGTCGAAGAAATCACTCACGTAAATTTCACGATTTGGCGGCAGTTGCAACACATTAATCCCCTCAACAATCAAGATGTCTGGAGACTCAATCGTCTGCACTTCTCCTGGCACAATATCGTAAATCTCATGCGAATACACCGGCGCATCCACGCTTGGATTTCCCGTCTTCACTTCGAGCAAGAAATGAACGAGCGCTTCCATATCGTAACTTTCCGGGAACCCTTTGCGATCTAAGATCCCGCGATTAATCAGCTCCTGAGTCGGTAGTAAGAATCCGTCTGTCGTCATTAGGAACACGCGCTTATCCGGGTAGCGTTGTTGCAGCATCGTTTGCATCAAGCGGGCAGTCGTACTCTTCCCAACGGCCACACTCCCAGAAACCCCGATAATAAACGGCACTGTCTTCTTCGTTTGATGAAGAAATTGTTGTTCCTCGGTGCGTAATTCAATATGTTTTTTAAAGTATAAATCGAAATAATCGAGCATTGGCACATACACTTCTTGCACGTCCTGTAGGGAAATGCGGTCGTTTAATGAGGTTAAGTGCGCTAGTTCGTCGCTCGTCATTGTGAATGGATGGGCGCCTTCGTACTGGCTCCACTCACTTCTTTGAATTTTGTAATACGTCTCGTTTTCTTTCAACGGATTCGTCTCCTTCAGTTACTGAGTCCTATTCTTGAATTGTACCACATGTTGAACGCGGTTTCTATTCTGCATTATCTTAAGTTTTTCCCATGAAATCGGCGTGTTTGTTTACGTAAGAGCGTGGATTTAGTAGAATGAAAAGTGAAACTAAGGAAAGGATTTGTCGTATGAAACTACAAAAGGGAACAGGCATCGCCAATGGAAAAATCATTTTAGCTGGTGAACATGCCGTTGTCTATCATAAACCAGCCATTGCACTGCCTATTAATGCTGTTTTTGTGAAAGCCGATATCATCAATGCAACCAAAGGCCAAACGATTGAATGTGCATTATACTCAGGGGACCTTCAAAGCATGCCTGCTTCAATGGCAGGATTGCAGTTTTCGATTCAAAAAGCATTTTTACTTGCCTCTTCAAAAGAAGTCACGCATCATGCTTTTGTCCTCTCCATCGAGTCTACGATTCCAGCTGAACGAGGCATGGGATCCAGTGCAGCAGTGAGCGTTGCGGTCGTGCGTGCCATTTTTGATTTTTTCAACACACCTTTATCCGATGCCACTTTATGGGACATCGTTCAAGGGGCAGAAACTATTTCTCATGGAAATCCGAGCGGCGTCGATACCGCGACAACGAGTGGCACTCATCCGGTCTTTTTCCAAAAAGAGCAAGAACTTCAGACGCTTGAGCTGGATATGCCAGCGTATCTCGTCATTGCGGATTCAGGCGTGACCGGGAATACGAAACAAGCAGTTCATCATGTAAGTACTTTGCAACAACGCATCATCGACCCTACCACTAACGAAACTGGTTCAGACGCGGTACAATCGATTGGCGCCATCGTGCAAGATACAAAGACCGCTATCGAAACCAAAGATCCTCTAAAACTCGGACAATTGATGGATTCTAATCACGATCGTCTTAAAAAACTAGGAGTGTCACATGATATTATTGAAGCACTCGTCGATACGGCCCACGAAAATCATGCACTTGGGGCAAAAGTCACAGGCGGCGGACTTGGCGGATGTATGATTGCGCTGGTTGAAACCGAGAAAGACGCCCTTCATTTACAAGAACAATTCATGAAAAAAGGAGCGCAGGCGGTCTGGATTCAGTCGCTGGCGAAAAAGGAGAAAACCAAATGACATCGAACATTGGAATCACGCGTGCGCATACGAATATCGCACTGATTAAATATTGGGGAAAGGAAAATAAGGAGCTCTTCATTCCGATGAATAGTAGCCTTTCTTTGACCCTCGAAGCCTTTTATACCGATACAAAAGTCGAACTTACCGACGCATTAACAGAAGACGAGTTCTACCTGAATGGTGTTAGACAAGACGAAGCGGCGACGGCTAAAATTACGCGCTTCTTAGACTTGTTCCGCGCTGAAACAGGAGATACGCGTCGTGCTCGTGTTGAGAGCTTAAACTTCGTCCCAACAGCAGCAGGACTTGCGAGCTCTGCTTCCGCCTTTGCAGCACTGGCAGGTGCAATGAACGAAGCGACAGGTCTTCACATGCCTGCCCAAAAACTATCGACTTACGCGCGTCGTGGAAGCGGCAGCGCTACTCGTAGTCTCTTTGGCGGATTCGTCGAATGGAATAAAGGAGACTCGAACGAAAATAGTATGGCTATCCCTGTCGACGATGCAAACTTTGACATCGGGATGATTATTATCGTCGTGAGTGCGGCCGAGAAGAAGATTTCGAGTCGTGCCGGCATGGAATTGACCGTTTCTACTTCTCCGTTTTACGAAGGGTGGGTCACTTCAGCGGCGACTGATTTAGCCGCCATCAAACAAGCTATCAAGGACCGCGACATTCATCGCATTGGCTCTATTGCGGAATTTAACGGCATGAAAATGCACGCTACGATGCTAGCAAGCAACCCTCCGTTCTGTTATTTTGAACCAGAGAGCATTATCGCTCAACAAACGATTCGCACGATTCGAGAAGAACGAGGCATTCCGGCCTACTTCACGATGGATGCTGGGCCAAACGTCAAAGTCATCTGCAAGGCGAGTGATATTCCTGCGATTCTAGAAGAGCTTGGAAAAGTATTCCCAAGCGAAAAACTCATTCCTACGCTTCCAGGAGAAGGCATTCGCACATTGACAGAAGACGAATGGAACGCTTCTCGTGCTGCTTTCGAAGGGAAGTGAGCACGTGACGATTACTTCAAAAGCTCCCGGTAAACTCTTTATCGCCGGAGAATATGCGGTTGTCGAACCCGGACACGGTGCTATTGTTGCAGCAGTGTCACGCTACTTAACCGTCACAATCGACAACACTACTAGTGTAGGAACCTTAACCTCTACGCAAAATCCTGACGTCGTTGTGGAATGGGCTCGCGAAGGAGAACTGTTCCACGCAAAGGGAGACCACCCCTACAAATTGGTCGAAGAAGCGATTCTGGTAGCTGAACAGTATGTTCGAGAAAGCGGCAAGGTAACAGATGCCCTTTACTCGCTTTCGATTACAAGTGAACTCGATGACGCTAAGCGTGGCATTAAATACGGACTCGGTTCGAGTGGTGCCGTTGTAGTCGCAACGATTCAAGCCGTTCTTAATTTCTACGAGACTCCACGCACACCTCTACTCGTCTATAAGCTAAGTGTTTTAACGAATCTCCGCTTATCCCAACGTGGATCCTTTGGAGATATCGCCGCCTCTTCTTTCGGAGGAATGGTGTATTACACAAGCCCGGACCGCAGCGATTTACTCGAACAATTACCAAAGAAATCGATTAAGGAAATTTGTGATACTGACTGGAAAGACCTCACTGTTGAACGCCTTCCAGAAATCCCAAACTTCACCCTATTAGTAGGATGGACGGGACAAGTTGCTATCACCGATTCACTCATTCAAGCCACTGAGAAGAAACGGAAAGTCGAAACCGATAGTGCCTTTTACAAAGACTTTCTCTCAAAAAGTCACGCCATCGTTCAAGGCCTACAAAGCGCTTGGAACCAACAAGACATCCCAGCCATACAAGAAGGCATCCGTGAAAACCGTGCACTCTTAAATGAATTTGCACAAGTGATGCAGCTAGAAATCGAAACACCTGCACTACAAACACTCTGTGACCTCGCTGAACAAAATGGTGCCTGCGCGAAAACATCTGGTGCTGGTGGTGGCGACTGTGGCATTTGCTTTACACAAAACGAAACTCAACGACAACAAATTGAAACTCAATGGGCCAAGGCTCAAATTCAAGTGCTTCCGCTCACCATCGCAGAAGCCTGGTAAAGGAGATTAATGATGGATTTATTTCAACAACAAATGAATCGAAAGGACGAGCATGTCGGTCATGCAAACCAGCAATACCGTGCAACGAGCACTCCCGAGTTCTTGGAGACGCGCTTCGTGCATCATCCCTTCACAACAGTTGATGTGGCTGATGTAACATTACAGACGCAGCTTGCCGGTCTCACCTTTGACGTTCCATTTTTCATCAATGCCATCACGGGTGGAAGTCCTCTCACGACTGCGTTAAATCAGCGCTTAGCCATCTTGGCACGTGAAACTGGCATGGCCATGGCGACTGGTTCGATGAGTATCGCGATGAAATTTCCTGAAAGTGCACAAAGCTTCAAGGTGATTCGCGAGGAAAATCCAAATGGAATCCTCTTTGCGAACCTTGGTGCGCATTACGATGCTGAAGCTGCTAAACGTGCTATCGATATTATCGAAGCCAACGCCATTCAAATTCACGTCAACCGTGCACAAGAACTGGTGATGCCAGAAGGAGACCGCGTCTTTAGCAATTGGCTGAAAAACATCGAAGAAATCGTCAAGGCAAGTTCCGTTCCCGTTATCGTAAAAGAAGTCGGATTCGGATTTAGCCGTGAAGCCATCGCGCTCCTTGAGAGTATCGGAGTTGCTGCCATCGATATTAGCGGTACAGGCGGTACGAATTTTGCCAAAATCGAAAACGTCCGTCGCAAGGAAGATAAACTCGATTTCCTAGAAGACTGGGGGCAAACGACCTTGACCTCGCTCATGGAAACCCAAGGAAGCCGCACCCCAATCATCGCTTCCGGCGGTGTGAAGACGCCAATGGACATGGCCAAATGCTTCGCGCTTGGAGCCAGTCTTGTCGGATTGTCTGGTGAAATGTTGCATCTCGTACGTAAAGAGGACTCCCTTCCGGACGCCATTACTACTGTTCAAACATGGAAAGAGCAACTGACAACGATCTTAACGTTTGTCGGTGCCGATAGTATTTCGAGTCTCCAACAAGCCCCTATCGTGGTCGCACCAAGCATCCAAAACTGGTGTGATGCCCGCGGGATTGATTGGAAACATCTTGCACAACGTTAAAAAAATTGTTGTTCGACTTTCTGAAAGAATTCCTGCAAGTGAATTTCATAAGATTTTAGGTAATGATATTTTCTCCAAGATTTCAGACCTCCAGAGCTTTATTTCTACTTGACCGCTGTTATTTTTATCAGTAAAATTGGTTTATTGATAGCGGTATAGGTTGTAACAGACTATACTTGCACTCTCGAGAAAATATCGAGAGTGTTTTTTATTTATTGAATGACAAAAACAGCTTAGGCATTGCCTAAGCTGTTTCGTTTTCTATGGGAAAAATAAGTAATGGATAATGCGCAGTACGTAGAAGAAAATTCCCACGATGAGTAAAATCACCATCGCGACATGCACATACGGTCCTGCTGGTGTATTCACGAAGGCTTGTAGCGCTGGAATTTTTGTATATAAGAAAAAGTACAAGGCACTAATCCAAAACCCGAGTCCTAATAATCTTTTCATGAGGCGTCCTTTCTATAAAACGAAGTACTGCATGATTAAGCTAGAGACAGCTACCATAAACCATGTTGCTAACCCTGTTAAAATTGGTTTTGCCCCTGCTTCTTTGAATTGTTGGAAAGAAACTTGCATTCCAATCCCTGCTAAAGCCATCGCCATCAACCATTTAGAGGCTAATTTTGCATACGGTACAAGGAAACTTGGGAATAATCCCACGCTTGTAATGATGGAAGCGACCATGAACCAGATGATAAACATCGGTACGATTTTCTTCCATTGAACGCTTTGTCCTTCTTGTTTCATGCGACGTGCTTCGACGAACGATAACACAAGACACGCTGGAACAATCATCAATGCACGAGTAAGTTTTACAATTGTTGCGATTTCTAAAGCCTCCGCACTGTAACTGGCGCCGGCTGCAACCACGCTGGATGTATCGTTAATCGCTGTTCCTGCCCAGAGTCCGAATTGCGACGCGTCCATTCCCATCATATGTCCTAAGAATGGGAAGAGGAATACCGCGATGACGTTGAATAGGAAAATGGTTGAAATCGACAAGGCGACTTCATCGTCTTCTGCTTTTATAATCGGTGAAGCTGCCGCAATCGCAGATCCCCCACAAATCGCAGTCCCGAATCCAACAAGAATCTTCAACGGACGAGATAATTTAAAGTAGTTCCCTACAACTAGCGCTGTTAGAAACGCAATCGAGATGGTCACGATGGTTACTGGGAACGATGACGCACCTGTTTGACTCACTTGTGCAAATGACATTGTAAATCCTAGCGCGATAATCGAATAATGTAATAATTTTTTCGCTGAATAATTAATCCCCGGTCTATATTCACTTGGGATTTTCCAAAATTGGTTTAAGGCCATCCCTAAAATAATGGCAAAGACTGCACTCCCAATGACTGGGAATAGCTTATCGAGCATGACTGAGACCACCGCAATGGCAAAGGTGCACAGTAATCCTTTTCTTTTTTCCATGAATGATGACATTTCATCAGATCCTTTCAATACTAAATCTTTACTAGTATAGCACACTCCGCTTTGATTTTCGTACACAAATTGAAAAAGTGCATCATCATTATAAAATAAACCGTGTGCAATTCGACACGGTTTACTCCAATCAAAAACCGCTTAGAATCACACATCCGCGCTGACTCTAAGCGGCTTTATTTTTTAGAATTGTTTTACGACAACCCCATCAGGA
>ENA-OWLZ01000144-OWLZ01000144.1-metagenome-genome-assembly--contig:-NODE-144-length-19961-cov-7.353110_pt1 | contig 19961 bp, 21 predicted proteins | sample MGYA00245341_ERZ651117 | MGnify/ENA primary metagenome ERZ651117 (study PRJEB26857, sample SAMEA4031763) | metagenome | biome: human; feature: oral; material: saliva | place: Philippines | collected 2014... | reverse complement strand
TCGTCAGATTGCTAAATTATCAACAGCAGCTAAAAATGACCTTCTAAATCAGGTAGCTAAAGCTCTAGTAGCTGAGAGTGCCTATATTATCGCTGAAAATGCTAAGGATATGGCCAATGCCAAGGAAAATGGTATTTCAGAGATTATGCAAGATCGCTTGCTCTTAACGGAAGACCGTATCGCAGGGATTGCTGAGGGTGTCCGTCAGGTGGCAGATCTTCAGGACCCAATCGGTCAAGTAGTTCGTGGCTATACGAATCTGGATGGTCTCAAAATCGTTCAAAAGCGTGTTCCTATGGGTGTTATCGCTATGATTTTTGAGAGCCGTCCCAATGTCTCAATCGATGCCTTTAGCCTTGCCTTTAAAACCAATAATGCTATCATTCTTCGTGGAGGACGTGATGCCATCAATTCCAACAAGGCCTTGGTTACGGTAGCTCGTAAGGCTTTGGAAAATGCAGGAATCACAGCAGATGCCGTTCAGCTGGTTGAAGATACCTCTCATGAGGTAGCAGAAGAACTCATGGCGGCGACTAAGTATGTAGACTTGCTCATCCCTCGTGGTGGAGCTCGTCTCATCCAAACGGTTAAAGAAAAAGCCAAGGTTCCTGTCATCGAAACGGGTGTTGGTAACTGTCATATTTATGTGGATAAATATGCTAACTTAGATATGGCGACACAGATTGTCATCAATGCCAAGACTCAACGACCAAGCGTGTGTAATGCTGCAGAATCTCTCGTCGTTCATGCTGATATTGCAGAAGAGTTCTTACCTAACTTGGAAAAAGCTATTTCAAAAATTCAGTCTGTTGAGTTCCGTGCGGATGAAAGGGCTTTGAAACTTATGGAAAAAGCTGTACCCGCTTCACCAGAGGATTTTGCGACAGAGTTTCTTGACTATATCATGTCTGTTAAAGTAGTAGACAGCCTTGATGAGGCGATTGAATGGATTAATACTTACACGACATCGCATTCAGAAGCTATCGTGACTCAGGATATCAGTCGTGCTGAGCAATTCCAAGACGACGTAGATGCTGCAGCTGTCTATGTTAATGCCTCAACCCGCTTCACAGACGGCTTCGTCTTTGGACTGGGTGCAGAAATCGGAATCTCAACCCAAAAAATGCACGCTCGTGGTCCAATGGGACTTGAGGCCTTAACCTCAACCAAGTTCTATATTAACGGACAAGGACAAGTTAGAGAATAAATCATCAAGCTCCATGAAGGAGCTTTTTTAAGTTGGTTTGCTAGACGACAGGCCTTCTGATATACTGGTGGTATCAAGAATGAGGAGATTTTGTCATGTTTAAAGCTTATAAGAAGTATTGGATGGGCTATTTCGATTTTACGGGACGTTCAAGCCGCTCAGATTATTGGTTGGCAGTTTTAGCAAATACTATAGTAACTATCATTTTATTTAGCATAGTTATAGTTGTAATTGTTTTTGATAGTCCGAATAGTCATTATCATATTATTTTTATATTATTGTATTTGCTTGCAATGCTATATTTCTTTGCTAACTATATTCCATCTATTGCCCTTCAGGTGCGTCGCTTGCGTGATGCTGGTTTTCATTGGGCATTGATTTTCTTAAACTATGCGCCTGTTATAGGTGATATCGTACTGTTGGTTTTGTTTTGTCAACCCACAAAAGTAGAATTTCCTTTCAACCAGTTCAATAATCCACCACAATAATAATGACTTAACAGCCTCTCTAGGCTGTTTTTTGGTTGATTTGTTAATCTTCCCTTCTCTTGGTATACTGGGAGTATCATAAAAAGGGGGATTTTATAATGATTGAAGCCTACAAAAAATTTTGGAAGGGCTATGTTGATTTTACGGGACGTTCAACACGTTCAGATTATTGGCTTAATGTGCTTGCGCAATGTTTGGTTTCTTTACTTTTCGGTTTCTTACTTATACTAATCATGATTTTAGGGGGAGATCCGGCTACGTATACTTCTAACGCATATAGTTTTCAAATGATTTTGATTTATATTGTATTGTCAGCTTTTGGAATATATATGTTGGCCTTACTGCTACCTTCCATTGCAATCATGGTACGTCGTCTAAGAGATAGTGGCTACCATTGGGCTTTGATATTTTTAGCGTTGATTCCCTACCTTGGTAGTTTTATTATTTTTATCTTAACCTTGCAACCAACAAAGGTAGAATTACCATTCAATAATTTGAATAATCCACAACAATGATAAGTATTTAGCAGCCTAGTATGGCTGCTTTTTCGTCAATTTGTCAAATTCTTTTTTTATTGCTATACTATAAGTATCAAAAAATGAGGAGATTTTATTATGATCGAAGCTTATAAGAAGTTTTGGAAGGGCTATGTAGATTTTGAGGGCCGTTCAACACGTTCAGATTATTGGTTTGCGTATTTGGCAAATATGTTGATTGTCGTTGCTTTTGATGTGTTGTTTTGGGTGTTTTTAGGAATGGCATCTGCAACAGATTCAAGCTTTTTAGCTGTTATTTCATTTATTTTACTACTTATCCTGTTTGCTTATGGTATTGCTGCGTTTTTACCTGGTATTGCTATAGCTGTTCGTCGTTTGCGTGATGCTGGCTACAATTGGCCGTATATTTTTATTCCTTTAATCCCATTTGTAGGTGGTATTATCTTAATTGTGTTGTTGTGTAAACCAACTAAAGTTGATTATTCATTTAACAACTTCAATAATCCTCAGCAATAATGACAATCAACCAACTCTTTGAGTTGGTTTTTCTGATGTCAAAAAGTTTTATGTCAATGTTGCACATTTTAATATTTCTGATATAATCTTATCTGAGACTAATCGATACTAAAAATATATTTAAGAAATGTGAATATTCTATGAAACTACTTCGTCATTTAAAAGAAAAACGTTACCTTATTTTGACATTTACTCTACCAGCTATCCTTTTGGCTTTGGCTATTGTCTTTTTACGTCCTACTCATCATACTGAGGTAGGGATGAGGGGCAGCACTAAGCAGTCATCATCAAGCAAACCCAAGTCTTCATCCAAGTCATCTAGCTCTAGTTCATCGTCATCTGCAACAAGCTCAAGTGAGTCATCAAGCGAATCTTCGTCAGCAAGCTCAACGGTAGGAGTGGCTAGTCAGACAGAGGCGAGCTCTACCCCTGCGGTTGCGTCAACGCCAACCCCATCTTCAGCACAAGAGACTTATCAAGCTCCTCAGTATAACTATGTGCCACCAACAACTTATACCGAGTCAAACAGTGATGCCTCAAGCTATACAGCCCCTGCCTACAGCGCAGATGTTAGCTCTACTGTAGCCGAATAGACAGAAATCAGATTATCATGAAAAAGAAATTATTATTATTAGCAACGGGCTTATCTAGCCTAGCCCTTTTGGCAGCTTGTTCAAATCAGTCTAATCATTTATCACAAACTAATTCTTCCTCATCAGTAGAGCAGTCCCAATCAGACAGTGGCGAAAGTTCAAGCTTAAGTTCAAGTTCAAGCGAAGAGAAGAAAGTAGATACCTCTGCTTATGATGACATCATCAGCAAGTATCAAACAGCTGTGGCCAACAATCAAACGGATGCCTCGCTCAATTCTCTAGTTGTGACCTATGCTAATTCTCAAACGAGTCCGGCCTCAACGGTCTATACTTATCGTGATTTGGATGGTAATGGGGTTGACGAGTTGATTCTTGCTTTTAAACCAGGTAATCTCTTTAAAGACTATATGATTACGGATATCTACACTATTTCTAAGGATAGTGGTCAGGTGATTCGTCTGACAGAAGGTCCGCAATTGGGAATGTTGGGTGAGCGCATGACTTTGACTTACCTCAAGGATAAGACCTTTAGCTACTATGGAAGTGCCGGTGCCACGGCAGGCGGTGGTTCAGGTTATCACTTTAATGATGACGGCCAGTCTCTTATCAAAGACGACAGCGATTCAGGTGTTGAAAAAGCAGACCTTTCTAGTTGGGATTGGAAGGACTTGAGTAGTGCTTCAAGTAATAGGAGTTCTAGCACAGTGTCACAAGCTCAAACCAGTTCGACAGCTCTTAACGCTGATGAACTGAAAAATGGGAACTACAAGTCAGCTGTAGGCACATGGAAGTCCTCAGATGGAAAGACCATCAAAATTACTTCGGATGGACAATTGGAACTCTGGGGGAATACTTACCCAATTGATAAGGTTTCACAAAATCAATATGTGACTGGGATATATAGTCTAACCTATGTTGATTCTAGTCCAGTAGGTAATACCCCAATTCAGCTTTGTCCTAAAGGAGTTAGCGATGCAAGTGATGCGGGAGATAACAGTAAGGACCGTATCTTAGCGACGAATGGGTTGCCTTCAGAGGAAAGTTATTTTTACAGAGTAGACTAATTTTTTGAAACCAATATATCAATCATAAAGCCGGACCTGGAGTCTGGCTTTTTTGACATCCTAACAACTTTCAAGGCGAGACAATTTCTCTATTCTTGTGCTATAATAAAAGTTATGACTAATGAATTTCACCATGTAACCGTTCTTTTGCACGAAACTGTTGATATGCTTGATATCAAGCCCGATGGCATTTATGTAGATGCGACTTTGGGTGGCGCAGGACATTCGTCTTATCTTTTGTCACAATTATCTGAAAAGGGACATTTGTATTGCTTTGATCAAGACCAAAAGGCTATTGATAATGCTCAAGTGCGTCTCAAGGACTATATTGATAAGGGTATGGTGACCTTCATTAAGGATAATTTCCGTAATCTCAAGTCCAATCTTGAAGCTTTGGGGGTGTCTGAAATCGATGGCATTCTCTATGACTTGGGGGTGTCTAGCCCGCAGTTGGATGAGCGTGAGCGTGGTTTCTCCTACAAACAGGATGCCAAGCTAGATATGCGCATGAATGAGGAGGCTAGTCTGACCGCATATGATGTGGTCAATACCTATCCTTACAACGATTTAGTGCGTATTTTCTTCAAGTATGGTGAAGACAAGTTCTCTAAACAAATTGCACGTAAGATTGAGCAAGCGCGTCAGGTAAAACCTATCGAGACGACGACGGAACTGGCAGAAATCATTAAATCAGCTAAGCCTGCTAAGGAATTAAAGAAGAAGGGCCATCCAGCCAAACAAATCTTCCAAGCTATTCGAATCGAAGTGAACGATGAACTTGGTGCTGCGGATGAGTCTATTCAGGAGGCCTTGGATCTCCTAGCTGTGGATGGTCGCATTTCGGTGATTACCTTCCATTCTTTGGAGGACCGGTTGACCAAGCAGCTTTTTAAGGAAGCTAGTACGGTAGATGTACCTAAAGGCTTACCTTTTATTCCCGAAGACTTACAACCTAAGGTAGCACTGGTTAATCGCAAGCCTATCCTACCTTGTCAGGAAGAATTAGAAGCTAATAACCGCTCGCACTCTGCTAAGTTGCGTGTGGCTAAAAAAATCAGGAAGTAACTATGGAAAATCAGGAACGTCAGATTGTTAATAAGGCCATTAAAAACCATATTCGTTTTATGACACGTATGGAAAAGGCCTTCTATTCGGCAATTATTTTGACAGCTATTGTGTTGAGTATCTCGGTCGTCTTTTTACAAGGACGTAATCAGGCCATCAAGCATCAAATCACAGACCTTAATCGCAAGATTAGTGACGAAAAGACAGAGCTTAACAATGCTAAGCAGGCAGTAAATGAGTTGACTAACTCTGATCGTATCAAAGAGATTGCCAATAAGGCAGGCCTGTCTATTAATAACGATAGTATTAAGAGTGTGGAATAGCCAATGAACAGACTTAAAAAACTTAAACATTTATTTCTAAACTATGTCGTTAGGGATAGGAGAAAGCCAGCCCAAAACCGACAGCATGTTGGTCAGAACCTGATGGTTCTCAGCATTTTTCTCTTTTTCGTGTTTATTGTCAACTTTGTGGTAATTATTGGGACTGACAGTAAGTTTGGTGTTGATTTGTCAACTCAGGCTGCTAAGTCTTATAACACGAAAACCACAGTGGCTGCCAAGCGTGGGACGATTTATGATCGAAATGGAAATGTTTTGGCTGAGGATTCAACCAGTTATTCCATTTATGCTATTGTATCGACCAGCTATGTGTCAGCAACTCAGGAAAAACTCTATGTCCAAGATAGTCAGTTTGATAAGGTTGCCGATATTTTGAAAGATAAACTAGGGATTGAAAAGAGTGATGCTTTGTCTCAATTACGTACCAAGGGGGCCTATCAAGTATCCTTTGGATTAAAAGGTAAGGGAATCACCTACTCTGTCAAAGAGGACCTAGAAAAGACTTTTAAGGATGCAGGTATTAAGGGAATGGCATTTGAGGCAACAACATCACGTATGTACCCTAATGGCACCTTTGCATCAGAGTTTCTTGGTCGTGCTGAAGCTATTGAAAGTAAAAAAGATGGCTCTTATTCTTTGGTTGGTCAAACAGGTTTGGAGCGTTCGCTTAATAGCTTATTGACTGGGACAGATGGGGAAGCTATCTATGAGAAGGATAAAGACGGTAATACGCTTCTGGGTACGGAAACAATTACCAAAGAAGCTATTGATGGTAAAAATATCTATACGACCTTGTCGGCACCCCTTCAGACCTTCCTAGAAACGCAGATGGATACGTTTATGGAGCAGAGCAAAGGCGTAAATGCTTCAGCAACAGTTGTTAATGCGAAAACAGGTGAAATCCTTGCAACAACACAACGTCCAACCTATAACTCGGATACGCTAGAAGGACAGACTGAAAAAGGTTACGACTGGGTCAACCGACTCTATGAAGCTCAGTATGAGCCAGGGTCAACTATGAAAGTGATGCTCTTGTCAGCAGCTATCGATAATGGAAGTTTCAACCCGAATGCAACTTATAGTAACGCTAATGGTATTAAGGTTGATGATGTTGAAATCAATGACTGGTCAATCAATGAAGGTATATCAACAGGTCGAACTATGTCATTTGCACAAGGGTTCTCATATTCAAGTAACGTTGGTATGACCATGTTGCAACAAGAGATGGGAGACAAAGTCTGGTCTAACTACCTATCGCTATATAAATTTGGACTTCCAACCCGTTTTGGGATGGTTGGTGAGTCTTCAGGTATTGTCTCTCAAAACTCAGTTAATATTGCCCAATCATCCTTTGGGCAAGGGATTTCAGTAACTCAAGTTCAAATGCTCCGAGCCTTTACCGCAATATCTAACAATGGTATTATGTTAGAGCCTCAATTTATTAAACAAGTTGCCGATACTAATCAAGGTACTGTTCGTACATCCAAGAAAGAAGTTACTGGTAAGCCTGTTTCTAAACAGGCTGCTTCTGAAACCCTTAATTACATGATTTCCGTTGGTACGGATCCTGAGTTTGGTACTCTTTACAACAAAACTGAAGGGGCGCCTATTATTCAGGTTGGTAATTATGATGTTTCAGTTAAGTCAGGAACTGCCCAAGTGGCAGATGAAAAGACTGGGACCTATAAGGTTGGGACTAATGAGACTCTCAACTCAGTTGTAGCCATGGTTCCTTCTGATGATCCAGAATACATCATGTATGTGACCGTTCAAGAGCCTGAGACCTGGGATAATAATTTCTATGCGACTGTAGTAAACCCTGTCTTAGAAGAAGCCATGTCAATGGGTGCTACCTTGCATACTTCTGTTTCTGAGGGGAGCGAAAAGACTGAAGAGACTGGCTACCAAACTGGCAATATCATTGGTAAGACACCAGGAGAGACAGCTAACGCTCTTCGTCAAAACCTGGTTCATCCGATTGTTCTGGGTGTTGGTGATAAGATTGAGAAGGTTTCTGTAGATGCAAAAGATAATATTAAAGCTAATGAGCAAATCCTAATCATGACTAATGACTTCACAGAACTTCCAGACATGTATGGTTGGACCAAAAAGAATGTTGAAACATTTGCCAAATGGAAAGGCATTAAAATTACTTACAAAGGTGGCAAGTCAGGAACTGTTACCAAACAAAGTGTTGCGGCAGGAAACGCCCTGTCTAAAACCAAAAAGATTACCATTACTTTAGGAGACTAAGATGACTATGAGTCTGATAGCAGGCGTAGCCGCTTTTGTGTTGACGGTGCTCGCCATGCCTCATTTTATTACTTACTACAAAATCAAAAAAATCGGTGGCCAACAGATGCATGAAGATGTGAAGCAGCATCTGGCTAAGGCTGGCACACCAACAATGGGAGGAACAGTCTTCCTAGTGGTTGCCATCTTGGTTAGTTTGATTTTCAACTTCCACGTCTTTACCGGGGGGCCAAAAGCTTATGGTGCTACAGCAGGGATTCTCTTTGTCATTTTGATTTATGGTATCATCGGCTTCCTTGATGATTTCCTTAAGATTTTCTATCAAATCAATGAGGGTCTTAAACCTTGGCAAAAGATGGCTTTACAGATTATTGCAGGTTTGCTTTTCTACTTCATCCATGTACTGCCTAGTGGGACAGATAGCCTAGCTATTGGAGGATTGACAATTCACCTTGGTGTCTTCTATGTTCTCTTTGTCCTTTTCTGGATTGTTGGTTTCTCAAATGCTGTGAACTTGACAGATGGTATTGATGGTTTAGCTTCCATCTCTGTGGTTATCAGCTTGATTGCCTACGGAATCATCGCTTTTGTCAAGAGTGAGTTCGCTATCTTGACTATCATTATCACTATGATTGGTGCCCTTCTTGGCTTCTTCGTCTTTAACCACAAGCCAGCCAAGGTCTTTATGGGAGATGTCGGTTCCTTGTCACTTGGTGCCATGCTCGCAGTTATCTCCATTGCCCTACGTGTGGAGTGGACACTACTCTTGATTGGTATAGTTTATGTTTTTGAGACTGCTTCTGTTATGCTACAGGTCAGCTACTTCAAATATACTAAGCGTAAGTATGGTGAAGGTCGTCGTATTTTCCGTATGACACCATTCCACCATCATCTCGAATTGGGTGGTATCTCAGGTAAGGGTGACAAATGGTCAGAATGGAAGGTTGATGCTTTCCTTTGGACTGTTGGAGCTCTTGCAAGTGCCATTACCCTTTGGATGATTCTTGAAAATGTTATGAAATAAATGAAAAAGAGCAGAAATGCTCTTTTTTTGTTATAATGGTAAGGATAGACTAGATAGAAAAGAAGTAAGTAAAAATGTCATTTAAAGATTTTAATTTTAAAGCCTATATTCAAGAGGCTCTTGACGAGATTAAATTTAAGGAGCCAACACCTGTTCAACAAAAATTGATTCCAGTGGTCCGTTCTGGCCGTGATTTAGTGGGTGAATCAAAGACTGGTTCAGGGAAGACACATACCTTCCTCTTGCCAATTTTTGAAAAGCTTAACCCAGAGAGTGGTGATGTTCAAGTTGTTATCACAGCTCCATCGCGTGAATTGGCGACACAAATATACCAGGCGACAAAACAGATTGCCAAACACTCTGATACAGAAATTCGCGTTGTTAATTACGTAGGTGGTACGGATAAACAACGCCAGATCGAGAAACTTAAGGTAGCCCAACCGCATATCGTTATAGGGACACCAGGGCGTATTTATGACCTGGTTAAGTCTGGTGACTTGGCTATCCACAAAGCACATACTTTTGTCGTTGACGAGGCCGACATGACCATGGATATGGGATTTTTGGATACTGTGGATAAGATTGCGGCAAGTCTTCCTAAGGAAGTTCAAATTTTGGTCTTCTCAGCAACCATTCCTCAAAAATTACAACCATTCTTGAAGAAATACTTGACTAATCCTGTCATGGAACAAATCAAGACTTCAACGGTGATTGCAGATACTATTGATAACTGGTTGGTATCTACCAAGGGGCGTAACAAGAATGAACAAATTCTTGAGATGCTTAAGGGGATGCAGCCATACTTGGCTATGATTTTCGTCAATACCAAGGAACGTGCGGATGATTTACATAGTTATTTGGTATCAAACGGTCTTAAAGTAGCGAAAATTCACGGTGGTATTCCACCACGTGAACGTAAACGTATCATGAATCAAGTCAAGAAGCTTGATTTTGAGTATATTGTAGCGACTGACCTTGCAGCGCGTGGAATTGACATTGAAGGGGTTAGCCATGTTATCAATGACGCTATTCCTCAAGATTTGTCATTCTTTGTTCACCGTGTAGGACGTACTGGACGTAATGGTTTGTCAGGGACAGCCATCACCCTTTATCAACCAAGTGACGACTCAGATATTCGTGAGCTGGAAAAAATGGGTATCACCTTTGAACCTAAGGTCTTTAAAGATGGTGAGTTCCAAGATACCTATGACCGCGATCGTCGTGCCAACCGAGAAAAAGCTTATCAAAAACTTGATACGGAAATGATTGGTTTGGTTAAGAAGAAAAAGAAAAAAATCAAGCCTGGCTACAAGAAGAAAATTCAGTGGAAGGTTGACGAAAAACGCAAACGTGAGCGTCGTGCAGCTAATCGTGCTAAGGGACGTGCTGAGCGTAAAGCTAAGAAGCAAAGTTTCTAGGCTCAGGTTTTTAGGTAAAAGCAAATTTTAATTTAAAAAATCAAAAGGTTGAAACTATAAAGTTTCAGCCTATTTACTTATTATTCATCTTTTGAGACTAAGGTCTCAACGCCGAAGATTAGAAAGTTTTAGGTGTTTTACCACAACAGAAAGTCTCGGTTTTTAGCAGATGTCCCCTAAAAGTAAAAGAATCTGTAATTCCTAAGTTATAAGCTGAATCAACTCTCAAAATCAAATGGTGACATTAATGTCACTACTTTTTTGTTGGCTTCCCACCTATAATAAAATCATTGCTTTTGAGAAAAGGCTAAAATAAAATATTTTAAAGGAGGTTGTTTTCATGACAATACAAACAATTGACAAGATGGACATTCTTGATTTCGAAGATCTTGCTACTATTAAGGGTGGAGCATGTAGTTTTTGGGGAGCTACAGCTGCCGTTGGTGTCGGGGCTGTTGGAGGAGCCATTAAAGGTGGGATTCAAACAGGTACTTGGCAGGGTGCAGCCTTAAAGGGTATTGGTTATGGTATTAAAGGTGGGATTACTTATGGCCTTACTTGTGGTTATTAGGCGATTACTGAGTCAATTTTTTGGCCAAATAGTACTTGCGCTCCTAATTTATGGACTTATCTTCCTTGCTTGGCAACACTTTGGAGGAGAAGTTTTCTCAATTGTGTGCATCTATGTCAGTATATCTCTGGCAGAGGACATCTATCGTCTCGCAAAAGGATATGTTAAAATGAAAGTTAAATAGGATTACGTTCCTGTTTGAAAAATAGTATGTTAAAGCTTGACTGAATGAATGTCGAGTTTTTTTGTGGTAAAAGTGCTAAAATAGAAGTCATGAAAGACAAGATTCGAATTCTCCATATCAATGATTTGCACTCTCATTTTGAACAGTATCCACAACTCAAGCGGGCTGTGGATGATTTGAGTCAGACGGATAGAGAGTTGATTAAGGTAGATCTTGGGGATAATGTGGATAGGTCTCATCCCTTGTCTGATGCGACAGCTGGGCGTTTTAATGTAGCTTTGATGAATGAGTTGGGGATAGACTATGCGACTATTGGAAATAATGAGGGGATTGGTCTAGCTAAGAAAGAGCTAGACTGTCTTTATGAGCAGGCTCAGTTTCAACCAATCATAGGAAATCTCAAGGATGAGGGGAGACAGCCTGAATGGGCCAAGCCCTATCTTATCCACAAAACTAAAGCAGGTACAAAGATTGCTTTCTTGGCCTATACCTTTCCTTATTACATTACCTATGCTCCCAACGGTTGGCAGGTGTTAGAGCCTATGGCTAGGTTGGAAGAGGATTTGGCTCGCCCTGAGGTTAGGGCTGCAGACCTAGTCATAGTACTTAGCCATCTAGGTGTGCGTTATGATGAGCAGATTTCAGAAACTTATCCACAAGTAAACCTTGTTATCGGGAGCCATACCCATCACCTTTTTGAAGAGGGGAAATTGCTTAATAAGACCTATTTGGCAGCTGCTGATAGATATGGCTATTATCTTGGCTGTATTGACCTTACTGTGGAAAATGGGCAATTGATAGCGTGTCAGATCGAGGCTATTCCCACCAAGTCCTACATCTTGGATTTGGACAAGGAGGACCAAGCCTTTATCAAGGCTATGCGTGAGGAAGGCCATCGTCGTTTGGCGCAGGAAAAGGTGGCTAACCTAGGTCGAAAACTAGATTTTGATGAGACCTGTCAATTGGTTTTACAAGCTGTTTGTCAAGAGACAGATAGCCAGTTAACGCTTTTAAATACAGGTCTTATCATGAAAACGCTAGGTCCTCAAGTGACCATGGCAGACCTTCAAGAAGCCCTTCCCCATCAGATGCGGATGGTGCGTCTAGTCGTGACAGGGCAAGAGCTCAAGGAAATCTGTCGTGAAGTTTTTACCAAGGCTGAACTCCTTAAAAACCAAGCTATTAAAGGTATGGGTTTTAGAGGCAAGGTATTTGGTGAGCTAATCACAGGGAATTTTGCTTACAAAAACGGTAATTTGTTGTATAATAGTAGGGTTGTAGATTCCAATGAGAAGTTTAGTTTGGTCCTTGTGGATCAGTACTACTTTGCTTCTTACTTCCCGACAATCAAGGAAAAGGAAGTCACTCTTCTTTTTCCGGATTTGTTAAGGGAACTTGTGGCTAAGTATTTAAGAAAAAATGGTGCTGATTGAGATAAGAGATAAGAACATTATCACAGCATCAAGATAGAAAATAAGTGAGAGCAGAAAGGATGGCACATGCGTAAAGAAATCTTGCCAGAAATGTTTAATTATAATAAATATCCAGGGCCAGACTTTGTGTATGTGGCCGACCTTCTGAAATCAGATGCCTATCAGTTTACGGTTCTTGAAAATCACAAGGATGCTTTAGACGCTACCCGCTTTGGGCAACGTTTTTCTGAAATCATGCTCAAGTATGACTATATTGTTGGGGATTGGTCTAATGACCAGCTTCGCCTTAAGGGATTTTACGAGGACGAGCGTCCCAATACGCGTAAGACAGATCGTATTAGCCGATTGTCAGAGTATTTACGCGAATACTGTGCCTTTGGTTGTGCCTACTTTATTTTGAAAAATGAAGAGCCGCAATTAATCGTCTTTGAAGAGGAGACAGAGCCTCGTCGCAAGCGTCGTCGTTCTAATAATCGTCGTAATTCTTCTCAGGAATCTAAGGAGAAGGAGCGTAATGCTTCTCAAAAGAATAAGGGCCAAAAAGCTTCTGCTAAGCAAAAGCGAGATAAGTCCAAACGTAGAGACAGGGACCAAGAGGGGCCAAGCTTTGAGAAAATCAAGCGTCGACCTAAGTTCAAATCTAGGTCCGAGGATGGTAGTCGTGAGCGAAAGTCTAACTTCAAGAAGAGTCAGAAGAAAGCTTTAAAAAAACAAAGTAATGCCAAGTCAGATGGTCAGCATTTTACAATCAGAAAAAAAGGAAATTAAACTATGTCAGAAGTAACAACACAAGCAAAACCAGAACGTCGTAAACGTCAGAAATTGGAGGATATGGAGGGCTACAAACCTTCTATTTACGGTCTTACTCGTGATGAGTTGATTGACTGGGCTATGGAACACGGTGAAAAGAAATTCCGTGCTACTCAAATTTGGGATTGGCTCTACAAGAAGCGTGTGCAGTCTTTCGAAGAAATGACCAACATTTCTAAGGACTTCATTGCTAAATTGAACGAGAATTTCTGCGTAAACCCACTAAAACAGCGTATCGTTCAAGAATCAAAAGATGGTACCGTTAAGTATCTTTTTGAATTGCCAGATGGTATGTTGATTGAGACTGTTTTGATGCGTCAACACTATGGTTTGTCTGTCTGTGTGACAACTCAGGTTGGATGTAACATCGGTTGTACTTTCTGTGCTAGTGGCTTGATTAAGAAACAACGTGACTTGACTGCTGGTGAGATTGTTGCTCAAATCATGTTGGTACAAAAGTACTTTGATGACCGTGGCGATGGTGAACGTGTCAGCCACGTGGTTGTTATGGGGATTGGTGAGCCCTTTGACAACTATGACAATGTGCTTCGCTTCTTGCGTACCATTAACAATGATAATGGTCTTGCTATTGGAGCTCGTCACATTACAGTGTCAACATCTGGTTTGGCACCAAAAATCAAGGAATTTGCCAACGAAGGTGTTCAAGTTAACCTCGCCGTATCGCTTCACGCGCCTAACAATGACCTTCGTTCAAGCATCATGCGTATTAACCGCTCATTCCCACTTGAAAAACTCTTTGAAGCTATCGAATATTACATCCAGACAACCAATCGTCGTGTAACATTTGAGTACATCATGCTTAATGAGGTCAATGACCACCCTGAAAATGCTCAAGAGTTGGCTGATTTGACTAAGAAAATTCGTAAGTTGTCATACATCAACTTGATTCCTTATAACCCAGTATCAGAGCACGACCAATATAGCCGTTCAACTAAAGAACGTGTGGCTGCCTTCTACGATGTGCTCAAGAAAAATGGTGTCAACTGTGTCGTTCGTCAAGAACACGGTACAGATATTGATGCTGCTTGTGGACAATTGCGCTCAAACACTATGAAACGTGACCGTCAAAAGGCTGTGGCAGAAGCTTCTGGTAAATCAGAAGGTAAGTAAGATGTTTCAGCTGACGACTTGGGTAGATAAGGATGGAGAACTAACAGAAAAAGGAAGAAAGGTAAGCCGAGTTTTGGTTTGTGCTTATCTCCTTTGTTTAGTGTTTCTATGTTGGACGCCCCAGTATGGGCTAGTTGAAGGTGTTGAAACTCCTGGGATTCAACATTTTGGTCGTGTGGTGGTCCTCTTGACCCCATTCAATAGTTTGACCAACTTTAATCAGCTGGATAGTCTTAAGGAGATTGTCTTTGTCCTTGGGCAAAATGTGACCAACATTTTCTTGCTGACTCCGCTGATTTTGGGGCTCTTAGCCTTGTACCCTAGATTTAGGTCTTGGAAAAAGGTCTTTTTAGTGGCGTTTGCCTTGTCTTTGACAATCGAGCTTGGCCAAGTCATTCTAGACCTTCTCATTGATGCTAATCGTGTCTTTGAGTTAGATGATTTATGGACCAACACTTTGGGAGGTTTAGTGGCACTAGGTGCCTACCGCCTCCTTGTGAAACTGATTCAAACGCATTTTAAAGAGTAAAAAACCTGGGAGCTTACGCGTCTCAGGTTTCACTTATTTTCTATCATACAAATACAACACATTCAAAAGAGGGAAAAATGAATAAACACTTTTGGAGAAACAATGAAACACTTTATGATGACAGTAATCACTGTATTGACGCTAGGAGTAACGATGATAATGGTTAAGGCAGATGCTTATCAAAGTGGCAGTGATGCCGATATTATGCGACAAAGAGGGCAGGTTTGGAACTATTCTGAGGTTAAGAGAGAGCCTCAATTAGCTAACTACAACACCGATGGTCGCTATCTCAGTGAGGCAACTAACTTTGAATTGTACAATTTTGTCAGAGAGTATAAGACATCTGATGAAATCAGACGCATTTGGAACCCTAAGAAGGATGAATCAGTTATCCACAATAAGGATAACTACTCTATTGATGATGGGCACAAGGTCTATAATTTTGACTCCTTTGCTTATCAATTACCAGAATCTACTGATTTTGGGAAATTGACATATATTGGTCACTTTCAGTTAGAAGATGGTACAATTTATCGCTATTGGAAATAAGCTTTCGTTAGAATTATAATCACACGTTTGTAAGTATAGGGGAATAACTTGTTTTTTAAAGAATCAATCATTGCAAAACTTTGGTGGTTTTTCAAGTTAGAAAAACGCCGTTATATTGTCGGGATATTGGCACTGAGTTTGGTTTCGGTTCTCAATCTGATTCCTCCTATGGTTATGGGGCGGGTCATTGATGCTATCACATCGGGAAAATTGACCAATCAGATCTTGCTTTTGAATCTCGTTTATTTGCTTTTGGCAGCTTTAGGAATGTACTATTTACGCTATGTTTGGCGGATGTATATCTTGGCAACGTCCTATCGTTTGGGACAGATTATGCGTTCACGCCTTTTTGAGCATTTTACCAAGATGTCGCCTTCTTTTTACCAAAAGTACCGAACTGGTGATCTCATGGCCCATGCCACCAATGATATCAACTCTTTAACCCGTTTGGCTGGTGGGGGTGTCATGTCAGCCGTGGATGCGTCTATCACAGCCTTGGTGACTTTAATCACCATGTTCTTTAGCATTTCCTGGCAGATGACCCTGGTGGCTGTCTTACCCCTACCTTTCATGGCTTTTGCGACTAGTCGTTTGGGACGTAAGACCCACAAAGCTTTTGGAGAATCCCAGGCAGCTTTTTCTGAACTTAATAATAAGGTCCAAGAATCGGTATCAGGTATCAAGGTAACCAAGTCTTTTGGCTATCAGGAGGCTGAGCTCCAGTCCTTCCAAGAGACCAATAAGATGACTTTTGAAAAGAATATGCATACGATGAAGTATGACAGCCTTTTTGACCCTTTGGTCTTGCTCTTTGTTGGCTCATCTTATGTTTTGACCCTCCTTGTCGGGGCTTTTATGATTCAGGCTGGTCAGATAACGGTCGGAAATTTGGTAACCTTCATTACCTATTTGGACATGCTGGTTTGGCCTCTAATGGCCATCGGCTTCCTCTTTAATATCACACAGAGGGGAAATGTGTCCTATCACCGTATTGAGACTCTTTTAGAGCAGGAATCAGATGTTCAAGATCCTGCGCATCCCCTCCCAAGTATCGACAATGGTCGTTTAGAATATGCAATTGACCGCTTTTCTTTTGAGGATGAGGATACTTTGCGAGATATTCATTTCACCTTGGACAAGGGCCAAACCCTTGGTTTGGTTGGACAGACTGGCTCAGGAAAGACGGCTCTTGTCAAGTTGCTCTTGCGGGAGCACGATGTCAATCAAGGAGCCATCTATTTGAATGGACATGACATCCGAGACTATCGCCTATCAGACTTACGTAGCTTGATGGGTTATGTTCCTCAAGACCAGTTTCTCTTTGCCAGTTCTATTTTAGACAATGTCCGCTTTGGTAATCCAGATCTCTCCATTGATAAGGTGGAAGAAGCGACTAAGTTGGCTCAAGTTTATGATGACATCAAGGATATGCCTGAGGGCTTTGAAACAATCATTGGTGAAAAGGGTGTTAGCCTATCAGGAGGTCAAAAACAACGTCTGGCCATGAGCCGGGCAATGATTTTGAATCCAGATATTTTGATTTTGGACGACTCCTTATCTGCGGTTGATGCCAAGACAGAATATGCCATTATTGATAATCTTAAGCATACTCGCAAGGACAAGACAACTATCATTACTGCCCACCGTCTCAGTGCGGTGGTGCACGCTGATCTCATCCTAGTCATGCAAGATGGTCGTATCATTGAACGTGGCCGTCATGAGGACTTATTAGCTCAAGATGGTTGGTATGCCAAGACCTATGAGTCTCAACAGTTAGAAATGGAAGGAGGAGAAGCTCATGCCTAATCAAAACCAATGGTCTGTATTTAAGCGTCTTCTGACTTATCTCAAGCCTTACAAGTTCTTGACCTTTCTAGCTTTGACCTTCCTCTTGTCCACAACGGTTATCAAGAGTATCATTCCCTTGGTGGCCTCTTATTTTATTGACCACTATCTTCATGATATGAATCAGGTGGCAAGTATGATTCTGATTGGCTACTATGGTCTTTACCTCTTGCAGACGCTTGTCCAGTATCTGGGAAATCTTTTCTTTGCGCGCGTGTCCTATAGTATTGTCAGAGATATTCGTCGAGATACCTTTGCCAATATGGAAAAACTAGGTATGTCTTACTTTGACAAAACTCCAGCAGGCTCTATTGTTTCACGCTTGACCAATGATACTGAGACCATTAGTGAGATGTTCTCAGGGATTCTGTCTAGCTTTATTTCGGCTATCTTTATCTTTGTTACCACCCTTTTTACCATGATGATATTGGACATTCGTCTGACCGGGCTTATTGTGCTCTTTCTCCCACTGATTGTCCTTTTGGTTAACCTCTACCGTAAAAAATCAGTGGTCATCATTGAAAAGACCAGAGCCTTGCTTTCAGATATAAATGCCAAACTCTCAGAGAGTATCGAAGGGATTCGCATCATTCAGGCCTTTAACCAGGAGAAGCGTCTCAAAAAAGAATTTGATGCCATTAATGAGGAACACCTGATTTATGCCAGTCGTTCTATGTCACTGGATTCTCTCTTTCTACGCCCAGCCATGAGTTTATTGAAGCTTTTGGGTTATGCTGTTCTCATGGCCTATTTTGGCTATCAAGGCATCTATCTGGGTATTACAGCAGGTACCATGTATGCCTTTATCCAGTACATTAATCGCCTCTTTAATCCTTTGATTGAAGTGACACAAAACTTCTCAACCTTGCAAACCTCTATGGTCTCAGCAGGTCGGGTCTTTGCCTTGATTGACGAGCGTACCTATGAGCCTGAACAGAGAGACACAGATGCCAAGGTTACTGAGGGGAATATTCGTTTTGAAAATGTCTCCTTCTCCTATGATGGTAAGCACCAGATTTTGGATAATATTTCCTTCTCTGTCAATAAAGGTGAAACCATCGCCTTTGTGGGTTCTACAGGCTCTGGAAAATCCTCTATAATCAATGTGTTCATGCGATTCTATGAGTTTCAATCAGGGCGAGTTCTCCTTGACGATGTGGATATTCGCGATTATAGTCAGGCAGAGCTGCGCAAGAATATTGGTCTTGTCCTTCAAGATCCCTTCCTCTATCATGGTACAGTCAAATCCAATATTGCTATGTATCAAGATTTAACTGATGAAGAGATTAAAGCCGCTGCTGAGTTTGTGGATGCCAATCACTTTATTGAAAAACTTCCAGAAGGCTATGATTCCCCAGTTTCCGAACGGGGTTCAAGTTTTTCAACCGGTCAACGCCAGCTTCTAGCCTTTGCTAGAACCGTTGCTAGCCAGCCTAAAATCTTGATTTTGGATGAAGCGACAGCCAATATTGATTCGGAGACAGAGGCTATTGTCCAAAACTCTCTCGCAAAAATGCGTCAAGGCCGCACAACTATTGCCATTGCCCACCGCCTATCAACGATACAAGATGCCAACTGCATCTATGTCTTAGACAAGGGCCGCATCATTGAACACGGTAGCCACGAGGAACTCCTAGCCCTCGGCGGAACCTACCACAAGATGTACAGCCTACAAGCAGGTGCTATGGAGAGAGAGTAAGCTAATCTAGACCATAGCTTCTATATTCGAAACTATTTCTTAAAAATCAAAATCGAGTAGTGACATCCATGTCACTACTTTTTTATCGGTTACCATCCTATAATAAAACCATAGCTTGAGATAAAAAGCTAAAAAATATTTTAGGAGGTTGTTAGAATGACAACACAAACAATTAACAATTTTGAAACACTCGATCTTGAGGCGCTTGCGAACGTTGAAGGTGGCGGATGGGTTAAGTGTTATGCCGGCACAATCGGATCTGCTCTAGTAGGATCAGCAGGAGGCCCAGTAGGTTACTGGGGAGGAGCTTTAGTTGGTTATGCCACATTCTGCTAATATTTAGGTGACTCTATGCTTAAAGATAAAAAAATGTATTTACTAGCCATTTTCCTTTTAGGATTTGGCATTGCTAACCTTTTTAGAAATTTAGATTTTGTGCATCATATCATTAATTTGGTAGGGTTGGCATTAATCACTTATAGTTTGATTTTTAGTAAATGGGAGCGACTCAAAAAATAGGTGGATTCCTAGGAGTAGTTACCTAGGAACTGAATTAGTTGTGTCAACTGAATAATTATATTTATGGATATTGTTTTTCTGACATCAGCTAAAAGAAATCGGAAAAAAGTAGTGCCATCGGTACTAGCCCCCAAAAATGAGACACAAGAAAAACACTCCTGTTGAAAATCTAGTAAACTAGAAACAGGAGTGTTTTGTTATGGTCAAAAAAGCATATTCATTAGA
>ENA-OWLZ01000142-OWLZ01000142.1-metagenome-genome-assembly--contig:-NODE-142-length-20014-cov-5.938774_pt1 | contig 20014 bp, 10 predicted proteins | sample MGYA00245341_ERZ651117 | MGnify/ENA primary metagenome ERZ651117 (study PRJEB26857, sample SAMEA4031763) | metagenome | biome: human; feature: oral; material: saliva | place: Philippines | collected 2014... | reverse complement strand
ACTGCCATTAAAGAATTGCTATAAAAGTCAAGACAGACTTGCGTCTGTCTCAGAATGAAGACAAACATCGATTTTGATGTTTGTCTTTTTTGTCTCAAGAAAAGTCCCCAGAAGTATAACTTCTGAGGACTTTGTCTTCAATCTGAAACCAGCAAATGCTGGTTCTTTTAATCTATTTAACCATCTAGAGTTCTGAAAGGAAAATAATAATAATTTAGACAGGAAAGGGGAAAAATCTCTAGATTTTTAAAGTACATATTAATTAGCGTCGCTGTCTCAATTCACCAGTTTTAGCATCGCAGAAGAGTCGTTTACCACCAACATAAACATAACGTCCTTTAACTTGACGACCTGAACCGTCGAAGTAAAGGTGCTTCCCATTGATGACCTGTTGTCCAGTCACTGCTTGGCCAGCTGAATTAAAGTAATACCAGCAGCCACGTGCAGCTTCGACAAAGCGGTTTACCACTTGCTCACCAGTGTGGGCATCAAAGTAACATTTCTTACCTTGGACAGTGAGCAATTTACCTTTGACTTGAGCACCATTGCTACCAAAATAGTAAACTTTATTGTTAATATTTTGAAGACCTGTCACTTTGTGACCATCTTGGTTAAGGTAAGCCCATTGGTTAGCCGCAAGTTGAATGAATTGGTTGATTACTGCTTGACCAGTGACGGCATCATAGTAACGTCCTTCAGCCCAGCCGCCTTTTAGCTGGCTATGGTCTTTGTTGAAGTAATAGAGTTTACCGTCAATCACTTTTGCACCTTGAACGAGGCAACCAAAAGCATCCGCATAATACCAGTTGTTGTTTTCAAAGATAAAGCGTGACACAGCCATTTCACCTGTTTGGGCAGAAATGTAGTATTGCTTGTTGCCTTGTTGCATCATCTGACCTTTGATTTGACGGCCTTCTGAGTCAAAGCAGTATTCTTTACCATTGATGATACGTTTTCCTGTCACAGCGTAACCATGTTCATCTAGGTAGTACCAAGCTTGGTTTTCTTTATTTTGAACAAAGGTATTTACAGCCATATTACCAGTATCAGGGATGAAGTAACGGATACGGCCATCTGAGAAGCGAATAAATTTATCTTTAGCTTGGATACCTGTTTGTGTATCAAAGTAGAAGGTTGTGCTACCCATTTCAAGGAGACCAGTAGCCATGTGACCATAACAATCGAAATAGCGTACATCTTTACGGTAACCAGCAAAATCGTAGAAGCCGTTGATAGCTTTCACACCATTTTTATCATAGTAATAAGTGTAACCATCGCTACCTTTAACAAGTGAGTCACGAGCTTGAAGACCATTTTCAAGGAAGTAATAAGCCTTACCATCGATAACCTTCTCACCTTTAACCTTTTGGCCATATTGATCGTAATAATACCATTGATTTTCGCCTACACGTACAAATGAAGACTTGTGATTGTTTGAATCAACACTTGGTTTAGTTTCACCTGAGATGATTTGATAACCTGAGTTATTTTGCTGGTTACCTTGCGAAATGATAGTGACATTAGCATTTGAACCATTCGAATGCTCTACTGACACATTTGGAAACAGTTTATTAGAATTCGAAACGATAGTAACATTCGGTGTAGTTCCTGAAGCCGTGATGGTGATAGTCGTGTTTCGACCACCATTCCAACGGATGCCATTTGAGTCTGAAGAATTAGTTGTAATTGTCGCAAAACCGCTAGCTGACGATGATGACCATGATGATGACGACGAGTAAGAGTACCAAGCTGAGCTTGATGAGCTTGAAGAACTTGATGCACTAGCACTTACTGATGACGAACTGCTACTTGATTGATAAGCAGAACCCGTTTGTGATGAATTAGAGTTTTGTGTTCCTACTACTTGTGAAGATTGTGATGAACTCACTTGACCAGCTCCACCACCAACTACAGTCTGAGATGAGCCTCCTGTTGAAACAGATGATGAAGACTCGTAGCCTGTGCTCGTTTGACTTGCATAGTTAGATGGCACTGCTGACACATGAGTAGCACCTTCTGTTAAGGTTGGCGAATAGCTTTCATTAATCAATGATGCACTTGATTCAATCCCAGCATCCGTTTGTTCAAAACCTTCACCATTAGGAAGTGATACTTCATCTGCTTGGGCAGATTGGTCTGATAAAAAGGCTCCACCCGCAAGTGCAACCATAGATAACGTACTAACTCCAATGGTTACCCAATTTTTCTTGACCTTGTGTAACTTAAATCCAACTTTCTTTTCCATAACATAAACCTTTCAATATAACTTTTTTCTACATACTATGATAAGGGATATTGGAAACGAATACAATTACAGATGCATAACTCTAGTCTCATAAGACTAACCTTCTACCCATAATTATTTTCAAAAAACAAGTCTAAGATAGATGGCTAAGCCTTTTCCAAGTTAGAATACGCTTCCAAAAAACGTTAGGTTTTTTTAAAAAGTAGACAGAAATTCCGACTTTTATCCGTTTCACCACCTTCTCCATTAGAATGACTGAGCATAATTTAAAACTAAAGTAAGCAGTTTATTGAGGATTCTCTTAATCAACCTCATGATTTGCTTACGCTATATTGATCATTTTAGAAAATAAAAAAGCAAGCCAATCATCCTGCCTAAAGACTTTAAAACTTGTCTATCATGTCTTTTGATGCTTTTAGAAAGCCATTTGAAAATATTTTTTCTCTCACTCAATCGAAAGTAGCAAAAAACTCTAAGTAACTTAAAATATACCTAGAGTTTTTTGCTAAATATTTACTATAGTGATAGATATCACTATTAATCAGAAACCGAGCGCCCATCCTGTCGCCTAAACCTATTTATCCTTTATCTTCAAATTATAAACAATCTTCATGTCTGGGCTACCCTTGTCGCTTTTTTCTACTTCCTTTATACTTCCAGCTTTCAATAATCTTTCAAAATTCCTATCAGTAATATAACTTTCTTTCACTTTCGCCTTGTCTGGTAAAGTCTGATAGTCAGAAACATCAATTTCTTTACCATTAGCTGAGTTATCTAAATAAATAATCTCACTTTTACTGCTGGGGTGAAATTCAAGTGCATAGAGACCTCTTGACGTTCCGTAAGCACCATTTATACTGTCATTTAACAAAGTCCGATTCCCATGTTTATCCGTCATAATGGGATAAACATAAAGTCCAGAGTCGCCATAATCGTATATCTCAGTAAATTCTACCTTGCTGACACCTGAATAATGTTCCTTGATATAAACAGCTATCTGCTCTTCTAAAAGCCTGAAACCATGTTTGTACAAACGGTTCTCTTGAGGTTTACCACCTATACAGATAGATATGAGAAACCATGCAATAAAAAGTACTGCAAAAACTAACACTAATTTCTTCCGTTTTGAATTCTTCTTCACAAGCTTAGCCCTCACTTTCTTGTAAATCTGACAAATTTATATATATTACAGATACAATATTTTCATTCAATACCCCATCAACATCAACGAAAACTGAAAAGTATTTACAAAATATTCTGAATAAAAAACTTAATTTCCATTATAACATGGATAGAGCGCTTTCTTTTGATTATGAGAGCAACAAAATTATTAGGATTTGGGGATAAGAAAAGGATGTCGATCAACTGCCAACTTCCTTTTTACCTATTTTTGATAAATGCTTCTCTACTTTAAGGAAACTTTAGGCTTTCGTTTATATACTATAACCATCCTAAAACTTTTCTTTTTCATAATCTCCTAAATCCAGGGCTCAGGCTCTGGAATTTTTTGCGTTTAAGAACTGTTGGAGACCCAAAATCTGTGAAAAATTTTCCAGTAAAAAGTTATGGAAGCTCTTTCTTATTTTTGTCTAAATGTCTTAAATGTTATTAAAACACGATTAAATTACGTTATAATAAGATTTAGGAAAAGGAGGAAAAATATGAAAGTACATTCTAATTTTGCTGGACAGACGTCCAAACATCGTCTTCTTGCGCTCTCGTGCGCAACTGCTCTTGCAGGTTTTGCCTTTATCGCTAAACCTGCCCTTGCCGAGGAAGCTACAGCTGACAGCACTGCTAACCTCGAAACTAGCACTGCCACAACTGCCAATGTCGAGACAACTGCTGATCTCGTTGAGACAAAAGTTGTGGATGCCACACCAGCGACAGAAGCGACTGCAAACTCTTCAGAAGAGGCAGCAACTGTCAACACAGACTCAGCTACTAATCTCACTACCGTAACTGTTAGTCAAGAACAAACACCTGATCAACCTGCTGTAACCACAAACGCAGTTGAACCACAAACCACTAATACGGAGTCAAGTGCTTCAACTGGCCACTATTACAGTGATGACCAAGGCAACTGGTACTATAAAGATGCTAACGGTGAAAACCTCAAAGGTGCTCAAACCATTGATGGGCAAAACGTTTACTTCCGTGATAACGGTCAACAAGTTAAAGGTGGCCTAGCTAAATCAAATGGTTTCTTGGACCGCTACTACGACGTTGATTCTGGTGACCTTTGGACTAACCGTTATGTCGAATTCAACGGTAACTGGTACTACCTTGGCAGCGACGGAAAACCTGTTACAGGGGCACAAACCATTAACGGACAGGAAGTTTTCTTCCATCGCTACCACGGTTTCCAAATCAAGGGTGACTTTGCAGGCTACTACTCAGAAGCGTCTACTGATGGCAACTACTACGACGGTCAAACTGGCGACAAGGTCACTCACAAAGGCTTTGTTCAACGTAAAAACGGTGACTGGTTCTACCTTGATGACAAAGGTGACAAGGTGAGAGGCCTTCAAACTATTGATCGCAAGCTTTACTACTTCATTGCTGGAGGAGCTTCACAATATATCCAATACGGAAAACAAGTTAAAGGGGAGATAGTTGACTTCGTTGATAATTCAAATATATCACCTGTTTATTCTATCTGGAACCAGGATAAGGTAACTAGACGTTACTACTTCGACGAAAACACTGGTGAAGCTGTTAAAAATCGCTACATTTACGACCATGGTGATTGGTACTACTTTGGTGAAGATGGTAATGCCATCCGCCCAGAATCTGGTGAAGCTGTTATTGATGGTCAAGTGGTTTACCTCTACAAGTCTGGTAAACAAGCCAAAGGTGAGCTTATCGAAGTCAACGGTGTTCCACACTACTACGATGCCAATACTGGAGCCCGTGTGTCAAACACCATTCTTACAATTAAAGGTAAGACCTACCAATTTGACGCTGACGGAAACGGAACACTTATTAGTTAGTGTAGTTATAAAGACTCCTTCTCAATAATGACAGTTTAAAATGATTGCAATCGCTCAACACAAAAGGAAGTCGTTCAAAATTGACTTCCTTTTTTATCTCACAAATAAATATTCTCCTACTTTAAGAAAACTTTAGGCTTTGCTTTATATACTATAACCATCCTAAAACTTTTCTTTTTCATAATCTCCTAAATCCAGGGCTCAGGTCCTGGATTTTTTTGTGTTAACAAAAATTATGAAATTTGACTCATAGCTTTTCTTTTTTTGACTGATTGATCATCTCTAGAAAATAGGTATGGACCCTTATATCACCTGTTAATTCTGGATTAAACGAGGTGACAAGCATATGTTTTTCTTTGGCTGCCACAATGGCTCCATTGACTTGAGCTAAAATCTCAACTTCTGGTCCGACACTTTCAATCACATCTATAGACGAAAAAATAAATCAATTAGGAAAAATCTTTTATAGACTAGAACTATCACAAATATCGAATTTTTTATAACACCGTCTCATTTTTGAATCCGTTTTCTATTGAAAATATTAGAAAACAGGGATAAAATATAATCGTAAATTAATTTATGGCATTCATGATGTTTTTAATGTCACAGCATGAATTTACCAAGCCACCATAACAAGGGGGAAATTTATGGAAAACAAAGTTCGTTTCAAACTTCATAAAGTTAAGAAACATTGGATTACAATTGCTGCCTCAAGTTTGGCTATCGGAGCCTCACTTATTGGCCTAGGACAGGTCGGAGCCGATGAAGTCAAACCAGAAACAACTGCTATCAACAGTCCTGAAAGCGTCGTCTCTGACAGCAATCTTGAGACAAGTGCTAGCCTCATTACAAGAACCGAAGTAGCTCCGACAAGCGCTACTGTTGAGAAAGTTTCTAGTGAGACAGTCTCAACTGATACTGCATCTACTAATGCCACTAGTCAGCCCACAGAAACGACTACTACACAGCCTACCAGTGAAACTAATAAAAAGGTTGAGGTAGCTCCAGTTAACGAGACAGTTACCACTGATAAAGGTGCTGAACCTGCTACCAACAATCAAGATAGAAATGAAAATAAGTCAGAGGTTACCGAAATCAGTGAACATCCATTATCAGGACAAGAAATCTCTATCACTCAAGGAAAATTCACAACCGACGACCAAGGCAATTGGTACTACACAAAAGACGGTAAGAACCTCACTGGATGGAATAATGTAGAAGACCACGAATACTACTTCCAAGAAGATGGAAAACAGGTCAAAGGCCAATTTGTTGAGGTAGATGGGAAGAACTATTATTTAGATGACCATACTGGTATGCTCTTAGTCAATTGCTACCTCGACAAAGATGGAAAACATTATCAAATTGATGAGAATGGGGTTGTGACAGAGAGAACCAAACTGCCTACAAACATTACTGGTGGACATTTTGAAACTAATGATAAGGGGGAATGGTCATATATCACTTCACAAGGTGAAAAATTGACTGGCTTCCAATATGTAGATGGTGTTGAACTCTATTTTGACAAAAATGGAAAACAACTCAAAGGTCAAGAAATCACAGTTGATGGAAAAACATATTACTTAGATCAAAACACAGGTGCCCTTCTCAAAAATTCTTACCGTCATTGGTCTGAAAAACAGATTATCTCAAGGTATAAAACAAACTACATTCACCACACTAGTTACTTCAACCGAGATGGCATACGTGCCACAGGTCTCGTTAAAACAGCAGCTGGCTTCATTCACTATTTTGATGAAAATGGAGAACTGCTTAAGAATGCAGCGGTTAATGTAGGAGATACAACCTATGTCTTTGGTGAGGGAGGACGCCTAGCTCGAAAATCCTTTATTTGGGATAAGGTAGATTTTACCTTCCCTGAAAATGTTAATTTTTATTATGGAGATGAAAAGGGCCACGCTGTTAAAGGACTTCAAACCATTGATGGTTACCAACTTTACTTTGATAAGAACGGGCGTCAAGCTAAAGATAAAATCGTTCAAATTGATGGTAAAACCTATTACTTTGATAAAGACAATGGACGTATGGTTAAAAATCAATGGGCCTCAATCAATGTTGGTGGAATTAATCCTGCATCAAAGGACTACCGTTCATACTATCTCGGAAATGATGGTGCTGCTGTGACTGGTTGGCAAGATATTAATGGAGAACGCTTGTACTTCACTGATACCGGTATCTATGCTTCTAATGGCATCTATTCAATCGATGGTAAGAACTATCTATTTGAAAAAGGAAAACTAGTCAAGGATGCTTACGGCGTTGTTGATAAGCCAGGGGCTAGAGTGAGATTTAAATATACCTACCGAACTAATGCAGATGGCGAAGTCCTAACAGGTAAACAAATCATCGATGGAACAGAGTATGTATTTGCTTCAGATGGTCGGGTTGTCGATGGGGTCATAGGTTATGACGACAAACTTTATCTAGTCAAAGATAGTAAAATAGAAAAAAACTACTTTGGAGCCTTCTTTTCTAAAAACGAAATTTTGGGTGGAACTAGTTTCTCTGGAATCTACGGAACTGATGAAAATGGTGTCCTCCTAATGGGCATCCAACGAGGCTCTGACGGTCAACTGCACTACTTCCAACCAAAGGTGGAAAGTATTAACAAGCCTACATGGAAAGAAATCGATGGCAAGCGCTATCGTCTAACAAAATGGTATCTTCCTGAACACCACGCTGGTATGTACACCACTATTATCCTCACTAACGATACTTTGAAAGTCGATGACAAGACCTATACGATTGATAATGAGGGAGTTACTACTGAGTTTACGGCCAAAAACCAATTTGTTCGTGACGACTTTTGGAATTGGTACTACTACGATGCAGATGGCACGCTCCTAACTGGTCGTCAAACCATTGATGGTGTTCAGCTCTACTTTGATAAAAATGGTAAGCAATCAAAGGGGACTTTGGTTGACATCGATGGGGATACTTACTATTATGACAAAGATAGCGGGGCTTTGTGGACTAACCGTAGTCTAAGTCTCAATGGAATGACCTACGAAATTGATGACCAAGGCCATGTGACATCGTCACTTCGAAATACCTTTGTTCAAGATAAAGATGGTGATTGGACCTACCTCAAAGATAAGGGCCAAGTAGCTACTGGATGGCAAACCATTGATGGTGTCCAACTCTACTTTGATGGTACTGGGAAACAAATCAAAGGTGAGCGTATCCTTATAGATGGGAAGTACTACTATTTTGATAAGAATAGTGGTGAACTCCTCCGTAATGCATTCCATTCCTTTAATTCATATATTCACTACTTTGGCAATGATGGAGCACAAGTTTTTGGTTGGTACACACTAGATGGGCATCGTGTTTATTTTAAGAAAGATGGTCTTCAAGCAAAAGATGATTTAGTTTTAATTGATGGAAATTATTATTACTTCAATCGAGATGGCCAACTCCTTGTTAATGGTTCAGTCGAATCATTTGGTAATATATATCTGGCAGATTCAGAAGGAAAACTATTAACCGGTTGGAGAGAAATTGATGGTAAGACCTATTACCTAGATCCAAGTAAGGGAAGCTACTACTCTAATAGAGTAGCATCTATAGATGGCAAGATATATATATTCGGTTCTTACGCAGAATTATTACGTAATGCAACTATGTACGGTTACGTTTCAGACGAAAATGGAATCGTTCGAACAGGATTCTACCGTACTGATAAAGGCTACCTCTGCTATCTTGAGCCAAGAGTAATCTCTTACTACCAACCAACTTGGAAGGAAATTGACGGTAAGCTCTATCACTTCGAAAAATCAACTTCAATAGGTAAAGACCTTAACGGTTCTCCAATCACAACCAATGCAACACTAGAGAAAGATGGTAAAACTTATGTCATTGATGAAAATGGTGTAGCAACTGAGAAGGTGAATTAAAGGGGAAGGACAAAATATTTCTTCCACTTTAAGAAAACTTTAGGCTTTGCTTTATATACTATAACCATCCTAAAACTTTTCTTTTTCATAATCTCCTAAATCCAGGGCTCAAGTCCTGGATTTTTTTGCACAAACATCTACTTCTCTCAAACGTCTCTATTGCACTATTAATTTAAACTATGAGTATGTATGAGTTTTCTATTGAGTTTATTAAAAAATAAGATTAAAATATAATTATAAATTAATTTTTGGTGTTCATGTTCTTTTAAATGTCACAACATGAATTTACCAAGTCGCCATATAAGGGGGAAAATTATGGAAAACAAAGTTCGTTTCAAGCTTCATAAAGTTAAGAAACATTGGATCACAATCGTTGCCTCAAGTTTGGCTATCGGGGCATCACTAATTGGACTAGGACAAGTCGGAGCTGATGAAGTCAAACCAGAAACGACTGCTGTTAACAGTCCTGAAAATGTCGTCTCTGACAGCAATCTTGAGACAAGTGCTATCCTCATTACAAGAACCGAAGTGGCTCCAACAAGCACTACTGTTGAGAATACTTCTGGTGAGACAGTCTCAACTGATGCGGCTAGTCAGCCTGCAGAAGCAACTGCTACACAGCCTGCTAGTGAAACTGATAAGAAGGTTGGGGCAGCTCCAGTTAATGAAACAACTACTGCCGATAGGAGCGTTGAAATCTCATCTGGGACAAGCGACAACGCAACTACTTCACAGGAAACACCTTTCCAAGGTGGCAAGTTCACCTCAGATGATCAAGGTAACTGGTATTATCTAGACAGTGACGGTCACAAACTAACTGGCCCACAAACCATCGATAACTTTAACCTCTACTTCCATGACAATGGGATTCAAGCAAAGGGTGAAAAGATTACCATTGATGGCAAGGATTACTACTACGATAAAGATAATGGACGTAAGGTAACTGATACAAGCATTGAAGTAGACGGTAAAACTTATCTAGCAGATGCTGATGGCATCCTAACCGAAAAAACACAACTACCAACCCAGGTCGTGACTGGTGGTCATTTCCAATCTAATAACCAACAAGACTGGTATTACTACACTGCTAATGGTGAAAAATTGACTGGTTGGCAAAATGTTGATGGTGTCATCCTTTATTTTGATAAAGACGGCAAACAAATCAAAGGACAAGAACGAGAGATTGGTGGAAAATACTATCGATTCGATGAGAATGATGGTTCTCTATTAACAAATCAGTGGCATCACACTTCAATTTTCAATGGCTATAGGACAGAACCTCAATATACAACTTATACTAATTACTTAGGCGAAGATGGTGCTGCATTTATTGGATGGCATACCATTGACAGTAAACGTTATTATTTCAAACCTGACGGACTTATGGCTAAAAATGATACTGTCACAATTGATGGGAAGATTTATCTTTTTGATTACCAAGGACAATTGGTCAAGAACAAATATGGCATTGTTGAAACTCCTTCAATGTTCCATGCAAACACTTCTACCTACCGTACCAATGCTAACGGCGAAGTCTTAACTGGTAAACAAATTATCGATGGAAAAGAATATATCTTTGCTTCAAAGGGTCAAGTTGTCGATGGTATCATAGGTTATGACGGCAAACTTTATCTAGTCACAGATAGTAAAATAGAAAAAAACTATTTTGGAGCCCTTTTTTCAAAAAATACATTTTGGGGTGGGGCTAATTTCTCTGGAATCTATGGAACTGATAAAAACGGTGTCCTCCTCAAGGGCATCCAACAAGGCTCTGATGGTCACCTTCACTACTTCCAACCTGAGGTAAAAAGTGTTGATAAGCCTACATGGAAAGAAATCGATGGCAAGCGGTATCGTCTAACAAAATCATATCGAACAGAAAGATATGCTGGTATGTACACCACTATTATCCTTACTAACGACACTTTGAAAGTCGATGATAAGACCTACACAATTGATAATGAGGGAGTAGTGACTGAATTTACGGCTAAAAACCAATTTGTTCGCGATGATTTCTGGAACTGGTACTACTACGACAAAGAGGGCAAACTCCTAACAGGCCGTCAAAACATTGATGGTGTTCAACTCTACTTTGATAAAAATGGTAAGCAAGTCAAAGGTAGCCTAGTAGACATTGATGGTAAAACTTACTACTTTGACAAAGACAGTGGGGCTATGTGGACGAATACCACTCTAGAAAAAGACGGCAAAACTTATATCATCGATGAAAATGGTGTGGCTACTGAGAAAGTGAATTAAAAAGGAAAGACAAAATATTTCTCCCATTTTAAGAAAACTTTAGGCTTTGCTTTATATACTATAACCATCCTAAAACTTTTCTTTTTCATAATCTCCTAAATTCAGGGCTCAGGTCCTGGATTTTTTTGTTTTTTTAAACTCTTGTGACTACTAAAATAGTGACATTTCCCTATCACTCACTTTTTATTGTAATCGCTTTCTTATTTTTGTCTAAATTTCTTATTTTCCTTGAAACTCTCTAAAATAGCGCTATAATAGGATTTAGGAAAAAGGAGGAAAAATTATGAAAGTACATTCTAATTTTACTGGGCAAAAGTCCACAAAACGTCTACTTGCATTCTCATGTGCAACTGCTCTCGCAAGTTTTGCCTTTATCGCAAGACCTGCCTTCGCTGAAGAGGTTAAAGCTGATAGCTTACCAAACCCTGACACGACTGCTGCTACAACTGCCAATGTGGAAACGACAGCAGACCTTGTCGAAACAAATGTTGTCGAAGCTCCTGTTGCTACTGAAAATACCGCCAGCACTGAAAGCACTACAAATGTCTCAGAACAGGCCACAACTTCTGTTGCAAGTTCTGAAACTGCAAGTGAAACAGCTTCAACAACAGCTAGTGGAAGTCAGGCACCTGCAGAATCAGCCACAGCTCAAACACGTGAAGCTATAGCTACAGACCGAGCTACCAGTGAGACTGCATCAGCTAGCGGAACTTCGAACGGTGAAACCAACGTCACTGGTGGTCAATACTATAGAGACGAATATAACTACTGGCATTACAAAGATGCTAGCGGTAAAGACTTGACTGGACCTCAAACCATTGATGGAGTTAAGGTTTATTTTTATCAAAGTGGAGTTCAAGTTAAAGGGAAATTTGCCTGGGATGGTCACTATTATGACAAAGATTCTGGTGCTCTTGTTACCAACAACTATGTAATTAACTATAATGATATTCCCATAACTAACTCCTACGTGGACGAAAATGGAAATAAGGTAATTGGTTCAAAAGAAATTAATGGAGTCTGGAATTACTTCGATTATAATGGCATACAATTAAAAAACAGATTTGATCCTGATGGTCGTTATTATGATAAAGATGGTAAATTAACTGACTTAGGAACCAACCGCTACTTCCAAATTTCCAACTACTGGTACTATATTGGAAGTGAGGGGAAGATTTTAAAAGGACCGCAAACGATTGATGGTATCAAAGTTTTCTTTGATGAAGATGGGAAACAGGTTAAAGGAAGTTTTGCTAAAGACAGTCACTATTACGATAAAGATACTGGTGCTCTTGTTACTAATAATTACGCAAATATTTATAAGAGCACCTATTACTTAGACGAAAATGGTTATAAAGTAACTGGCCACAAAGAAATTAACGGAATCTGGAATTATTTTGATAACTATGGTGAACAAATTAAGGAAAGATTTGCACCAAATGGTCGTTATTACGACGAGAACGGAAAACAAGTAGATTTCGGGATAAACCGGTATTTCCAACTTGGTGATAATTGGTATTACGCAGGAAATGATGGTGCTATCCTAAAAGGAGCCCAAACCATTGATGGTGTTCAGGTCCATTTTGATGGCTATGGTAGACAAATTAAGGGGAAATTTGTTCGAGATTCCTCAGATTATAAGTATCGCTACTATGATAAAGACTCCGGTGCTCTTGTTAAAAGCCAATACATTATAGATTATAATAAGGACACACAAAAATATGAAAGTTACTATGTAGATGAGAACGGTATACGTGTCTCTGGACCACAAACAATCAATGGTGACTCCGTATACTTCAGCGATTATGACGGTCATCAACTTTTTAATGATTTTGGGAACGGTCACTACTATAATCATTATGGTAACTTTACAGACCTTGGTACTAACCGTTATGTTCAAATTGGAGAGAACTGGTACTATGTTGGTAATGATGGAAAAATTTTGACTGGTGAACAGACCATTGATAATGCTCATGTTTATTTTGATCGTAGCGGTAAACAGGTTAAAGGTGGGTTTGATAACAATCAACAGTTCCACGACAAAGATTCTGGTAATCTAGTTACTAATAGGTTTGTCACATCAAATGGTAAGATTTACTTTATTGGTGCTGACAGCAGAGCTGTCAAAGGTGCTACTGTAATTGATAATATCGAGTATCTCTTCGACAAAAATACCGGAGAACAAATTAAAGGTGGGTTTGTTGATTACTCTGACAAACTAATTAGTAAAGAGAATTACAATTATAATAATGATCCTGTTAAATTCTACGAAAAAGATACAGGAGCCCTTGTTAAAGATAAGTACTTTACAGTCGACGGTAAGTGGTATTATTCAGATAATAAAGGAAAGATTTTAAAAGGTCCACAAACTGTCCATGGCGTACAAGTTTACTTTGACCGTTACAATGGACAACAAATTAAAGGTGCATTTGGCAATGATGGCTATTTCTATGACAAAGATTCTGGTGCTAAGGTAGATTTGGGAACAAGTCACTATGTCCAAGTTAACAATAATTGGTACTATGTCAATGCTGAAGGTAAGATTCTCAAAGGCGAACAAACCATCGATGGGGTCCAAGTCCATTTTGACACTAATACAGGGCAACAAATTAAAGGTGGATTTGCCGACAAAGATGGTAAATTAGTCATAAAAGAAAAATATCATCTATCTGCTAGCCCTAAGCGATTCTATGATAAAGACTCTGGTGCTCTTGTAAAAGGTCAATACTTCAACCACGATGGAAACTGGTACTATGCAGATGCGGTAGGAAACATTCTTAAAGGCTCACAAAACATTGACGGGATACAAGTTTACTTTGATTCTTATGGAGTACAAGCTAAAGATGCAATCGCAGAAGGTTACTACTACGATAAAGACTCTGGTGCTCGTCACGAAGTTCCTCGTAATCAATTCATCAAAGCCGATGGCAAACTATACTACTTTGATAGCGAAAAACAGTATTCTAACTACCGAACAATAAATGGTAAACGATACTATATTAAAGACGATGGAGAAGTCTTGAGAGGTTCTTTTGATCGTTATGACAATCCTCCTTACTTCGATGATGAAACAGGTGCTGCTGTCGAAAAACCTGGCTTTATTAAGTCTGGTGATAATTGGTACTACGTAGACGAAAAAGGAAATAAAGCTTCAGGTCTTAAAGAAATCGACGGAAAATTATATTACTTTTCTTACAATCCTACTAATAAATATGAAACCCACAAACAAATTCGTGGAGCTTTAGGAAAACCGAATTGGTTCTTCTATTCTTATAATACTGATACAAAAAAACCAGAAGACAACCCAACTTACTACTTCGACGCTGAAACAGGTGCTGCTGTAACCAACCAATTCGTCTATGCAGATGGACACTGGTACTACTTCGGTAACGATGGAAAGGCTCTACTCTTCGATCAAGTTATCAATGGTCAACACCTCTACTTTGATTATGAAGGTAAACAAGTGAAGGGTGATTTCGTTACAGACTACAAGGGAACTCGTTACTACGATGAAAACTCTGGTGAGCTCGTCACCAACCAAACACGTACCATCAAAGGTGTGACTTATCATTTTGATGAAAATGGACGTGTGAAACAATTGTAAAATAAGTCCGAAAATCGACTAAAATGATTCTCATTCGTCATACAGATAAAAAACAAACAAAAAGCCCAAATCAAAATATTGATTTGGGCTCTTTGTTAGGTAAAGAATTATTGGTCCTTTTTTAATCTTTTTAAATGTTTATATAGACCGAGGGCACGATCCAGTTGCATGGATTCGATAGGACGCTTGCCCTTGATATAGAGATTTCCATTGGTTGCATTCATCAAGCCTGTTTTAGAAATGGCATAGCCGGTAATCATGCCACTATAGAGGAATTTTTCCAGTTCCTTGACATCTAATACTCTGCTTGAAGGTTCAAGATTACCATATTCTGCTTCATAGATATCCACTAGTCTTTTAAACTTATAGGCTGTTTTTATGGGCATATCTCCGATATTTCCCTTTGCATAATAATGATAAAGATTCTGTGGGCTTAAGTCTGCAGATGCCACCTCTTGACCGTTGGGAGAGTAAGGTTGTGATTTAATGAAAGTATTGAGCTTTCCAATATCAATGTAAGAGTCGCTGTCATTTTCCTTAGTAATAGGAACTTCAACCTTATCAACAGTCTCTCTACATCTTATAGTAGCCAACAATTCGTAAGGCTCGACTCTAAGTCTTTTGGAGAATTTTTCCAAAGTATCAAGCGAAACCGTTCCTGTTTGATTGATTAAATTATAGTTGGTTTGAGCCATGCCAGATGATACCACAAAGGCTGTCATGCGTTCTCTGACTTGGTCCTCATCCATATCTTCCGTAATCTCTAGCTTCTTACGAATATTGTTCCACAAGTTTTGCGTGACCTGATCAGGATTTCTTGGAAACTCAAAAACTTCATGCTGGTTGTCTTGAGATAAAAGCATGCCAAGTGTGATATTTTTCCCAGTGACCTTGGCCAGACCGTTAGTAATCGTTACAATTTTGGGAATATTTCCCTTGGGCTTGTTCATAAAAAGCATCCTAAGGCTTCCCGAAGGAATTCCTGTCGCTTCTGAAAGCTCTCTGTAACTCTTTTTATCTTTCCAAAACTCCCCAATACGAGCTTTTTCCGCATTTTCCCAGAAAAGCTCCTTAAGGGGTTTGGAGGCATTCGGATCATCCGATAATAGTCGTTTTGACATAATTGTCTCCCTCTAAAATTGCTGTTTAAAATTAGTCCAAATCTATTATCTCATATTTTTAATAAAAATCAAATCAATCCCTAATAGTGTTGATTTTACAATATAAAAAGGATTTAGCTCCGTTTTACACAGAACTAAATCCCTTACTTAAACTGACTCTGGCAGTCGTACAAAAGATTGAAAGTCAGTTTATACTGTTTAAAACCAATAGACATTATGATAATCTCTTAACTTTTCGATTATCAACTCTATAGATTGCTAACATATCCAAAATAAGCCAAGTATCCCGAGGATAAGCTACATATCGTGGTCTCCAGATAGGATTAAACTTTTGTTTATACTGTCTAAGACCACTGAAGGAATAAAAACGATTGGTAAAAGCATAGATGAGATAGGCTACCTTTTCTTGTAGAAAGCTATGTTTCTCAGTCCCTACATTTGACAACGGTGCCATACCTAAATCAAAGAAGCTCACTCCTTCTTCTTTAAAATGAAGTAATAATTTCACAAAAAGATAATCCATAATACCGTTGGGAGCTGTTCTTAAATGGTAGCGCATCAAATCAATACTGGCTTCTTCAGGCCCATTACTAGCTAAAAAGGTAACGAAAGCCTGAACCTTATCTTCCTTATCCCTTACAAGAGCTATCGGTGCTAATTGAATGTACTTCTCATCAAAAAAGCCGAGTGAAAACCCTTTTTCTTGGCGACCATCTAGCCAATTATCCGATATTTCTTTAAGGGTGTTAAGCAACTTCTTATCAAAAGGTGGTTGTAATACTTGGAATTGATACCCCTTGTTTTCTAACCTATTAACAACTGTTCTAAATTTCTTTCCTTGTTTTCCTTCCGTTGTAAATCTATCAAGTGATACCTGAGCAGTCTCCCCAAACTTCATAAAGTCGTAGCCATATTCATGAAGTAATAGGGTGGTTTCTTGATTAATTTCGTAGAAAATAACAGAGATATTTGTGTCCTCCGCATCCGCTAAAAACTGTGATAAGCCTTTTTCTAAGTAGCCTGACTGTGCTAATGGATCCGACATGACGACACATTTATTATTTTCAATTGCAAATTGAAAAACAACTTTGTCTTGCCCATCCTCTTGGTACCAATAAAGGTATTTGTCTTCTAAATAAGCCAGGGCAGCATCTAAATTTATATTTGGTATTATTGCAATAAAGTCTTGATAACGTTGCTTATCGAAAACCTCTCCAAAATTCTCTTTGGTTTGATTACTCTCACGAAGCACCAAAACATACGAAATCACCAATATCAGAGACAAGCCAAAAAGATGAATCCAGTGTGTCATCAAAAGAGGGAGATGTTTAACTTCAAATACATGATGAGGGTTCAAATGTCCCAACAAAATAAGTGTCAAGAAGAAACTTCCACCAATATACGATAAATCCTTACAACAATCTTCCCAGGCATAAATATAATGACAGCGAACAAATGTATTTCTAGTCCACCAAATGAGAGACAAAATAATAATTAGGAAAAAACTACTTGGTAATGAAAAACTACCAATATTCAAATAAACAAGGCTTACTAGGACTAGTGTGGTAGCTAGTGTTAACGTAAATTTTAAACGTCGTTTAACTAATCTTGCTAGAAGGAAGAACAAAACACCAAGAATGATACTAGGAAGTTGAAAAACAAACTGTCCAGTGCTAGGTGAAAGTTCTTTTATCAAAGGAAGATGTCCTAATTCTTGAGGAACTATAGCTGACACTATGAGGAAGAAAGCAAAAAGTCGCAATCCCCAAATCAATACTAAAGTGGATAGCGATTCAATAACCTTTTGGGGAATTCCCAAATATTTCTCATTAAGTCGGCCACCCATATTTTTTAAGAATAAAACAACTCCTAAACAGAAAGGAAGAATATAATAGAATAATCGAAATACTAGTAACCAACTTAGCGCCTGAGCCTTATCAAGCCCGAGGCCAACTAAACCAGATACCATAATTAAATCGAAACTGCCTAGACTACCAGGAATCATTGATACAATCCCAATTGTAATAGCAATCATAAAGAGGGGGATTAGATCATAAATTGGTAAATGATAGCCTAAAACATACCCAACCAACAGGAAAAAACTTAATACGCTAGCCCAATCAAGGGCAGAAGCTGACACTAAAGATAAAATTGTCCTTCCACTCAATTGACCAAAATAGACCCATTTTTTTCTGTTTGAAACAAATAAAATGATTGGAAGATAGAGACAAGCTCCCAAAAGAGCTGGCCAATACTGTTTAATTCCCATTGAAATGGGAAATATAATTGTTAAAACTAAACTTATCAGTGCAAACAGTGAGAAACCACTCATAAAATAAGGGATGACACGAGAAATTCCCTGCATACTTTTTTCAGGTCGTTCCTCATCTCCATAGAAAGAATAGCGTAAACCAACATCCACCAAACCGGCGAAGCCAATCATATTATTCAAGCTATTTATGGTCCAACTTGTTTCTAGTAAGTAAGATAATTTTTGTTTCTGATTAAGTTCTTTATTTAGGATTCTATCATAGAGCATCATAGGCGCAACTGCCATAAAACCAAATAAAACTAAACAAATCAGTTTTATTGGGGAGAGCCCCCCTAGAATTCCTTCAATCTTATCAAATGATATTGTCTTAAAAAGTCTAGTTATCTCTACAATAACTAGACTAACAATAGATAAAAATAAGACAAGTTTGATAAGTGTCTGCCATTTTTTCACCCATGTTGAAAACTTTTTCAAACTCTACTCCTTTTATCCTAATAATGTCTGTAGTACTGGAATTACAATCACAAACAAGACCGTACTTAGAGTCACCACATTCGTCGAAAATTCCACATCTCCTTTTCCTTGATTAGCAAGGATTGGGAGAACAGCTAGAGCTGGTGTAGCGGACTGAATCATAAAGGTCTTAAATTCTGCTGTTGCCATATTTGGGGCAAAGAACTTCAATACAAGAAGCATGATCAGAGGAGCTAGGATAAAGCGTCCAACCAAAGTGACAATTGTATCTTTATCAAAACGAATGGACTTAAGACCAGCCTTAGCTAGAACAATACCAATGTATATGAGTGATAAAGGTGTGGTGAGGCTTCCAATATAAGTCAAGGTACTTTCCGCAAAACTTGGAACAGGAAGACGGAGCACTAAAAATACGAGCGCTACGAGAAATCCCAATAAAGGGGCTGGGAAGAGCTTCTTCCAATTGAATTTTTGAGCTTGCTTTGAATCCCCTTCTTTGCTATCTGAGGTCATTAGATAGACACCTAATGTCCAAGTAGATACCGTATTTGTAATATAATACACCAAGAAGTAGGGAAGGGCTTGATCTCCAAACAGAGCTATGTTTAAAGGCAAACCAATAAAAATGGTATTGGCATTCACGAAGGTATTAATCATGGTTCCTCGACGGCCTGGGCGCACTTTAAAAAGTTTCACCGCTATAAAGGCCATTAGGTAACCGAGAATGAAGGCGATAAACGTATACAATAAACCGCCAGACAAGCTAATCAATTTATCTAACGTTAAATATTTAAGAACAGAGGTAAAAATTGCCACTGGCATGGCCACATTCATAATGAGTTTAGATAAATCATTTCCAAAACTCTCTTGAAACCAACCACGGACTTGTAAGAAGTAACCTAGAATGATAATGACGATAATAGGTACAATACTCTGAATTGAAGTTAAAAAGATTTCCATAGTCTCCCTTTCTATATGTCATAGCGTATAGTTGAAGGTGTACGAAGCATCCAGTCGCACTCGTACACCCCATTTCCATTTACTTATTTATAGGTTGGATACCATTTCAAATCACGAACTGCTTTGGCCATATCTGTTTCCTTAGCACGTGCAAGACCTTGCTCTTGCG
>ENA-OWLZ01000139-OWLZ01000139.1-metagenome-genome-assembly--contig:-NODE-139-length-20178-cov-10.384287_pt1 | contig 20178 bp, 19 predicted proteins | sample MGYA00245341_ERZ651117 | MGnify/ENA primary metagenome ERZ651117 (study PRJEB26857, sample SAMEA4031763) | metagenome | biome: human; feature: oral; material: saliva | place: Philippines | collected 2014... | reverse complement strand
ATCCTGTATACAGCGCTGATTCAATACGAACGCCCATACCGCCAACAGGTTGATGTAAGAACGTCACTTTCCCTGGCGAAGGACGGAATCCTTCAAATGGATTTTCAGCGTTTAAACGACATTCAATCGCGTGTCCTTGGAAAGTAATATCCTCTTGCGTAAATGGTAACTCTTCTCCTGCAGCAATCTTGATTTGTAGTTGCACAAGATCCACATTCGTAATCATTTCTGTAATTGGATGTTCTACTTGAATACGCGTGTTCATTTCCATGAAATAGAAATGTTTTTCTTCATCCACAAGAAACTCAATCGTTCCTGCGTTTTGATAGCCGACTGCTTTAGCAGCACGAACAGCGGCTTCCCCCATTTCTCTTCTTAGCCCGGGAGAAAGAGATGGACTTGGCGCTTCTTCGATGATCTTTTGATTTTTACGTTGAAGTGAACAGTCACGCTCTCCTAGGTGAACCACATTTCCGTGTTGATCGGCTAAAATTTGAATTTCAATATGTTTCGCTGGATAAATAATACGTTCCATGTACACATCGGCATTTCCGAAGGCTTGTAAGGCTTCTTGACGCGCTGTCACAAATTGATGTTCAAATTCTTCAACTGTTTCAACACGACGAATTCCTTTACCGCCACCACCAGCAACCGCCTTAATTAAGAGAGGAAATCCAATACGCTTGGCAAGTTCGATTCCTTCTTCAACAGTTTCGACAACATCATCACTACCAGGAATCACCGGTACGTTTGCCGCAATCATTTGCTTACGTGCTTCTGCTTTATCCCCCATTTGAGAAATCACTTGACTTGAAGGCCCAATAAAAGTGATATTGCATTCCGCACACATTTTGGCAAATTTAGCATTCTCTGATAAGAATCCAAATCCTGGGTGAATCGCTTGTGCGCCTGTTATCACGGCTGCGCTCAAAATATTTTCAACTTTTAAGTAAGAATCTTTTGAAGCAGCAGGTCCGATACAAACGGCATGGTCGGCTAATTGTACATGAAGAGCATCTTTATCCGCTTGGGAATAGACTGCAACCGATTCAATGCCTAACTCGCGACAAGCACGAATAATGCGGCAAGCAATCTCTCCACGGTTTGCGATTAGTACTCTATTAAACATAGGCTTAACGTCCAATAATAAAGGTTAATTCAGCTTCTGCGACTTTTTTCCCATCGACATAAGCAACGCCTTTACCGATTCCTGCATATTCTTTTAATTTTACGATATCCACTTGAAGTGTTAACACATCTCCTGGAGTTACTTTTTGACGGAATTTAACATTGTTTAATCCACCTAAGTAAGCTGTTTTTCCTTTGAAAGAATCTAATTTTAATAATGGGATTGAACCCGCTTGTGCTAATGCTTCAACAATTAACACACCTGGCATTACAGGTTCACCAGGGAAATGTCCTTGGAAGAAGCTTTCGTTAAATGTCACGTTTTTACGCGCCACAACGTGCTCACCTGGTACTAATTCATCTACACGGTCAATAAATAAAATTGGGTAACGGTTAGGGATTAACTCAGCTACGTCAGTTACAGTCATAATGTTCATCTTAATTTCCTCCTAAAATTGGGTTTAGCGAATCGCAAATAGTTTTTGTCCGAAATCAACCATTTGGCCGTTTTCTACAAGGACTTCCACAACTTCACCATTGAAGTCGCTCTTAATTTCGTTCATGATTTTCATTGCTTCGACAATACATACAGTGTCGTTTGAAGTGATTTGTTTACCCACTTGTACAAATGGATCTGCATCTGGTGAAGATTGTAAGTAAACCACCCCAACGATTGGGCTTGTAATGTATTTTGCGTCTGTTGCTACTTGTGGTGCATCTTGTGTTTCAGAAGACGGACCACTCACTGGTGCAGCTTCAACTGGGCTAACCACGTTTGCGACTGGTGCAACGGCATTAGAAACGACTTGAGGATATTCCTCACGTTTACTAAATTGCACTTCGAACTCTTCGTTTGATAAATGAAACTCAGTCATGTTTGAATCATTGAACAAAGTCATTAGTTCTTTAATTTCTTCTACATTCATGTATTAATCCTTCCATTTCTTCACGCAGATTACGGCATTATGTCCGCCGAAACCTAACGAATTACTAATTGCTACGTCTACTTTTGTAGAAACTCCAACGTTTGGAGTTACGTTTAAGTCACACGCTTCGTCTTGCTCTGTTACATTAATCGTTGGTGGTACGAAGTCTTCTTCCACTGCTTTAACGCAAGCGATAGCTTCGATGGCACCAGCAGCTCCTAATAAATGTCCAGTCATTGATTTTGTACTTGAAACATGAACCTTATCGGCAGCTTCTTTTAATGCATAACGAATTGAAGTGGTTTCAGCTGAGTCGTTTGCTGGAGTACCAGTACCGTGAGCATTCACATAGTCTACTTCACTTGGAGCTACTCCTGCTTCTTCGATAGCTTGTAAGATAGCTTTACCCGCACCGCTTCCATCAGGATTTGGGGCTGTCATGTGGTACGCATCTCCTGTAGCACCATATCCAACAACTTCTGCATAAATTTTAGCACCACGTTTTTGTGCGTGTTCTAGGCTTTCAAGAACAAGAACCCCTGCTCCTTCACCCATTACGAATCCGCCGCGTTTTTTATCAAATGGTAATGAAGCAGCATCTGGATTGTCACTGCTTGAAAGAGCTGTTAAAGCAGCGAATCCTGCAATTCCGATTTCACAAATCGAACCTTCAGCACCACCCGCTAAAATAACATCTGAGTAACCATGTTTAATGTTACGGAATGCTTCCCCGATGGCATGTGTTCCTGTTGCACAGGCTGTTACTAATGATGTACATACACCGCGTGCCCCGATTTTCATTGAAATGTTTCCTGCAACCATGTTTCCGATGGCCATTGGAACGAATAATGGTGCTACACGTGTTGGGCCTTTATCATGCATTTTGATGATTTGGCTTTCCATCACTGTTAACCCACCGATACCAGAACCAACCATAACACCAAAACGGTCGTAGTCTGTGTTTTCTGGAGTAATGCCGCTATCTTCAACGGCTTGGATTGCTGCAGCTAATCCGTATTGACAGAATAAATCCATACGTTTTGCTTCTTTACGATCCATGTATTTTGTAGCATCGAAGTCTTTTACTTCAGCCGCCACATGAACATCTAAGTCTTTTTTATCAAATTTTGTAATTGGAGCAATTCCGTTCTTACCTTCTTTAAGGCCTTCCCAGAAACTATTAACATCATTTCCTAAAGGAGTGATTGCTCCCATACCTGTAATTACTACTCGATTCATTGTTTTCCTCCTTTAAGAGATTACATGTATAATCCGCCGTTAACGTTTAACACTTGTCCTGTAACGTATTTAGCTTCTGCTAAGAACACACAGGCTTCTGCAATGTCTTCCACTGTACCAAAACGTCGGACTGGAATTTGTTTTTCCCATTCATTACGAATCTTTTCAGGTAATGCTTGCGTCATATCTGTATCGATGTATCCAGGAGCAACAGCATTCACTGTAATACCGCGAGAACCGATTTCTTTAGCAACCGATTTTGTTAAACCAATGATGCCGGCTTTACTTGCAGCGTAGTTTGCTTGACCTGCGTTTCCTGTAACCCCAACGATACTTGTAATATTAATAATGCTTCCTGATTTTTGTTTTACGAAAACTGGAGTCGCAAAACGAATCATATTGAAGTATCCTTTTAAGTTAATATTCATTACATCGTCAAAATCAGATTCACTCATACGCATTAATAAACCATCACGCGTAATTCCAGCGTTATTGACTAACACGTCGATGCGTCCAAAACGCTCTTTTACTTCATTAATAAAGTTTTCAGCTACGTCGAATTTCGAAACGTCTCCAACAAACGTCATTACTTCGCCAGGATAAGCATCAAATTGTGTCAGTGTTTCTGCATCAATTTCACGAGTACCGTTTAAGACAACGTTAGCGCCAAGTTTAGCGAATTCTAACGCGATTCCAAGACCGATACCACGTCGACTACCTGTTACAACAACTGTTTTATCTTTAAATTTCATTTCGTTATCCTTTCAGTTCCTTTACTTTTTCAATGGTTTCTGTCACTGCTTTAAGGCTATCTGTATGGAACAATTGAACAGAAGCGCCTTTTGCTTTAGCAATTTGTTTCACCATTTGCGTCAATGTTTTTCCAGGACCGACTTCAATAAAGACATCTACGCCCTCTTGAAGCATCCACTCTACATTTTGTCTCCATTTCACAGCATTTGTAATTTGATCACAGAGAACCTCTTTTGAAGGAGTACCTTCATGCGGTTTACCAAGCGTATTGCTTAATACAGGGCATTTGCTTTCGTGTAACTCTGTAACCTCCATCACAGGAGCAAAACGAACTTTTGCCTCTTCCATTAATGGAGTATGGAAAGGTCCAGATACCACAAGGGATACGGCTCTTTTTGCGCCAGCTTCTAAGCATTTTTCACTTGCTACATCTACTGCTTCCGCGTGGCCACCAATCACTAATTGTCCTGGTGTGTTGTAGTTTGAAGGAACTACAAGGGCATCTGGAGTAGAAACTTCACGGCAAATGGCTTCGATAACCGAATCTTCAAGACCTAGAACGGCCACCATTTTCCCTTCGCCTTCTACAACCGCTTCTTGCATATATTGACCACGTTTTGCGACTAAGTTTAATGCTTCCTTGAAATCAAGGACTCCTGCTTCCACTAAAGCTGAGTATTCACCAAGAGATAAACCTGCAGTCACATCTGGTGTGATTCCTTCTTGTTCTAACACGCTTGCGATTGCATGTGAAACCGTTAATAACAACGGTTGCGTATATTCTGTTTGATTGATTCGTTCGGCAGGTTCTTCTGAAAGAATGTCCTTCACACGATAAGACAGAACGCTACTTGCTTTCTCAAAGACAGCTTTTGCCACTTCGAAGTTGTCAGCAATTTCTAAGCCCATTTGTGCTTTTTGACTCCCCTGACCTGGAAATAAAAATGCGATTTTCATGAGTTTCCTCCTATTGCGCTGTAAAAAAAATGGTGGAAGTATGCTAAATAAGCATATTTCACCATTCCCTTTTTCATTTAATTAAAAACGTGCAAGTTGTTTTTGGATGACTTCATGAGATTCTGCCATCAATTCTTGGATAATTTCAGAACAGCTTTGTTCTTTTGAAATTAAACCAGCAATTTGACCAGCCATCATTGATCCCATTTGAGTATCCCCTTCAACTACGATTCTACGTAGAGCTCCACGTCCAATATCTTCTAAGCGTTCAAAGTCTGGATTTTCTTTACTAGTTTCCTCTTTCTCAGCTTGGAGATAAATTTTTGTTAATTTATTACGTAACACACGTACAGGGTGCCCTGTAATTTGTCCTGTAATAACAGTATCGATATCTTTCGCTTTTAATACAGAAGCTTTGAAGTTATCGTGCGCAGTACATTCAGTCGCAACAAGGAAACGAGTTCCAAGTTGAACTGCATCAGCACCAAGCATTAAAGCCGCTGCCATTCCGCGTCCATCACCAATCCCTCCAGCACCGATTACTGGAATGTTTACCGCATCCACTACTTGTGGTAAAAGAGCCATGGTCGTAGACTTACCGATATGTCCGCCCGCTTCCATTCCTTCTACAACAACAGCGTCCGCGCCTTCTTTTTCCATTCTTTTCGCTAGAGCAACTGAAGCTACTACTGGAATTACTGTAATTCCTGCTTCTTTAAATTTCGCCATGTATTTGCCAGGGTTACCAGCACCGGTACAAACCACTTTCACGCCAGCCTGACAAACGACATCCACAACTTCATCAACAAATGGACTTAATAGCATAATATTTACACCATATGGTTTGTCTGTTAAACGTTCCATCTCTTCGATGAATCCTTTAACGACATCGCCAGGAGCGTGTCCACATGCAACGATTCCTAAACCGCCGGCATTGGACACTGCACTTGCAAGCGCAGGATTTGCAACCCATGCCATCCCTCCTTGGATAATCGGATATTCAATTCCAATCATGTCGCAGATTCTTGATTTCATGTGTTACCATCCCTTTTTAAAATTATTTGTCTGCTAATTGAGCATCAACGTAGTTTACTAAATCTTGAACTGTTTCTAGTCCTTCTTCAGTATCAATTTTCACATCGAATTCATCTTCGATATCGTTAATGATTTGGAATAAATCTAAGCTGTCAGCGTCTAATTCATCTTTAAGACGAGTTGTTAATTGTACTTCTTCTTCCTCTTTACCTAATTGATCTACGATAATTGCTTGAATTTTTTCAAATGTCATTGTGTTTTCCTCCAATAATTTAAAATTTATAGTTTATAGTGTGATTATGATACTTCCCCAGGCAAGGCCACCGCCAAAACCTGATAAAAGTATTTTTTTATGTTCTCCGATATTTAATGTCCCGTTTTCTACGAGTTCATTCAGTAAAATCGGAACACTTGCAGCCGAAGTGTTTCCAACGTGATCGATATTCATTGGGAATTTTTCAATCGGTTGTTTTAATTTCTTAGCCACTTGTTCGACTAAACGACGATTTGCTTGATGTAACAAGTACAAATCAATATCGTCGGCAGTATATCCAGCCTTTTGTAAAGTATCTTGGATATTGACTGGAACAGTTTTGCTGACTAATTCATAAACGCCTCGACCATCCATTGTCATGGTTGACAGTGTTTGATTTGTCATTCTTTTTCCAGCGACTAATGCCTCAGATTTCTGTCCATCATTTTGTAATGTTTCCGCCAATAAAAATGGCTCTTCATCTTTTTGTAAAAGAACAGCTCCAGCGCCATCTCCAAAGAGAATAGCCGTTGAGCGGTCTTCCCAATCGAGTGAACTGAGCATTGTTTCCGCTCCGATAACGATTCCGTATTTTCTTTGCCCGTGTTCCAACATTTTTAATCCTGTTGATAAGGCAAAGATAAAGCCGCTACAAGCAGCACTGAGATCAAATGCAAATGCATTCGTTGCCCCGATTGCTCCTTGTACAAGGGACGCGCAAGAAGGACTTGCTGCATCAGGTGTCATCGTTGCTACAATGATAAATTCAATGGATTCAGGAGAGATGTTACTCTTTTCAACTAAGCGTTTTGCGGCAATTGTCGCAAGCTCACTTGTTGTCTGTTCTTTTGCCCAATATCGGGTTTTGATTCCTGTTCTCTTAACGATCCATTCATCAGAAGTATCTACTCGTTTCGCCCAGTCATCATTTGTAATGACGGACGTTGGGAGATAGGAACTTGTCGCTATCACTTGAACCCCCACAATGTCTACTTCCCTTCTTGATTTGCTAGTACAGCCTCGTGTAAGAAATCATATAAATTATGAAGTCCTTTAACAAGAACTGCCATTTCTTCAGCATTCATCCCCTCGATTGTTTTTAAAACTAACTTCTCGTGGAATTTACGATGAAGACGATAAAGTAAGCGACCTTTCTTGGTCAGACCTAAAATTACAATTCTTCGATCGGCTTCACTCTTCAAACGAACAACATAGCCTTTTTTCACTAAAGCATTCACTGCAACTGTTAGCGTCCCAACGGTTACATTTAATTTATTAGCGACTTCTGTTGTCGTATGTTCGTTATACATTCCAATCGCTTCAATGGCATGCATCTCTTTAATGGATAAATCATTAAATTGGCTTTGCGCCAGCGAAGATTCTTCAATGTCGAGCATTTGGTTAAAGACGTCCACCAAGTACCCGTTTATGGTCTCTAGAGTTGGTTCCATAAAAGATTTTCTCCTTTTTGTTTGAATATCAAATCATTTGATAATCAAAGTATATATGACAGATAGTTTGAATGTCAAACCTTTTTTCGTTATTTATTTTGAACTTCAAACTATTTTCATAAATTAAAAAGCTTACATTTGCATTAAAATAAGGTTTATTGTTTGTAATTTTCATAAAAAGAACAATTTTGAAAGAACTCTATGTAAGAGAAAAAGGCTAGATAGATTGCTCTATCTAGCCTTACATTTACTTTTTATAGACACATTTTCCATTAACGTATGTTGCAAGTACGTTCGTGTTTAATAGTGTAACAGGTTCCTCCGCAAGAATATTTTGGTCTAGAATCACGAAATCTGCTAATGATCCTACTTCTAGTGTGCCAATATCTAAACGACTGAGTGCTTTCGCCGCACCACTCGTATGCGCCTTTAATGCCTCTCCAATGGAAATCCGTTGTTCGGGAATTAAGCATGAAACTGGCAGCTGTTCTTTCGTTTGACGAGCTACCGCATTAAACATCGATTCAAACGGCGTCACGTCCAGTACAACTGGCGTATCTGTTCCAAAGCCAAGTGTTGCGCCCTCTTCTAAGAACGATTTGAACGGGAACATATGACGCGCACGCTCTGCTCCGACTTCTTCATCTAGTGTCTCATAACCGACCAATAAATGACTTGGTTGCACTGAAACGATTAATGAAGGTTGAGCCGTTAATGGAAGGTCTGTTGGATCCATTACTTCCAAATGTTCAATGGTATTGAATTTATTTGGTGCATCAAACGGAGTCTCTTCCTGCGCTTTTTTGAAGTTTTGGAGAGTCAATGCAATCGCCTTATCTCCAACCGTATGAATTCGCATTGGCCATCCTTCAATGTTTGCAAGAAGCGTTAAGTGTTCCATCTTCTCTTCTGTTAAGAGCGGACCACCCACGTCTCCTTCAAAGAAAGGCATCGGATACGGCTCTTTTAAATAAGCCGTATGCGAACTTGTTACGCCATCATAAAATTGTTTGACGCCCCCCATTTGAAGCATTGGGGAGCGGTATGTCGTATAGAGCTCGCGGTTCCGTTCGACTTCTTCACGCATCGCTGGGAAGAAGCTTACACGTACCGTGGCAACATTCTCCACTTTGGCATAGAGTTCCGGATACACAATGTCATCTGGACTCTCACCCGTTAAAGCAACATCTCCAACTGCCGTCACGCCCATTTGGTTTAAATAAGACATATACTCTTTTAAGGCTTGTTCTTCGTCATTTTTATAGACTGATAATACTTTTGATAAATAATAGATGGCTTTTGCTTCCAGAAATACTCCTGTCAGTTCGCCATTCTCTACTACCGCTTCGCCGCCAATTGTTTGCGGGATTGCTTCTGGTGTTAACTCCAACACCTCTAGCGCCTTGGAATTCAGCCAAATCGTATGCGCATCCCCTGCGATTAAGCAGATGGGTACGTCTGTAGAAGCTTTATCTAAGTCCTCTTTCGTTGGTAAGATTTGTTGACCAAAGTCGCTTGCATACCACCCAATTCCGATTTTCCATCCATTATATACAGGAATAAAAGTTGCTTGAAGAACCACTTCTTCTATCGTTGGTCCTCCAACTGCCTTCATCTTTCCTAAATGAATTAAGGCTGATAAATATAAATGGACATGCGCATCAATAAAACCAGGAACCAATAGTTTATCGCCTGCATCTAGCACTTCCCCTTCAACAGGCGTCTCAAAGTCCAAATGGTTTACAATGCGACCGTCTTTAATTTCTAAAATACCAGCTACTGCAGTCGTTGTATTTCCTATAAAGAGGTTTTTAGCTTTTAAATAATAATGCATGTTATAACCCCATCTTGAAGTCTAAGAAGGCTTCGTTATATTTTTGAATCCAATCATTTCCTAGATATTCATAATGTTCTAATGAATTGATGATTTCTTCGGAAGGATAGAAGGTTTCATCAGAAATCACTTCTGGATCCATCAATTCTTTTGCTTTTTCATTCGGTGTCGAATAACCTACATATTCTGCATTTCTTGCTGCATTTTCAGGGCGAAGCATAAAGTTAATAAAGGCATAGGCCCCTTCGATATTGACAGCCGTATGCGCTATCGCAAAGTTATCTGTCCAAACTGCACTTCCATCTTTTGGCAAGATATATTGTACATTTGGATTTTCCTCCGCTACTGCAGCAGCATCCCCAGAATACCCCATTCCGATTGGAGCTTCTTCCAGTTTCATCATTGTTTTAATTTCTTCATTCAGTACAGCACGCGCATTAGGGCTCAGCTGTTTTAATTTCTCTGTGGCAGCTTTTAATTCCTCATCGTTTTTAGAGTTCAATGAGTACCCTAATGATTGAAGAGCCATCCCGAGCGCTTCACGGTTTCCATCTAAAACCAATACTTTGTTTTTGAAATCTTCATTCCATAAATCATTCCATGTTTGGATGCTTTCTGGATCGATATATTTCGTATTGACCATAATTCCGACTGTTCCCCAGAAATACGGAATCGTATATTGATTGCCATTATCCACTGGACTATTTAATAAGAACGGAGAAATATTTTCTAGTCCTTTAATCTTTGAATGGTCGAGTTTTTGAAGTAAATTTTGATTCACTAATTTTGTAATGCTTGATTCACTCGGAAAGACGATATCATAACGTGTTCCACCTTGTTTTAATTTGGCTTCCATCGCATCATTTGAATCAAATGTTTCATAGACAACTTGAATGCCTGTTTCTGCTTCAAATTCCTTAATTAATTCTGGATCAATATAGTTCCCCCAGTTAAATAGGAATAGTTGCTGTTGTTCTCCCGAAGTTTCTGCTTCTTCTGTAGATTCTTTTGCTAGAAGCATGTTTTTTACTCCAAATAAAATAGCAACCATTGCAAGTATTGCAACGATTAAAGATACTAGTTTTTTCATTTATAACCCCTTCTCATTAAAAAAACTGCTTTTAATACAGTATGACACCTAGATTAAAAGCAGTTCTCATTCTTATTTAGATTTTACGTAGTTCTTACCGTTAGCGGCTGGTCCTTCCGATTTTCCAATGAATCCTACCAATACAATGATAGTAATCAAATATGGAGCAATCGTCAAGCCAATTGATGGGATATCTTTAATAACTGGAATATAATTTCCAATTACCCCTAAACTTTGTGCTAAACCAAAGAGTAATGCCGATAGCATAACGCTCACTGAATTCCACTTACCGAAGATCATCGCCGCCATCGCAATGAACCCTTGACCAGCGATAGTTGTCGCTGAGAAGTTCAGCGTAATCGATTGAGCAACAATGGCTCCCCCAATGCCGGCTAAGAATCCTGAAATTAAAACTCCTGAAAAACGCATATGGTAAACATTAATTCCTAATGTATCTGCTGCTTGTGGATGTTCCCCTACAGAACGTAGACGTAATCCGAATTTTGTTTTATTTAAAATCATCGCACAGACAAAAGATAATCCAATTGCTAAGTAAGCTGGAATAAATGTATCTGTAAAGAAGATTTTACCGACAATTGGAATCGAACTTAATACGGGAATCGTTGTTTTACCAAAATAGTTCGTAATGATTTCCGTTTGTCCGATTTCGTTGTACATCAAACGGCAAAGGAACACCGTTAAGGCTGGTGCTAATAAATTTAATACCGTCCCTGAGATGATATGGTCGGCACGTAAGTAAACCGTTGCTACAGCGTGGATGGATGAGTATAGCATCCCAGCTACTGCGGCAACACCAAGTGCAACCCATGGCGTCCAAGAACCTAATTGAGGCGCAAAAGCTAAGTTAAATACTGCTGACGCAAAGGCCCCGACAACCATCGTCCCTTCAAGACCGATATTTACAATCCCGCTTCGCTCTGAGAAGATACCACCAAGCCCTGTTAAAATCAGTGGCGTTGAGTAGATGAGCATGTTCCCAACAACTACTTGTAAAAGTGTTACTAAATCCATTTCTCATTACCCCTTTCTCTTCCCAATTTGAGGGAATTTATCAACAATCACTTGCATTAAGTAGTTCGCACCTACAAAGAAGATGATAAATGCAACTACGATAGACACGACTTCGGTTGGAATCTTCGCAAGGAGCGGCATTGAAATACCACCGATACGAAGGATGGCAAATACTAATGAAGAAAATAGAATTCCAATTGGATTACTTAATCCCAGTAGCGCCACTGCCATTCCGTCCCATCCAATACTTGGAAGACTTTCTGAAGCAAAGGCATTTTGGAAAGTTCCTAACCCTTCCATGACTCCACCAAGACCAGCTAAGGCACCTGAGATGACCATCGCTAAAATAATCGTCTTCTTCGCGCTCATCCCTACATATTCAGCAGCGTGTTTGTTTAATCCTACTGTTTTCAACTCAAAACCTGTTGTCGTCTTATTCATAATAAGCCAAACAACAAAGACTGCTGCAATTGCAATGAAGAGTCCTCCGTGTAAGGTTGATTTTCCTGTTAATTGATACAAGAATTGTAATCGTAAGCTTGCTGCTTCTGGAACTGAAGCTGTGATTTCAGCTTTTTCCGTTAAGACTTCACGAATAATGTAGTTTACGATATGAAGGGCTGTATAGTTTAGCATGATGGTTACAATTACTTCACTGGCATTAAAGTATGCTTTTAAGTAACCTGCAATCCCTGCCCAGATAGCACCAGCTAGCATTCCCATGAAAATACATAATGGTAATAAAATGATTTTAGGTAAATCCGGTAGTAAAAGACCAGTTGCAACAGAGACAAACCATCCGACTAATGCTTGTCCTGCAACTCCGATATTGAAGAAACCTGCGTAACTTGCAAATGCAAATCCAAGTGCCACAAGAATTAAAGGTGTGGCTTGTCGTAATGTTTCACCAATATAGTATGGTTTTCCAAGCGAACCTTTAAGCAGCGCTGAATATCCTTTTACAACATCAAATCCGAATACCCACATGATGATGGCTCCGACTAATAGCCCAAGCACCACTGAAAGGACCGGAATAAGAATCTTTTTGTATTTTGAATTTTTCATCTTACAACGCCTCCTGTTCCTTGGCTCTTACTTGTTCTCTTGTCGAACCCGCCATTAATAATCCTAATTCTGTTTCATTTGTTTCTTTTGTATCTAAAACGTCTACAATACGACCTTCATACATCACAGCGATACGGTCTGCCACGTTCAAAATTTCGTCCAATTCAAAACTCATTAGTAATACCGCTTTGCCTTTATTCCGTTGATCAATCAAACGCTTATGAATATATTCAATCGCACCCACATCTAACCCACGTGTTGGTTGAGCCGCAATGAGTAAACTTGGGTCACGGTCAATTTCACGAGCAATAATCGCTTTTTGTTGGTTCCCACCAGATAGAGCTCCAGCAGTCACTGTAGGACTAGGAGTACGCACGTCAAACTCTTCAATTAAACGTCCTGCTAAGTCCACAAAAGCTTTCTTATTTAAGAAGCCATTGTTTGATAGTGGTTGTTTATAGTACGTTTGAAGTCCGATGTTTTCATCGAGTCCCATTTGAAGAACAAGACCATGTTTATGACGGTCTTCTGGAATATGTCCAAGGCCCCCTTCTGTACGTTGTCTTGTAGGTAACTTCGTAATGTCTACTCCATCTAATTGAATCGAACCACTCTCGATGGCACGTAACCCTGATAAGGCTTGAATGAGTTCTGACTGTCCGTTTCCGTCAACCCCAGCAATCCCGACAACTTCACCATGTCTAACCGTTAAATTTAGCCCTTTAACAGCTTCAATTCCACGGCTATCTTTAACGACTAAATCTTTAATCACTAATGCCTCTGTTGTTGGTTTAGCAGCTTCTTTTTGCGTCTTGAAGGAAACGGAACGTCCTACCATCATATCGGCTAATTCTTGGTCCGTAACATTTCCAATCTCCACAGTTCCAATGACATTACCACGACGGATAACTGTACAACGATCCGCAACGGCTTGGATTTCCTTAATCTTATGAGTAATTAAGAAGATTGATTTTCCTTCTTTCGTTAATTGCTTCATGATAATAATGAGTTCTTCGATTTCCTGCGGAGTTAACACTGCAGTAGGTTCATCAAAGATTAAAATATCCGCACCACGATACAATGTCTTCAAAATTTCAACACGTTGTTCCATCCCAACTGTAATGTCTTCTACCTTTGCATCAGGGTCTACGGCAAGATGGTACTTTTTAGAAAGCTCCATGATTTCTGCTTTTACTGCATTTTTATCGATAAATCCGAACTTTGTTTGCTCTTTCCCCAGGATAATGTTCTCCACTACGCTGAATTTCTTAACAAGCATAAAGTGTTGGTGAACCATTCCAATTTTTAGACGATTCGCTGTATTTGGCGAATCAATTTTCGTTGGTACACCATTGACTTTAATTTCTCCTTCCGTTGGTTCTAATAACCCTGAAAGGATATTCATTAACGTCGATTTCCCTGCTCCGTTTTCTCCAAGAAGCGCATGAATTTCTCCTTTTTTCAGTGTTAAATCAATCTGATTATTCGCAACAAAGTCACCAAACTTTTTCGTGATGCCCTTCATCTCAATCACAAATGTTTCTTCTACCAATCGTCTCACCCCACAAAGTGTTCTATGTATAGAAAAGTAGGAGCGAAGAAATACGTATTCTCTTCAACTCCTACTCCTCTCAATTCAAGTTCATTTATTTAAAATTAAGGTTTCGCAGGAACTTCTTGTTTTCCTTCGATGATTGCTTTTTTGAATACAGCAACTTTTTCCTTAACTGAGTCTGATAATTGACCATCTGTTAAACCAACGCCATTATCTGATAATCCGTAAAGTACTTGTTCACCACCGTGGTAGTTTCCATTAGAAGCATCCTCAGTAAATTTAATAAGCGCTTCTTTCACACCTTTTAAGGTTGATGTCAATGTCACGTTACGAGAGTCGTTCACTTTACCTTCTGCTTGTTGGTCTTGGTCAACCCCGATTACCCAAATTTGACGGTCTGGATTTGCTTCAACGATTGATTTAGCAGCTGCGAATACTCCAAGTCCTGCACCACCAGCTGCTGCATAAATGATGTCAACATCTGAAGCGTACATTGCTTCTGCAAGAGATTTTGCTTTAGCACCATCTGAGAATGATTCAGCATATTGAATTTCAACAGTTGCTTTAGGGTTTACTGCCTGAACCCCAGCTTTGAAACCAGCTTCGAATTTATCTAATGCTGGACCATGCATACCACCGATGAAAGCTACTTTATTTGTTTTAGTTGTTAAACCAGCTGCAACCCCTGCAAGGAAAGCTGCTTCTTGGTCTTTATAGTTGATTGAAGCAACGTTTGGTTGTTCAACCACACTATCAATAATCGCAAAGTTTGCTTCTGGATTTGCTTTTGCAACTTCTTCAACAGCTTTTTGTAATTTAAATCCGATTGCGAAAATAATATTGTATTCATTTAAAACTGCAGTGTTCAGGTTTGTAGTATAATCAGATTCTGATTTTGAAAGAATGTAATCAATACCATTTCCTTTTGTTTTTCCACCGTTGTTTTTACCCCATTCTTGAAGGCCTTCCCATGCACCTTGGTTAAATGATTTATCATCTACACCACCAGTGTCTGCAACCATTACTGCTTTAAAGTTGTCTGAAGAGCCAGCGTTTTGAGAAGATGCTTGTGAGCTATCAGATTTTGATCCACCACATGCTGCTAATACGGCAGTCGCACCAAGTGTCAATGCAAATAAAGCTAAATTCTTTTTAGTTTTCACGATAAAAACCTCCAATAAATGATTTACTACTGTCATTCTATCATAAATAGAATGAAAATCAAGCTAAATCTTTTCATTGGAGGTTGTTTTTATGAAAAACGTTCGGTTTTTACATTTCTATGCGTTGGTTTCACCCGGTTCGGAAGCGTCATTTTCATTGAAAACATGAACATTAACTTTTCTTCCTTTACTTCCATCAGCAGGTCCAACATAGCCACGCGCTTCTAACTCATCAATCATACGCGCTGCACGGTTAAAACCGATACGGAATCTTCTTTGTAAATAAGAGGTACTAATCGTTTCTTGTTCTTTTAATAGTTCGATTACTTCGTAGAATAGTTCGTCTTCTGGTTCACTTCCACCAGCAGAAGTTGTGTTTTCTGAAGGCATCATCGCTTCATCATACTCTACTTCTTGTTGATTCTTAACAAAATCTACGATACGTTCGACTTCTTCGTCTGTTAAGAATGCTCCTTGTACACGGATTGGTTTATTTTCACCCATTGGCATATAGAGCATATCCCCACGACCTAGAAGTTTCTCAGCACCATTGGCATCGATAATCGTACGAGAGTCTGTACCACTGGATACCGCAAAGGCAATACGAGAAGGAACGTTGGCTTTAATAATCCCTGTAATAACGTCAACGGAAGGACGTTGTGTTGCAAGAATCATATGAATTCCGGCAGCACGGGCCATTTGGGCAAGACGAATAATCGCATCTTCCACCTCATTACTTGCAACCATCATTAAGTCCGCAAGCTCGTCTACAATCACGACGATATAAGGAAGCGTTGGATTATTTTCGCCAGTTTCACGATTATATTGTTCGACATGAGCGTTATATCCATCGATATTACGCATTCCCATTGAAGCGAATAATTCGTAACGTTTTTCCATCTCAGCTACTACTTTTTGTAAGGCTTGAGCCGCTTTACGAGGGTTCGTTACAACCGGAGTTAATAGATGCGGAATGCCATTATACACATTCAACTCTACCATCTTCGGATCGATCATCATTAATTTCACTTCATGTGGTTTTGTCTTCATTAAAATACTCGTAATAATGCCGTTAATACATACGGATTTACCAGAACCTGTTGACCCGGCAATGAGCATATGCGGCATTTTTGTAATATCACAAAGACGAACATTACCAGAGATATCTCTTCCTAATGGTACGTCTAATGGTTTTGGCGATTGAATCGCTGATTGAATCACATCGCTAAAGGAAACAAAACTTGTTTGGCTATTTGGAACTTCAATCCCCACATAAGGTTTTCCTGGAATTGGAGCTTCGATACGAATATCTTTGGCTGCAAGTGCTAGAGCAATATCATCACTCAAGTTTACAATCTTACTTACTTTCACACCAATCGCTGGCTGAATTTCGTATTTTGTAACAGCTGGTCCAAGCATTGGGTTTGGCATTACTTTAGCATCCACACCGAAACTTGCAAAGGTACGTTCTAAAATACGCATATTCCGTTCCACAATCGTACGTTCATTCGATTGATCTGATTGTTGTACGGGATTTAATAAGGTCACTGGTGGTAATTGATAATCTTCATCATTTTGTTCACCACTCATTGAAAGTTCCCCGATATCTTCCCCATCATCTTCAAACTCAGGCTCTTCTGGTTTTTGAACGGTTACAGGAGCTACTGGTTGTACAGGCATCACTGGTGCGACTGGTTCCACTGGAGGAATCGGTTCTACTGGTTCTACCATTGGAGACGTTGAATATTCTGCTTCAGTTAATGTTTCATCTTCATATTCATCAAAGAACACATCTTTCATTCGGTCTAATAATGAATGATGTTTTCTTGGTTCTTTTGATTTTTCAGCGGTTTCCGTTTGTACAGGTGTTGGCTCTGGAGCTACAGGGGTTGCAACAACCTGTTCTTCTCCTTCTTGTTCTTCTTCCATACGGCGGGCTTCACGTTCTGCTTTACGCTCGGCTAATTTTTCAGATGCATTAGCTGTTTGCGTACGTACAAAATCCATCACATCACTTAAATGGACGTTAAAAATTAATAATGCACTACATACTAATAATAAGAATACGAGTAAATATGTTCCCCACTGCGAAACAAGGAAATACGTACAAGAATAAAGGAGCGTTCCTAATACCCCACCACCGAGACGTTGAGAAACGGTATTTGAAGTAAAGTCCACCATGAAGCGACTCATCATCTCTTGGAATACTGGAGAACCTGAACTAGTGAAACTACTATAGGTCATCACAGACACAAATAGAAGGAGCGCCACACTTGACGAGATTGCAGCTGCAGTCCATCTCCACATAATTTTAGGCATTCTTCCACGGAATAACATTCCAAATCCAGCTAGAACGCCGCACACTCCACCGAAAACAAATAAATCTCCGATAAAGAAACGAATTAGATTCGCAAAGAATTTTCCAAGAAAGCCTAATTGAAAAATGGCTAATAAACTATAGACAATAATAAATACTGCAACAGCTTCAATGGATAAAAACGGATTTGTATTCTTTGTATTTTTTCGTTGTGTTTTTTTCTTCGTTTGTTTAGCCACGTTCTTCTCCTTTCAACTCTACTAATTGATTCTTCTCATCGACTAAAATGAGTCCGTGGAATATTTGAACATCACATTCACACGACACACAATAATCTTGTTCTTCTTTTGTCCAAAAGGCAATCGCACTCTCTCCTTTTGCACGCTTTTCTGGATAGTTTGATTCAAGTCTTGCTTCATGCTTCTTAAAGCTTTCCAGCGCTTCTTCTAATGTACTAAAAACTTCAGTCGAAACAATCATTTTCTTCCAGTCGTCAAAAAACCACCATGGTTCATCCTGACCTACTGTTTCAATTACTTTAAACATGTTTTCACCTCGTCTATTAGTATACCAAATTTTGCGAAATCATGGTAATCTTGTTTCATAGAGATGACAAATAATTTCTGATTTAAGGAGGTCTTTCCATGATTACAAGACAAATTCGCGTCTGGGGACGTGTTCAAGGGGTTGGTTTTCGCTTTTTCACACAACAATTAGCCATCCAACTCGACCTGTGCGGAACCGTTCAAAATAAAATGGATGGCTCTGTATTTGCGGTAGCACAAGGCGAAGAAAAAGCTGTCGCTCGTTTTATAGAAAGAGTGAAAGCCTCTACTTCCCCTTACGGACGTGTGGATCGCTATGAAGAAAGTGTGGTCAATGACGCCCCGCTATACACAAAGTTCCAAATTATATAAAGAACGTTGCACTTTCAACGAAACACGTGTACAATAAACCATGTTATTAAATGAAAAGGAAAGTGATTATGAAACTAACTAAAAAAGCTCAACTGCTATTCGTTGCAACAGTTCTTCCCCTACTACTTGCGGGATGTACCGTTCAATTTAATGAAAATAAGGAACCAGTTGGTTGGCTCTATAATTATTTAGTAGTCCCAACACAATGGTTATTAAACCAAATTGCTTCCGTATTTAACGGAAACTACGCGATTGCAATTGTCATCGTATCAGTGCTCGTTCGTGTCGCACTGATGCCAACACAATTCCATCAAATGAAAGCAATGCTTGTCCAACAAGAAAAAATGGCGGTATTAAAACCATATATTGCTGAGATTACTGCTCGTGCAGAACAAGCGACAACTCCTGAAGAGAAGCTTGCTATCCAACAAGAGCAAATGGAGTTATACAAATTAAATAACGTATCATTAATGGGTGGTCTCGGTTCAGGATGTTTACCAATCTTGATCACACTCCCAATCTGGAGCGGATTGTATAACGCGATTCTATTATCAAACGAAATTTCAAGTAGTGATTTCTTGGGAATCAACCTTGGATCACAATACTTACCAATTGCCCTTGCGACAATGGTAGTTTACTATGTTCAATCAGTCGTCAGCCAAATGGGAATGGACGAAGAAACGAAAAAACAAAGTCGTTCAATGAACTACATTCTTCCAGTAATGATGTTCATGATGACTTTCCAAGCACCAGCTGGGGTTGGTATTTACTTCTTCATCTCTGCTCTTATTCAAATTTTACAATCATGGATTCAAAATACTTATATTCGTCCAAAAATTAAAGCTCAAATCGACAAAGAGTTAAACCATGATAATATTGTATTACCACAACGTACAACACCACGTAAAACAGCTCAAAAAGCGACTCAACAAGAAACGTTCGCACAACGTCAAAACAAAACTGGTGGCCGTAACGCCGGTAAACAAAACCGTAGATAATAACGCAAAATACCTTTGAGAACTTCTCAAAGGTATTTTTTATGCAAGTTGTATCACGCATGATACGTATCACAGATGATACACATATATATTAAGCTGCTTTTGTATCAAAAATGATACGTATCAATTTTGATACAAACGACTTTTTCAACGGAAGATGTAACAATTATGAACCGTAACAAAAATGTTACACTCGAAAATAAAAAAACACGATAATTTCTTTAAAAAATACCTATTTCTCTACTTTTGCACGTCTATCTATTTTTCTATAATCCTCTTTCTATTTCATATGGTAAGGTAGAAAAAAGGCAACCCTTTTCCAATAAGAGAAGGGTTGTCTTTTACTTTAATTTTTCTTTTGTGTTTGCGGATAAATCCATAAAAAGACAACAAGTGCAATGACTGCTAGAGTCGTTACAAAGATAATACTTGTTTGTCCTGCTGTGACTAAATTCGAATCAAACG
>ENA-OWLZ01000138-OWLZ01000138.1-metagenome-genome-assembly--contig:-NODE-138-length-20182-cov-5.633974_pt1 | contig 20182 bp, 10 predicted proteins | sample MGYA00245341_ERZ651117 | MGnify/ENA primary metagenome ERZ651117 (study PRJEB26857, sample SAMEA4031763) | metagenome | biome: human; feature: oral; material: saliva | place: Philippines | collected 2014... | reverse complement strand
AAAAATTTCCGTAATTATTCCCGTTTACAATGTAGAAAATCAACTCCAGACCTGTCTAGACAGTGTCTTGGGTCAGACCTATCAAAATCTTGAAATCATCCTTATCAATTATGGATCAACAGACAATAGTGACACCATTTGCCGTAGCTATGCCGCTAGGGATTCTCGCATCCTCTATTTTAAAAAAGATAATGGAGGGCTTTCAGATGCTCGCCATATTGGTATTCGTCAGGCTAAGGGAGCTTACGTCACCTATGTGGATGCTGAGGATTGGGTAGAGCCAACCTATCTAGAGGAGCTTTATAAGGCGGTTCAAGCTCACAAGGCAGATATCGCAGTAGCTAATTACAGTGTCTATAAGGAATCGGAAGATCTCTTTTATTTTTATATCAAGGATGAGGATTATTACGAACAGGTCTATTCACCCGCTCAGATTATTGATGGACTCTTTGAAGAAACCAATAACATCAATATTGCTCTGATTTCAGCCACTGGGAAACTCTACAAACGTTCCTTGTTTAATGACTTACTTTTCCCAAAAGAGCATGCAGGAGAAGATGGCTTTTTCAACCTTAAGGCCTATCTCATGAGTGAGCGTACGGTTTATCTCAATAAGGGACTTTATGTTTACCGTGAGAGTCCCGAGATGCCATCGGCGACTTGGATGCAAGATTGGATGATGACTTTGGTTTATGCCATGGAGGAACGCTTGGCTATTGTTGCTAGCCATGGTTTCCCTCTGGAAAAATACATGGTTACCTATCGTCAGATGCTAGAAGCTTGCTTGAAAAATGTGGAAGAACAAGATCTCACAGATTCTGAAGCCTATCGCTCAATTCAGGAAAAATTCCAGGTTTTGAGCTTGGCTCCTCAACGTTATGAGATTAAAAAGCATGCTATTGTTCTAGCGGCTAACTATGCCTATGTTGACCAAGTGCTTACGACCATAAAATCTATCGTTTTCCATCATCGCAACATTCGTTTTTACTTGATTAACGATGATTTCTCTCAAGAGTGGTTTAGGGGGCTCAACCGTCATCTAGCTGCTTTTGGCAGTGAAGTGATTAACTGTCGTGTAGATAGCAGTCATATCAAGCAATACAAGACTAACAGTAACTATGCTAGCTATCTACGCTATTTTGTGGCGGACTTTGTATCTGAGGAGCGCGCTCTTTATTTGGACAGCGACATGGTGGTTACTGGTTCTCTAGAAGACCTCTTTACCCTTGATTTGCAAGGTCGTCCTTTGGCTGCTGTACGTGACTATGCCGTTCAAGTTCAGGATCGTCAGGCGATGTTTGATGCAGGCTTCATGGTGATTGATACGGCTTATTGGAAGCAGTACAACATGAGACGTCACTTAATTGACATGACTAGCGAATGGCATGATAAGGTACCATTTGCGGAGCAGTCAATTCTTAATATGGTTTTTCGTAACAACTGGTTGACCTTGTCTTTTGACAATAACTACGCTGTGACTAAGTCTAGTCTAGCTGGTTACCATTTGCCAAATGGTCAAGACTATCCTAAGGTTTTACACTATACTTCACACCGTAAGCCCTGGTTACCTTTGGCTTGTCAAGCTTATCGTGAGGTCTGGTGGTTCTATGCCCAAATGGATTGGTCAGGAGTAGCTGAAAATGCCGCCTTACTGCCACTTTCAGAGGACATGATTTATCCTAAGGGCCGTCCATTTACTTGTTTGGTCTACACCAACATTTCAGAAATCCCTCATTTGACGGATCTTATCTCGGCTCTTCCTAAGGTACAGTTTAAAATTGCCTCACGCCAGCATGTGACAGACAAATTGGCCCAATTGATTACCTATCCAAATGTGACAGTTTACTCAGCCATTGCAGGTTTAAATGGGCTAGATTTGGAATTGGTGCGTACTAGTGACTTGCTTTTGGATATCAATCCTGGCAGAAAAGTAGTGGAAATTCTTGATGCCTTTAGGTTTGAAAATAAACCAATCTTAGGATTTGAAGACCTCAAGTCAACCAAACATAATCAGCAAACCTACTCAAGAGATCGTTGGAAAGAGATGGCTGAGACCATCCGCCAGATGCGTAAGAAGAGTCTGTAATCCTTTATTTGGATAAGTGGGATGCAATTTAGTTTATGTCTCATTTCTAACGAAATAAGATCAGCCTGTCTATAGGGCAGGAAATAGGAGTAACAGTGAAAAAAATTAGTCAATCGATAATCACCAAACGTGTGTTATGGACCGTCTTTTTCCTCTTCATTTATTGTTTAGGAAATCGCTTGGTTCTACCGTTTGTGGATTTGAAAAATGCAAATATCTTTGGGGGAGCCATGGGTTCCTTGGCTTTCTCTAGTGCCATGATGGGTGGAAACCTCAGGTCTATGTCTCTTTTTTCAGTAGGCTTGTCACCCTGGATGTCAGCAATGATTCTCTGGCAGATGTTTTCTTTCTCTAAGAAAATGGGTTTAAAAAACCTTCCCGTTGAGATTCAGGACCGTAGACGAATGTACTTGGCCCTAGCAATTGCCCTGGTCCAATCTCTGGCAGTGTCCTTGAACCTGCCTATCGTTTCTGGGATTAATGCCGGTCTCGCCATTTTTATGAATACCGTCTTGTTGATTGCTGGAACCTTTTTCTTGATTTGGTTATCGGACCTCAACTCCTTATTTGGGATTGGGGGATCCATTGTTATCTTGATGGCGAGTATGATGGCCAATATGCCATATCAAATCATGGATAGCGTTGATAAGCTAGGTATTGGTTGGGATGTCTTGCTTCCTCTGTTTTTGTTCAGTTTGGTCTTCCTCTACATTGCTGGGGTAGTGCAGAGGGCTAGATACCGTATCTCAATCAATAAAATCAATATTCATAACCGTTTCAAACAATATTCTTATTTGGATATTATGTTGAACCCAGCCGGAGGGATGCCTTTCATGTTTGCCATGTCACTAGTAAACATTCCACAATATGTCTTTATGTTGATTCAGTTTATGCATCCTGATAATAAGTGGACTAGTGAGGCTATCAAGGCCTTGACGGTCGGTCGACCTCTTTGGTTAGTTATTTATTTAGTTATGCTCTTCGTTCTAGGTTTAGCCTTTGCCTTTGTTAATGTCTCTGGTGAGCAAATCTCAGAACGGATGCGTAAGTCAGGTGAGTATATCTACGGCGTTTACCCAGGTCAAGAAACCAGTGCCTATATCAACCATTTGGTCCTTAGACTTGGTTTCATTGGTGCCCTTTACATGCTCTTTATGGCAGGTGCTCCAATGCTCATTATCTTGGTTAATCCGGATTACTTACAACTTAGTATGATTCCTGGTACTTTCTTGATTTTTAGCGGTATGATTTACAACGTTAACGAGGAAATGAAGGCTTTGAAGCTTAACACTTCCTACACCCCACTTTTTGAAAATGTATAATCTCTCACCCCTCGTGGGGTTGAGAGGCAGGCTGGTGATGCGTGATCGGTCTGCCCCTCAATCTCAAGTATTGTGATGAAAAGACAATGAAGGAGAACTCATGTATTATTTTATTCCAGCTTGGTATGGACAGACGGATGAATTTTGGAAGACTGCCATTGATCCATGGTACCGTATCCGTCAAAAAATTGAATTTGATGATAGCTTGCATCAAGTTCGCATTTTTCAGGATGAAGATCTAGCGCCTCAGCTCTTACTTTTAGCCTACCAACCGCATTTGCGTTATTTCTTACATCGTCATGATGTCTTGGAAGTTGGCCATACAGCTATTTTTGATTTGATTCAAGGTATTACTGATGAAGAGATGAGAAACCTTCAGGTGACAGATTTGGAATGGCCAGAAGGGGCTACATTTGTCCACACACCATTTGCAATTGTGGTTCAATGCCAACACCAGCGTTATGCCGAGGTTGAATTTGGATCAGAGGGTTTTATTGGAATGATTCGCTACTTTAAGGATGAGCAAATCATTCGTGAAGATGTCTACGATGATCGCGGCTTTATTTCGAGTAGCCTTTATTATGAAGAGGGACAACCAATCTATCGAAACTACCTTAACGCCAAGGGAGTCTGGCAGCTTTGTCATTTCTTTGATGGACGTGGAATTGTAGCCAACCCTCGTACGGATGGCCGTTTTGAAAAGAGTTACTACGGTGACCTTTCAGAAGTTATCTGGGAATTTTTGAATAAATTCTTAGCTGAAGAGGTTAAGGCTGCAGATCGTTTTGTTATTGCGTCAGATCTTCGTCACAACAAACACCTCTTTGAACATTTGCCAGCAGAAAATACAAAGATTTTGACCTGGTTCGCAGAACGTAATCAGGAAGATAAGGTTGATGCTTATGCGGCCTTTCTTCCAGAGGTGGACTTGATGATTGCGGATCGCTACGATTACTTGGAGCAACTTCAGGTAGCCTATCCAGAAGAGGCTAAGAAGCTCAAACACATGGCTTCCTTCGATACCCGTTTGGCTTTGGGAACCAGTCAACGTGTCAAAGAGTCTAAAATCTTTTATCAAGTGGACTTCGATCAGTTGGATTTAGAGGCTATTTATCAGGTCTTGGCTTTCGTAGCTAAGTATCCAAAGACACAGGTTGAGTTTGGAGCATTTAACGCCAATCCAGAGCAACTCGGTAGCTTGCAACATCAAGTGGAAAAAATGATTGAAGAACGTTTGAGTCCAGAAGCCTTTGAAGAAGTTGTGGAAAGTAGTGGTGCAGAAAATAAATTGGAGGAAAATAAGGAAATCATAAGCCGATTTTCTTTCCAAGACTTGCGTGACGAGACTGCTCTAATCAAGTCACTTCAATTTACACGCCTTATTGTCGACTTGAGTAAGGAGCCTAATCGTTATACACAGATTGCCGGAATTAGTGCCGGTATTCCACAGATTAACCGTGTGGCGTCCGAGTATGTGACCCATCAAGAGAATGGTTATATCTTGAAGCACTTGTCTGATTTTGAAAAAGGGGCTTACTACTATTTGGGACAATTGAACAATTGGAACCGTTCCCTTATCTACTCGATTGAGAAAATTAAGGAAAACACGGGAGACCGTTTGGTACAAAAATGGGAAAATTGGTTGAAGGAGGAGCAGAATGACCAAGGATAATCGCCTGAAAATACTACAAGTTGGATCTTCTAACTGGTCAGAAAATCAGGAAATTCCTGAAAATATGAAATGGTACTATTGTAGTCCTGGTCAGATTGAGACCTTGCAAGAAACCATCGAAGAAGATGAAATCAAGGCTTTCACAGCGGTTATTGTGGACAGTCTTGTGGGTCTTGAGGAATTGATGGCTATTAAAGAATATTTGATTCCTCATACTATCTTCTTTGATCAAACCATAAAAGTGCCAGATGAGAGCCTTCTTCAGTTTCTGAAGGAAGTTTGCGCTGTCCCAACGGATTTTTCAAATCATGGTCAGTTGCTCTTTACCCTTTCCAAGGCGCTCTTTTCAGGGCAATACGGGGATAAGATGTTTCCATTCACTACCCAAGTTAACCCAAATTTCAGTGGTGAAGTGACCTATCATGGTTATGAAAATGTCATTTTAAAGGGCGACTACGGTCAAGAATTTAGTCCTGTCTTGGACTGGACCTATAATGTCAGAGCCAGCAAGGAAAACCCAATTGAGCTTTGGTTGGAGTTTGAAAAAGATGCTACCTGTGAGTGTCGCTTGATTCTCAATCTTCTGCCTGAAGGTTCGGTAGCAGGCATTTTCAAGACCTATATCGTTTCAGAAGAAGAAATGCACAAAGGAGCCATTGTTCTTGATGAGGACAGGACCTTCCTTTTGTCAGCTAGTCTTGAAATGAAGGGCAAAGGTCAGATTACTATCGGTGGGCTCCACCAACGTTTGACGCGTTTCCAATTTGGGAAGTTTGTCCTTGGCGGTGGTATTCTCCACGATAGCAAACGTCAGGAAATCAACTATTTCTTCTATCCTGGAGACTTCAAGCCACCTTTGTCTGTTTACTTCTCAGGTTTCCGTCCTGCCGAAGGTTTCGAAGGTTTCGGGATGATGAAGGCTATGGGAACTCCCTTCTTACTCTTTTCAGATCCTCGCCTTCAGGGTGGAGCCTTTTACATGGGAACTGAAGAACTTGAAAATAGTATCAAGGACACCATCCAACATTACTTGGACTACCTAGGTTTTGACAATAGTCAGCTCATCCTTTCTGGGATGTCCATGGGAACCTTCCCATCTATGTACTATGGTGCGGACTTTGAACCTCATGCCATCATCATGTCCAAACCTCTAGCTAATGTCGGTACTATCGGTAATCGTGCTAGACTCTTGGCGCCAGAGGTCTTTCCAACAGGAATTGATGTCTTGCATTTGCAGACAGGACGTTTGGATCATGATGGTGTTGAGGCTCTTAATCAGAAGTTCTGGAATAAGTTTGAAAAAGCAGATTTTTCAAATACGACCTTTGGTCTTTCTTACATGAAGGACGAGGATATGGATCCAACGGCCTATGAGGATATTACCAAGTCCCTCTATTATTCAGGGGCAAAGATTCTCAGCAAGGGAACGTCAGGGCGACACAACGATGATTCAGCTACGGCAACAACTTGGTTTGTCAATTTTTACCGTATGATTTTAGAAAATGATTTTGGAAGAAAGGAGTAAGAATGTTCAGAAACAAGAAATCAGAAATCTTGTGGGGCTTAAACCACAAAGCTTACATGTATGGCTCAAAAATTGTTAAGCGCCAAGATGGTTCAGTGCAATTTTACAATCCTTTGGTGCCATCAGGAACGGAAATCCAGTCTTGGATGGCCATCCAAAACTATCAAGCTGCTCGGACCCAGCCTGCCCTCCCACTATTGAAAAAAGGGCATAGCTATGACTTGACGGCAGATCTCGAAGCTGTACCAACAGGCTCAGTCTTTTTGAAAGTCAGCTTTTTGGACCGTTATGACAATGAAATCAAACAGCTTATTGAAAAAAGTACCCACATGACCTTTATTTACCCTCATGAGGCTTATACCTATCGTATTTCCCTCTTGAGTGCTGGGGTTAAAGAGCTGGATTTCTACAGCTTAAAACTGGAAGAAACAGGAGAAGAACATGTTTAAACAACTGAATCCTATTCTCCCTGTTAAGGAGATACTCAAGGAAATTAACGGACTAGCCGATGAAATGGCAGGTCTGACGAACCTTGAGTTGAAAAATAAAACGCAAGAATTTAAGGAGCGTTTGGCTCAAGGAGAAAGTTTGGACGACCTCCTGCCAGAAGCCTTTGCGGTTGTTCGTGAAGCGGATAAGCGCGTGCTAGGCATGTTCCCTTATGATGTTCAGGTCATGGGAGGCATTGTCATGCACCAGGGCCATATTGCTGAGATGAATACGGGTGAGGGTAAGACTCTGACGGCAACCATGCCAGTCTACCTTAATGCCTTGTCAGGTGAAGGTGCTATTCTCGTTACGACCAATGAATACTTGGCTATTCGTGACGCTGAGGAAATGGGTCAGGTCTATGAATTCTTAGGTTTGACGATTGGTGTTCCCTGTGTGGAAGGAAGCAATGAGATGGATCCTGCAGAAAAGCGTGCCATCTATCAATCGGACATCGTTTACACGACAAATGCCAGTCTAGGTTTTGACTATTTGATTGATAACCTTGCTTCTAACCAAGACGGGAAATACATGCGTCCCTTTAACTATGCCATTGTCGATGAAGTGGACTCTGTTTTGCTAGATAGTGCACAGACGCCCTTGATTATCTCTGGTGCACCTCGTGTTCAGTCCAACTACTATGGAATGATGGATACCCTCATGACCACCTTGGTCGAGGGTGAGGATTATATCTTCAAAGAGGAAAAAGGGGAAGTCTGGTTGACCACTAAGGGTGCCAAGGCTGCTGAAAACTATCTTGGTATCGGCAACCTCTACGATGAGGAAAATAGCACCTTTGCCCGTCATTTGCTCTTTTCACTTCGTGCTCACTTGCTCTATAAAAAGGACAAGGACTATATCATTCGTGATGGCAAGAAGGGACCAGAAGTAGTACTTCTTGATAAGTCAACAGGTCGTCTTTTGGAATTGACCAAGCTCCAAGGTGGACTCCACCAAGCTATCGAAGCCAAGGAATTAGTAGCCTTGTCACAAGAAACAAGAGCCATGGCTTCAATCACCTACCAGAGTCTCTTTAAAAAATTCAAGAAAATTTCAGGGATGACTGGTACTGGTAAGGTTGCAGAAAAAGAATTCCTGGATACCTACGGTATGAAAGTCATTCAAATCCCGACTAACCGTAAGAAACAACGTATTGACTACCCTGATAAGATTTACGCGACCCTACCAGAGAAGGTCTTCGCTTCTTTAGAGTATGTTAAGCATTATCATGAAAAAGGCAATCCAATCTTGATTTTCGTTGGTTCAGTGGAAATGTCAGAGCTTTATTCTTCTCTGCTTTTGCGTGAAGGGATTGCTCATAATCTCTTGAATGCCAACAATGCTCCACGTGAGGCAGAGATGATTGCTGAGTCTGGACAAATGGGTGCCGTAACAGTTGCGACCTCAATGGCTGGACGTGGAACAGATATCAAGCTTGGTAAGGGTGTGGCTGAACTTGGTGGTTTGGTCGTTATCGGTACCGAACGTATGGAAAGTCAGCGTATTGATTTGCAAATCCGTGGCCGTTCTGGACGTCAGGGTGATCCTGGTATGTCTAAGTTCTTCGTCTCACTTGAAGATGACGTGATTAAGAAATACGGTCCATCATGGGTTCACCGTACCTACAAAGAATATGCCATCAATGATCACATTGAGCCTAAGGAACTGACCGGTCGCAAGTATCGTAAATTGGTTGAAAAAGCCCAAGAAGCTAGTGAAAGTTCTGGTCGTACCTCACGTCGTCAGACGCTTGAATTTGCAGAAAGTATGAACATCCAACGTGAGATGATTTATGCTCAACGTGACCGTCTCATCTACCACAATCAAGGTTTGGAAACTGTTATCGATGAGGTTCTTGACGATTTTATCGACCAAGCTATGGCTGAGGAAGATTTCTCAAAAGCGGAAAATCTTTACCATTTTATCTTGCGTAATATCAGCTTCCGCATCAATGAGATTCCTAAGAACTTGGACCTCAACAATCGTGAGCAAGTCTTGGAACTTATCTACCAGTTTGCCTACCGTGAACTTGATGCTAAAAAGCAGGAGTTGAAAACTAAGGAACTGAACGAGTATTTCCAACGCCTATCCATGCTTAAGGCTGTGGATGACAACTGGGTGGAGCAGGTAGACTATCTGCAACAACTCCAAATGGCTATTGGTAGCCAACAACTCAGTCAAAAGAACCCAATTGTCGAATATTACCAAGAGGCTTACAAGGGCTTTGAAGCCATGAAACGTCAAATCAGAAAGGATATGGTACGTAATCTTCTCCTCAGTCAGGTGCAAGTCACTAAAAAAGGAGATATTATCAGCCATTTCCCATAAAATAAGGAAATTATGACAGTATATAACATTAATTTAGGTATAGGTTGGGCCAGCAGTGGTGTCGAATATGCCCAGGCCTATCGGGCCAAGATGTTCAAGGAAATGGGGCAAGAAGCAAAATTTGTCTTTATGGATCTTATCCTTGGAGATAATATCGAGCATATGACCAGCAAGATTGGTTTTTCAGACGACGAAATCATATGGCTCCATAACTATTTTACAGATATCAAAATTGCGCCATCAACCATCAGTCTGGCAGAGATTGAGACCGTTTTACCTGCCAATCCTGAGCGTAAGGAGGTAGCTGGTCGCCTCATTCGTTACCATTATCCACAGGATGATATGGTAGTAGCATGTAACCTTCGTGCCACTGATGAAGGTGCGGTGGAAACCGTCAGCTATTTTGTCAATGATAAGCTCTTGCGTAAGGATTTTTACTCTTACACCCGTTATTGCAGTGAGTATTATGCGCCTAAGGACAATCAAGCCAAGGTTTACCAACGCCGTTTTTATAACGAAGATGGCTCGACTGCCTATGACATGATTGTAGGAGACAATAATCAGGATATCTATCGTTTCCCTGATCAGGTCCTTTATGGCAAGCAAGAATTTCTTCGCTATTTCTTCAAACGCCTAGCCCTAACCAAGGATGATGTGGTTATCTTGGATCGTGAAACTGGTATTGGTCAGCTAGTCTTTGAAGAAGCGCAAGCTGCTCGCCTAGGTGTTGTTGTCCACGCTGAGCATTTTAGCGTCAATCAAACAGACTACGACTATATTCTCTGGAATAACTATTACGAGTACCAATTTACCAATGCGGACAAGGTTGATTTCTTTATCGTAGCGACAGACCGTCAGAAGGAAATCCTTCAAGAGCAGTTCCGTCACTACACCAACCATGATCCAAAGATCTACACCATTCCAGTTGGAAGTCTGCCTGAATTGATCGGACAGGACAAGCCTCGTAAGCCATTCTCAATGATTACGGCTTCACGTTTGGCTCAGGAAAAGCACATTGACTGGTTGGTTCGTGCGGTTATTGAGGTTCATAAGATTCTACCAGACATCACCTTTGATATTTATGGTAGTGGTGGTATGGATGCCAAGTTGCGTGAGATTATTGTCGAAGCACAAGCTGGTGACTACATCCGACTTATGGGGCATGCTGATTTGACTGATATTTATAGCCAGTACGAGGTTTATCTGACAGCTTCAACCAGTGAAGGTTTTGGACTTACCCTCATGGAGGCGGTTGGTTCAGGTCTTCCTATGATTGGTTTTGACGTTCCTTATGGGAATCAAACCTTTATCGAAGACGGGGGCAACGGCTACCTCCTTCCTGTTGCTGAAAATCATGTTGTGGATGTCATCACCAAGTCCTATAAGGATGCCATTGTCCGTCTCTATGAAGAAGGCAATATCGAAGCCATGCGCCAAAAATCTTACGACCTTGCCAAAGGCTTCTTGACCAGTCAAGTCAAGGCCGCATGGAAACAGTTACTTGAGGAGGTGCGCTCATGATATTCTTATGTGATTACTACAATCAAGCCAGTAAGGATTTGGCTTACTCTCTTCAGGTAGCAGGATATGATGCCACAACAGTAGTCATCAATCCAGATGGATTCCTCCCTCAAGGTGCCCTCTCTCCTTTCACCTATTATGTGGAAGAAGAAGTGGAAGTAGGCAGACCACGCTTTTTCAACCAAGTTCCTGTGCCAGCCTTTTGGGAAATCTCAGGGAATAATCAGATGGCGCGTGTGTCTAATCTCACTGAAGAACGTGCTCGAATCACCTTCCCAGAGGGGAGTAAGGCTCGCATCGTAAAAAGTGTCGAATGGTTGGACAAGTCAGGTAAAATTCGTCAAGTCGACCACTATAACAAATACGGTTTCTGCTTTGCCAAAACCACTCATGATGAAAATGGTCAGGCAGTCTTTACTAGCTACCAAACCAAAGAGGGTGATGAGCGCATTTTGGAAAATCATCTCACTGGTGATATTCTCTTGACCTTACCAGGCCAAGGCCTACGTCGTTTCGCCAACCGTACCGAATTTGTCAAAGCCTTTCTAGCTCAAGTCTTTGGTGACATCGACCACATTATATTTAATAGTTTGGCGACACCTTTCATTGTCTCATGGACTATGGAAAATAAGGGTGCCACTGATGTGCTAATCTGGCAAGAACCTATTGGAGATATCCTTCCTGGTAATATGAATGGTATCTTGGAGGATAATTCAGCCAGAGCTAATGCCATCATCATTCCTGATAAGGCGACTTATGAGAAAGCCTTGATCTTGGTGCCTGAGGACAAACATCATAAAGTCTTGCCTCTCGGTTATGCTTATGACTTCAAGGAAAATCAAGGAAACTCTCGTAATGCTTTTGTTGCAACTAATTCAGACCAAATTGAGCGATTGGAAGCCTTGGTTGAGTCACTCCCTGATGTGACCTTCCAGATTGCGGCTGTTACTGAGATGTCTCCAAGATTGCTTTCAATGATGCGTTACTCTAACGTTGTGCTCCATCCTAACGCTAGCCACAAGCAGTTGGACAAGCTCTATCAGGAGTCTGACCTCTACTTGGATATCAATCATCATAATGAATTGTACAAGGCAACACGAACAGCCTTTGAACACCAGTTGTTGATTTTGGCCTTTTCAGAAACAGCTCATGGATCTGTTTATACAGCACCGGAGAATATCTATGCCAGTCAGGACTATCCAGCTATGGTTGCCAAAATTAAGCAGGTTATAGGCGATAGCCAAGCCATGCAAGAAGCTATGCAAGCTCAAAAAGCTCAAGCCAATACTCTGAATGCTTCTGAGTTGGCCGACCGCTTACAATCACTTTTAGGAGGAAATCATGTCTAAAAAAGATTTATTCTACGGTGACGTTGAAGGCCGTATGGAAGAACTCAAGCAAAAACCTATTACAGAGGAAAAAGAAACTAGAGGAGAGAAGATTAACAAGAGCTTTTCAATCATGCTTGGACTTGTTATCATCATCGGTTTAATCTTCACCCTCATTGGTTTGTTGAGGTAGTCTTATGATGTTAGTATTTATGGTTCTAGCAGTGATTCTTTCGGTTGCCCTTATCGTCCTAGTGACCATCCAACCGCGTCAAACGCAGATTTTCTCAACGGACGCCACTAGTAATATCGGTAAACCAAGTTATTGGTCTAGCCAACCGATTCGAAAAATGTTGACCTTGGCTATTAGCTTAGCCCTCTTTATCCTCTTACTTATTTTTATGATTGTCTCTTATAAGTAGAGGATTTTCTACCATATACACATAATAGAAAGAAGTATGTCATGCGCGTACATTTTACAAATTTATTTGGCCAGTCCTCACGTAGTGTGGCCTTGATTGCCCAAAATGATACCATGAAGATTGTCAAGGAACTTGGTGCTAATGAACTGGGGATTTACTTCTATGATAGTAGCCAAGAGCCAGCTAGAGAATTGAATGCTCGACTTGATGGGATTGTAGCAGGAGTGAGTGTTGGAGATATCGTTTTCTTCCAGTCACCAACATGGAATGGCAGTGAATGGGATAGCCGATTGCTTAGTAAGTTCAAGGCTGTTAATGCAAAGACCGTTATGTTTATCCATGATATACCACCACTCATGTTTGATAGTAATTACTATCTTTTGCCTGCCTATATCGATATGTATAATCTCTGTGATGTTGTCGTGGTTCCTTCTGAACAGATGCGTGATCGACTTATCGAAGAAGGCTTGACAGTTAAGAAAATTATTATTCAGAAACTCTGGGACTTACCTCATAACCTAGATTTACATCAACCTAGCTTCCAAAAGAAGATGATTTTTGCTGGGAATCCAACACGTTTTCCGCACGTCCTAGACTGGAAACAAACAGCCCCTCTCCATGTTTATGCGGACAAACAAGAAGATAAGGATTATTCCAAAGTTCAACTCGAAGGTTGGCGTAATAAACCCGAACTTTTGTTAGAGATGTCTAAAGGAGGGTTTGGTTTAGTCTGGGGTAACTCAGAGAAACCAGAAGACGAACCCGACTACTATAAGCTGAACATTTCTTACAAACTTTCTACCTACTTGGCGGCAGGTCTACCAGTCGTAGTGCCTGACTATCTCTCAAATGCAGACTATATCAGAGAACATGGCCTAGGCTTTGTCGTATCAAGTTTAGAAGAAGCAGATCGCTGCGTTCAAGAATGTACTGAGGAGCAATATGCTCAGATGGTTGCTAACGCCAAGTATACTGCCTACCTCATTAGTAATGGTTATTTCACAAAGAAACTATTTATTGATGCTATCATGGCATTAAGTTAGTATTTAAAGGATTATCAGGAGATAATCCTTTTTTGCTATAATTCTGAGCATATATCTTGACTTTTCGAAAATAATTCAAATTATTTTTAATTTGTACTAAAGGATTTAAGGAAGATGCCATCTCATTAGGAACAATCTTAAAAAATACAAGCTAATAACATGACAGATGTAAAGAATCTCCCTTAAATAATTGATTGTAATTGTTTGACAATTTATTACAAGTGGAATTGTTGGATAATTTTAAATCGAAAAATATTCAGCTGAAAAATGAGAAAAAAAGAAACAAATAGTATAGAAATAGGGTTTTCAACCGTTTGTGTATCAAAAATAGGGGTATTTTCAAAAAAGACAGAAAATTCAGAATTGCGAAAACCTTACATTTTTTAGAGAAAATGAGACAAAATGGCCCAATTTTTAGTAAACTTGTGATATATTATAGATTGTAATTTCCAGATTAGGAAATCACTCATATTTTTAGGAGGTAAATATGTTTTTTAGACGTAACGAAGGGAAATTCCGCGAAACAGATCGCGTTACTCGCTTCAAACTTATCAAATCAGGTAAAAACTGGCTTCGTGCTGCAACATCAAACTTTGGACTTTTCAAAGTTGTTAAAGGTGGCGCAGACGCTCCGTCAGTATCAGTTCAAAATGTAGAAGAAAAAACTTCACTTCTTCCAGGTCAAGCACTCCTTAAAGGGATTGCAGCAGCAGGTGCTGTGGCAGGTGGTGCAGTAGCAACTTACACTGCTCAAGCTGAAGAAACAACTGCACCAGCTTTGGAAAGCCAAGCAACTACAAATACTGACGTATTGGCAAACTCTGAAGCAGCTGTATTGAGCGCTGCTCCAGTATCAGAAACAGTAGCTTCAGAAGCTCCAGCAGTGGCATCAACAAGCCAAGAGTCTACAAGCTCTTCAGTTGATGCTCAAGCAAGCACAGACGCTTCAGTTTCAGTATCACAATCTGTATCAGCAGAATTGTCACAAGCTATCTCAGAATCTGTATCACTTAGCAAAGTGAACTCAACTTCTGAAAGCCAATCACACACTGAAAGCAACACTGGTTCAAATTCAGAATCAGCTTCTGAATCAGCAACTTCAACAGCAGCAACTGCATCAGAAACAGCAACTCAAGAAGATGAAAAAACTATCTTGGATCAAAACGTTTCAGAAGCAGAATTGCTTGTTAATATTGCTAAAGACTATGAAGCTAAATTGACAGATACAGCTGCTAAAGCTGAAATCCAAACAGCTATCGCAACAGTACAAGAAGAAGTTGCTAAATCAACAACCTTGCTTGCTGCATCAGCAACAAACGCTGCTTACGCAGAACAACGTGAGCGCCTTGGAAACGCTGTTGACAACATGATGACTAAAATCACTGACAACGGCTTCACAGGTAACTCAGTAGTTAACGGTGTTGCAGCAGTGACAGCTCAGTTGGCACCAATCTCAACAAGCACTACTGGTAGTGTAGATACTAACCCAGTTATCTCAAATCCGAACGGTGCAACGATTGAAGATAGAGCCTTCAACGAAGCTGGCTATGCTTTGGATCCAAACGCTGATCGCTTCACTTTTGGTGTATGGCAATTCCTTAAAACGGACCACGCTACTGGAGCAAAAACAAACTTTGATTATTATGCGACTCTTTCAGTAGACCGTTCAGCCATCACTGGTAGCCTTTCAGCTAATCCAGATGTTTACTTGCGTATTGTGAAGAAATCTGATGGATCAGAAGTTTACACTCGTACCCTCAAAGCTGGAGAAAGCAACATCTCACTTCCAAGCTTCATCACAAACAACAACTCTGATGTAACGAATACTTTGACATACGCAGCTGCTAACGGAACTAATCCAGGTAACGTAACCTTCTCATTGGTAAATGATAACCTAGAGTATGAAACACTTCAAATCCGTGATACCAACTTCCCAGGTAACGAAGGTGAAGACAAGCCAAACGTTCAAACTTCTGTTCCTTATGCTACAGTTGATCAAACAACTTACTATAGAGTTGTTGACAGCAGCAACTACACAGAAGGACAAACATACACACCAACTGGGAATGAAACAGTTCTTGCAAGCTTTACTCAAACAGGTCTTGCAGGGCAACAATTCACAGCCTCAGGAAATCGTGATGTAGCTGGTTACAAACCGGTAGCTGCCACAACAGATTCGACTCAATTGACATCTGGTATCCTTGGTAAGGGTGTTGTTGGTCAAAAACTTGTCGAACTTCAAGGTGGAGCGAACCACTACTATGTGAAACGTATTTCAGAAGTTGTAGATACAGATGGCTCAACAGTAACAAAATTCTATGCTCTTGATCCATCTCAGGTTAACAATTTTGCTACATCAGATATTGGTACTGAAGATGTATCTAAGTACACACTTCTTTACACATCATCTGTAAATAAAGCTGGCGATACTTGGACAGCTACTGAATCAAAAACAACTCGTGTAAACAGTAAAAATGGTGACTACTATATTGATGTTGTCGAAACTGCAGGTAGCAACTCCCTAGTAATTACTGGTTGGCAGTCTACTACAGAAAAAGTTTATCTCACACACGATGAAACTAAGGTTACTGAAGGATTTGCAAAACCATTTACCGATGCACCAGATGCTTCATTGACACCAGCTGGTAAGGGTAACAACTCTTGGAACTTGATCGCTGGACGTAATGCCGATATCGTTGCAACTTCTAAAGTTACTAATGAAGACGGTAGCATTTCTTATATAGGTCTTCAAGGTTTCGCTTCATTCTCAAATAACTACTCAGTTCCAAGTAATGTTAAACCATCAACTGATGTAAACTATTACTTCGTGAAGATGAATGATTCTGAGTCTGCATCTCAATCGCAATCATTCTCAAACTCTGCATCAGAATCAGAAGTAGTATCTAATTCACAATCTGTATCACAATCAGAAGTAGTATCTAACTCAGAATCAGCATCAGAATCAGAAGTAGTATCTTACTCACAATCTGTATCACAATCAGAGGCTGTATCTAAATCACAATCTGTATCACAATCAGAGTCAGAAGTAGTGTCTAAATCACAATCTGTATCACAATCTGTATCACAATCAGAAATTGAATCAGCAAGTGTATCTGAGTCACAATCAGAATCTGCTTCTACATCAGCTCAAGAGTCAGCTTCAGCGTCAGCATCTGAGTCAGCATCAGCGTCTGCGTCTGAGTCAGCATCAACATCTGCGTCAGAATCAGCATCTGTATCAGAATCTGCTTCAGCTTCAGCGTCTGAGTCAGCATCAACATCTGCATCAGAATCAGCATCTGCATCAGAGTCAGCATCAGTATCTGCATCTGAGTCAGCATCAACATCTGCATCAGAATCAGTAAGCGCATCTGAGTCAGCTTCAGCATCAGAATCAGCAAGCACATCAGCTTCAGCTTCAGCGTCTGAGTCAGTGTCTGCATCAGAATCAGTAAGCGCATCTGAGTCAGCATCTGCATCAGAATCAGCAAGTGCGTCTGAGTCAGCATCTGCGTCAGAATCAGTAAGTGCATCAGAGTCAGTATCAACTTCAGAATCTATCTCTGTTTCAGCTTCTATCTCAGAATCAATTTCAATCGTTACAAATAATTCAGAATCAGAATCTACTTCTTCATCAGAGTCAGCGTCTGCATCAGAGTCAGCTTCAGCGTCTGCGTCTGAGTCAGCATCTGCATCAGAGTCAGCTTCAGCGTCTGCGTCTGAGTCAGCATCTGTATCAGCATCAGCAAGTGCGTCTGAGTCAGCATCTGCATCAGAATCAGCAAGCACATCAGCTTCAGTATCTGCATCAGAATCAGCAAGCGCGTCTGAGTCAGCATCAGTGTCAGCATCAACAAGTGCATCAGCTTCAGTATCTGCATCAGAATCAGCAAGTGCGTCAGCTTCAGTATCTACATCAGAATCAGCAAGCACATCAGCTTCGGCTAAATCACAATTGCCAAACACTGGTGAAGAATCTAACGTAGTAGCTACAGCAGCTCTTGGATTGCTTGCAACTGCATCTGGATTGGCTCTTGTAGCAAAACGCAAAAAAACTGAGAAATAATATTCCTTCGACTTACCCCTAAAACTTATGAGTAAGTAGTCCTAATAAAAACTAACTTCTCTTAAGTTAGAATAAGCCGATTAGTTTCGTTCTAAACAAAAGACACATTCCAATTAGGAGTGTGTCTTTTTGTTGTGATTAAGAAATGAGTGGTGGTATCTTAATTGTTAGTTTAAATCTAATTTAGGTCTAGTATTAGATGTAAAAAGGTTAGTTTAGTAAGGGAAAATGTTAGATATGAAAGGAGGGGAATTCGAATTTTAAGACAACTTTAAGATATGTATTGCAAAATGTAAAATGGATGAAAATGCTATGAAATGAACATTTTCATTGTTTATACAGCATAAAGCGTTTGCAATTATTTTTTTAGGGAAATAAAGTTTTATATTAGAACTTACAAGAATTATATGATAAAATTTGTCAGTGAGTTTTAATTCATAAAAACAGAATGGAGTAGATATGTTTTTTAGAAGGAATGAAGGGGAATACCGCGAAACTGATCGCGTGACTCGTTTTAAGTTGATTAAATCAGGTAAGCAATGGCTTCGTGCTGCGACATCTAACTTTGGACTTTTCAAGGTTGTTAAGGGTGGTACGGATGCACCGTCAGTTTCAGCACAGTGTGTCGAGGAGAAAACACCAGTTCTCTCAGGGCAAGCTCTACTTAAAGGGATTGCGGCAGCAGGTGCAGTGGCTGGAGGAGCAGTAGCGACTTACACTGCTCAAGCGGAAGAAACGACAACTCCAGCTTTGGAAAGTCAAGTAACTGCTAATCAAGATGTGGCAGCCAACTCTGAGTCAGTTGTATTGAGTGCAGCACCAGCTTCTGAAGCGTCAGTAGTAGCCTCAACAAGCCAAGAGTCTACAAGCTCTTCAGATGATGCTCAGGCAAGTACAGATGCGTCTGTATCAGTATCACAATCATTATCTCAATCAGTATCAGCTGAATTATCACAAGCTATCTCTGAATCTGCATCACTCAGCAAAGAGAATTCAACCTCTGATAGCCAGTCAGAGACTGAAAGCACAAGTGGTTCAAACTCAGAAACTGCTTCAGATTCAGCAACTTCAACAAGCTTAACTGCCTCTGAAAAGGCGACTCAAGATGATGAAAAAACAATCTTGGATCAAAACGTTTCAGAAGCAGAATTGCTCGTTAATATTGCTAAAAGTTATCAAGCTAAGTTGACAGATACAGTTGCTAAAGCTGAAATCCAAACAGCTATCGCAACAGTTCAAGAAGAAGTTGCTAAATCAACAACCTTGATTGCGGCATCAGCAACAAACGCTGCTTACGCAGAACAACGTGAACGTCTTGGCAACGCTGTTGAAGGTTTGATGACCAAGATTACAAATGCAGGTTTCAACGGGAACTCTACAGTAAATGGTAGCCCTGCTATTACTTCAAACCTTAATTTAGCTAAAGGTGAAACTAAGGTTTACACAGGAGCTGGAACAGATTCAAACTATAATATTCCTATTTACTACACACTTAAAGTTGTAAATAACGGAAATAGTATGACTTTCACCTATGGAATTACATATGATAACCCAGCAACATCAAATCTAGATGTAGCAGCAAAATTAAATAGTAACTATACTATATATAATACGGGAACATCGAAATTTACGATGTTTACACTCGGTAAAGGTTTTGGTACCCCTTCGAGCGTCACAAACTCACTTGTAAACCGAAGTGGTAAAACAACTAGGACATTCAATGATTCGACAGTTACGAATCAAGGGACAGGTTATTCATGGGGTGATGGTGCCCAAATGAATGGTTATCTGGCTAATCAAGGATATGTCTTAACATCAACGTGGACTGTACCAATTATTGGTGAAGATACGTCTTTTACCTTTAGTCCTTTTTCTCGTAAGAATGACGATACAACTTTTACTAATTTTTTCAATGATACAGTTATAGAGTCTGAATCTGATACAACGAGTGCATCTTTAAGTACTTCTCAAAGCATCGTAGAAAGTGCTTCGACAGTAGAATCAGTATCTTTATCAACAAGTAAGGCAGAATCAGTATCGGCATCAGTATCTGAGTCAGAGGTCAAGTCAGCGTCTGTATCGGTATCTGAAGAGGCTTCAATGTCTATCTCTGAGAGTTTATCCACAAGCCTTTTGGAGAGCGCATCAGAAAGTGCCTCAGTAAGTGAGTCTCAATCCGAGTCTAACTCAGCCTCAGCCTCAGAGAGTGCTTCAGTGTCTGAATCACAATCCGAGTCGAACTCAGCGTCAGCGTCAGAAAGTGCCTCAGTAAGTGAGTCTCAATCCGAGTCAAACTCAACCTCAGCCTCAGAGAGTGCTTCAGTATCTGAGTCTCAATCCGAGTCTAACTCAGCCTCAGCCTCAGAGAGTGCTTCAGTGT
>ENA-OWLZ01000137-OWLZ01000137.1-metagenome-genome-assembly--contig:-NODE-137-length-20286-cov-6.915872_pt1 | contig 20286 bp, 14 predicted proteins | sample MGYA00245341_ERZ651117 | MGnify/ENA primary metagenome ERZ651117 (study PRJEB26857, sample SAMEA4031763) | metagenome | biome: human; feature: oral; material: saliva | place: Philippines | collected 2014... | reverse complement strand
GAAATAGATTTAGAAAGTAGAAAAGAAATAGCAAAAATATATGCTGATTTCAAAGAAAATGAAAATTGCAAGATATTTCCTAATGAAGAATTTATGTATAAAGAATACGTTGTATATCAACCTTTGCAGCGAACAGGTAGACTTGACTTAGAAGCTATAGAAGAATTAGAAAAAAGTGATTTGTTTACTCAAAATTCAAATATATTTAATCAAATAGAGTTTGAAGAACTGATAGAGATGAATCCTAGAGATAAAGATTGTGAAAAGAAATATCAGAAATACATTAATGGACAGAAGTTCACAAAAGAAGTTATAAATCTATTAAAGAAAAATGCAACGAACGATAGATTCAATGATTATTCTGTATTCGAAAAGAAAATCAAATCAATACTAAGAAATGTAGAAGGTTATAGTGATAGTAGATTAGGAAATATATGTCTTGAGCTGTCTGAAATAGATAAAAAGGCAATTGTTCAAAAAGATAATAAAGGAAAAGTAAAAATAGATACTACTACAAAAGACAGTGAAATTGTAAAACTGTCTCAAGATGTAGATGATTATTTTGAGAAAGAAGTTTTGCCACACATACCAGATGCAATATATTTTTATGATTTTGATGAAAATAAAAAAATATCCAGCACTAACAAAGAAAAACTAGGCGCAGAGATACCATTCACAAGATATTTTTATAAATATGTAGCACCAGAAAAATCTGATAAACTTTTATCCGAATTTTTTGAACTTGAAAAAGAACTAGCTGATGATATTAGCAATCTTTTGAAAAGTGAGGTGTAATAATGCAAGGTTATAAAAATAGTGACATTGAATGGATCGGTAGTATGCCTAGTGATTGGAAGCTCGATAAAATTAAATATATTGCAAATTTATATGGAAGAATTGGATGGCAAGGACTTACTTCAGAAGAATATATAGATGAGGGTCCATTTTTAGTTACTGGAGTTGATTTTTGTAAGGGGAGAATTGATTGGAACAGTTGTGTTCATATATCGGAAAAACGCTGGGAACAAGCAGATAAGATACAGATAAAAAATGAAGATCTGCTTATAACTAAAGATGGAACAGTAGGTAAAGTTGCTATTGTTAGTGATTTAAACGGAAAAGCATCACTTAATAGTGGGGTTTTGTTGATTGACTTAAATGATAAAAATTCTAAAAAATATTTATATTGGGTTCTTTGCTCGGATGTTTTTTGGACATGGTTCAATTATAAAAATTCAGGAAACAGTACAATATTACACTTGTACCAAAAGGATTTTAGTGAATTTATTTATACACTTCCAGTATTGGAAGAACAAAAACTAATAGGAGACTTCCTTGATAAAAAATGTTCAGAGATTGATTCTGTTATAAAAAAAATAGAGAAGCAGGTTAGTTTATTACAAGATTATAAAAAATCTTTAATTATAGAGACGGTAACTAAAGGGCTAAATAGAAATGTGTCAATGAAATATAGTGGAGTTGAGTGGATTGGTAAGATACCAAAACATTGGACTATAAACCGATTGAGATATCTTGTTGATTTCAAAACTGGAGGTACGCCAAGCGAGAAATTTGGAATTGATATAGAAGGAGATTATCCATGGATTACTGCATCTGATATAAAATCTTACTATATTCAAAGCTTTCAACAGTATATTTCAGAAGAAGCAGTATCATTATGTAATTATAAAATATTTCCAGAGAATACGATATTGATAGTTTGCATTGCCTCAATAGGGAAAATAGGAATTAGCAAATGTAAATCTTACAGCAATCAGCAAATAACTGCACTTTATAATACATCATGTAACGAAAGATTTTTATTGTATTCGATTATTCAACAAATAGATAAAATACGATTAGATGCAAGTAGTAGTGTTGTTCCTATTATTAACACATCGTATTTAAAAGATATTTATATTGGTATGCCACAAGAAAGAAAAGAACAAATAGAAATAGCAGATTTCCTCGATAAAAAATGTTCGGAAATTGATTCTGTTATTTCAAAAAAAGAAAGGCAGTTAAATTTAATAAGAAAGCATAGAAAAAGTTTGATTTATGAGTATGTTACTGGTAAAAAGCGTGTTGGAGGTGTAGACAATGACAATTAAAGGAGGTCAACTTAAGGAAAAAGAAGATTTTCAAAAACTTATTATAGATTATCTTGAAAATGAGAATGGTTATGTAAGAAGAGATTCAAAAGCTTTCAATGCAGGTATTGCTATGGATACTGAAATGCTTTTCGAATTCTTGAATAAAACTCAAAGTGATGAAATTGAGGCTTTAAGAAAACTATACGGAGAACAAACTGAGGAGACCATAATTAATTATCTAAATAATGAGATCAACAAAGATTACAGAAGCTTAATAGATGTTTTAAAAAATGGTATAGAGTTTGATACTGGTGTGAAGTTAAATTTAATGTATAGAAAGCCGGCTACATCCTTCAACAAAGAAGCAATGCTAAATTATAGTAAAAACATTTTTTCTGTAATGGAAGAGGTTTATCATAAAAAAGATGAGAGAATAGACCTTGTGATTTTTTTAAATGGACTTGCTATTGTTACTTTTGAATTGAAATGTAACACAAGTGGTCAAAATTATGAAGATGCAATTAGACAATACAAATTTGAGCGTGATTTTAAAACCAGATTATTTAAATTTAAATCAGGTGCTATAGTTAATTTTGCGATGGATTTGTTTGAAGTGTATATGACTACACAATTGAAGGGAAACTCTACCTTTTTCTTGCCTTTTAATAAAGGTTCCGGATATGGAATTGAATCAGGGAAGGGAAATCCTCATAATGAAAATGGCCTTGATGTTTCATATATGTGGGAAGATATTTTGTCGAAAGAAACATTGATTTATTTGATAGATAAGATAATTTATTTAAAAAGGGAAAAGAAGAAAGACGAGAAAACAGGAAAATATAAGAAGTCAGAAACTCTGATATTCCCTAGATATCACCAATTTAATGCTGTTAGAAAATTGGTGCAGGATATAAGGGTAAATGAGACTTCAAGAAACTATTTAATTGAGCACTCAGCTGGAAGTGGTAAAACAAATACAATAGCTTGGCTGTCTCACAGATTAGCATCTCTTCATAATTCAAATGATAAGGTTATTTTTGATACAATTTGTGTAATAACCGATAGAATTGTTGTTGATAGACAATTACAAGATGCAGTTATGGGGCTTGAACATAAAGAAGGTCTTATTAAAGTAATGGATGATAAATGTACTTCATATGACTTAGCAAAAGCCCTTAATGGAAATACAAAAATAATTGTTACTACAATTCATAAGTTTATGTATATCAAAGATATTGTAGATAACTTAAAAGAAAAAAACTTTGCAATAATTATTGACGAGGCACACTCGTCAACTTCTGGTGCTGCTATGGAATCTGTTTCTTACGCACTTTCTTCGCTTGCAATGGTTGCAGAAGAGAAAACACCATATGAAGTTGGTGATGAGGAAATGCTTCAAGATAAAATTGAAAAAGAAATACAAAGAAGTGGAAAATCTGATAATGTTTCTATGATTGCATTTACGGCAACTCCTAAATTTACAACACTTCAACTTTTTGGAAATATGAATAGTGAAGGCAAAAAAACATCTTTTGATTTGTATTCTATGAAGCAAGCAATTGAAGAGGGATTTATTCTCGATCCTCTAAAAAATTATGTAACATACAAGACATACTTCAAAGTTAATAAGATTGTAGACAGTGATCCTGAGCTAGATACGATTGCAGCGAAAAGGAAAATTGTAAAATATATTGAGCTACATGATACAAACATTTCTCAAAAGGTTGAAATAATCATTGAACATTTTAAATATAATGTAATGCACGAATTAGATGGTCGAGCAAAAGCAATGGTAGTCACATCATCAAGACAATCAGCTGTCAAATACAAAAATGCATTTGTCGATTATATAAATAAGCATAACTACACTGGCATACAAGCATTGGTTGCATTTTCTGGAAAAGTAAATTTGGATGGAAAAGAATACACAGAGGCGGTAATGAATGGTATGGATGAAAGTAAGCTTGTAGATGCATTCGATACTGATTTATACCAAGTTCTATTGGTTGCTAATAAATATCAAACAGGCTTTGATCAACCAAAACTATGTGCTATGTATGTAGACAAGAGACTAAGAGGAGTTAATGCAGTTCAAACACTTTCACGGTTAAATAGAATATATCCAGGTTATGATAAAAAAACATTTATTATAGATTTTAAGAATGAATATGATGATATTCAAAAAGCATTTGAGCCATATTATACAGAAACTATTTTAGGAGAAACAATAACGCCATCAGCAATAAGGGAAGTAGAAAAACAAATATCTCAATATAATTTCTTGTATTACGATGATATTGAATTATTTAACAGATATTTATATCAAGATAAACGTAACTCAAAGGATAAATCTAAAATGTGGTCTCTTCTAGGCAAGAGCTTAGAAATTATAAATAGAAATGATGATTTAATTAAATTAGAAATCAGAAGTGCAATTAGAAGATTTTTGAGATTCTACGGCTTTTTAATCCAAGCAACTAGATATCAGGCAGTTGATTTACATAAAAAATATAATTTTCTGTCATATCTTATAAAAGAAATTGAAATTGGAAAAATGGGAAATGATTTTGATATAGCAGACAAGATAACTGTTAATAATTTTAAGCAAAAGAAAACAGGGGAACATGACAGTAGTTTAGAATCAAAACCTGAGATAAAAGTACCTATACCTAATGAGGTGTATTTTGAAGAGCAAGTAAAAGAAAAATTATCAAAGATTATTGATGAAATAAATCTTAAATATAATAAGAATTTTGACTTTGATGTTGCAACTAAATCAGCACTTCAAGTGAGAGATTTGCTTCTAAAAAATACTAAACTTAAAGATAGTGCAAATAGTAATACCATAAATGATTTTAGTTTTGCTTATTATGATGCGGTTCAAGATGCGCTAATGGAAGGCTATGAACAAAATATGGATTTATTTTCTGTGCTATTAAAAGATGACAAAATGAACAAAGTTCTTATGGGTGTGTTTATGGAAGATGTTTATATTAATTTATCGCATAGTCAGATAAGGGATTAGGAGTTTTGATATGATAAATAAACTATTAATCAAAAATTATCGTTCTATTAAAAAATAGAAATCTATAATTGAAATAGGAAAATATTCTAAAACGAGTATTGCTTTGTATATAATTGAGTTCGATCTCTTGAAGAACCATCAAGAGATAGTAGCTGACTATTATAAAAGATTGGGCATTTCTCGGGCCGCGAAATATGCAAAAAACATGATAGCATTTTATAAAGAGGTTTTTACTTTAGGTATTTAAATATTAATGATTGAGGGCTGTTTTGTTACAGCCCCTTTTATGTTATACAAAAAAATTGGTATACTGATTTTAAGTTATAGATTTTGGTTAAACAGTTGTTTGAAAATAGAGGTCCTATGAAAACGACAAAATCTTTTGGCGAGTATCCCAAATATTCTCTCCACGATGCAAGGGTACAAAAAATAGAATACGTAGACGATAGTTTAATCTTTACCTTTGACTATATTTTTTCTTATGAGAATGGTGTTGAACAAACTCATAAGGCTAAGATTATGTTTGAGACGTGTGATATAGATGATCTAGAAATTCTTGTCTTTAATAGTACAATATTAGATACTTTCACAGGTAAAAGGATTGAATTACCTCAGTATCAGCAGGATTATAGTGAAAGTGAGTTCGAGGTCATTACAGAGACTTATAACTGGGGTCGATCTGTATTGCAAGGTTGGTTATGGACCGAAGGGAATCCCGTACACTGTATAATGAACATATACTTTAAAGGTGATATGGTATATGTAGTTGAATGAGGCCGGAAATGAGCGATTTAGATTTTACTATTAGTTGCATTGTTACCTTTTTTCGCAAGAAGAGGAGAACCTCACCGAATTTGAATAATGGAAAGTATTACCCTCATCTTGTTATAAAGGGCTCTGAACAGCAGTTAGGAGTCAACTTTATTGATGGTGGGGATGTCATCTTTGATAAACCGATACGTGCCAATGCGTTGCCAGTAAACGAAGATATAGACTATTCTGCTTTACAAGCAGGGAGTGAGTTCCTTATCATGGAAGGTGGCAATATTGTGGGTGAAGGGATTGTAAAAGAAATCTTTCAACATAAACCGTATGGGAGTAAATAACTATGGGGTATAAAAATGTATGTATTAACTGTAGGATCTCCTTGTCGGAGGGCACAAACTACGAGCTGTTTAATACCAATAAAACCTGTCCCATATGTAAAGCTAAGATGTACTTTGTGAACGAGAAGTTCAAAGCCCCTAAAAAATCTAATGATAAAGAATGGAAGATTATCGAGTATTTGTTGTTGAACGGCTATGATTTTCGTAATCCTTATTGTGGACATGAGCAATGTATTTATTTTGGGTTCCCTAAGAACCTACAAGAAGCAGAGGCGTTTATTTGTGAGATGCGAAAGTTAAAGTAATCACTATTATTGGAGTTTAAATGATTAAAATTGTTGATGGGAAACCTTATTTAGATCAAGTGAAAGAGCTAATTACAGAGTATACGCAATGGCTTGGTCGCGATTTGTCCTTTCAGAATTTAGATAAGGAATTAGCAGATATAGCAGAGAAATATACGGCGCCAAATGGTGAATTATTGGTAGCGGCAGATGACAATGGTGTTGTTCTTGGTATGGTGGCATATTATCAGCATAGCGATACCCGTTGTGAAATGAAACGACTCTATGTGTGTCCTGCAGGGCGCGGTCATGCTCTCGGTGATCGTCTTGTTGAAAGTATTATGGACCATGCTAAGACCTCTGGTTATAAAGAAATGGTACTAGATACAATTGAACCGTTGCAAGCAGCAATCCATTTGTATAAGAAGCATGGATTTGTTGAATGTGAGCCGTATTATCATAACCCTATGAATGATGTTATCTATATGAGCAAGGAACTTGGATGATAGCAATCTGGTATGTTTCATCAATTATGTGCTAGTTTATCCTGATTATCATGGGCGTGGTATTGCTGGTCATTTACTAGAAATGGTGAAAGCAGCTTACGAGGCGTACTTGTACATTAATGTTATGATTGGTGATAACAAGCATGCACCATTTTAGGAGAAGCAAGGATTTAAGGTAAAAGAGAGGATAAACTAATGGAAGTGAAAGTGTTTGATAACGTTACGGAGATATTACGTGACGATATGGTATCTACTATCAGCAAGGGCTGCAAGGTTTCAATTGCTGCAGCTTGCTTTTCTATGTATGCCTATAAAGAATTAGAAAAGCAACTGGAATCAGTAAATGAATGTCGTTTTATTTTCACTTCTCCAACCTTTGTTACAGAAAAAACAGAAAAGCAGAAGCGTGAGTTCTATATTCCAAGATTGAACCGTGAGAGCAGTCTTTACGGTACTGAGTTCGAATTGAAGCTTAGAAACGAAATGACCCAGAAGGCAATCGCGAAAGAGTGCGCTGATTGGATTAGAAGAAAAGCTACATTTAAATCAAATACTACTGGAGAGAACATGGGAGGCTTTGTAACTGTAGAAAATATACAGCAGCAGATTGCCTACATGCCAATAAATGGTTTTACTACTGTTGATATTGGCTGTGAACGTGGTAATAACAGCTATAACATGGTTAATCGTTTTGAAGCACCTTTTTCCGATTCATATATGCAGCTTTTTGAAACACTGTGGAAAGATCACGATAAATTACAAGATGTAACGGATATAGTTATTGAAAACATTATAACTGCCTACAATGAAAATTCGCCGGAATTTATATACTTTATGACTTTATATCATGTTTTTAGTGAATTCTTAGATGATATTTCAGAAGATGAATTACCAAATGAAGCTACAGGATTTAAAGAAAGTAAAATTTGGAACATGTTATATGATTTCCAGAAAGATGCTGTGTTAGCAATCATAAATAAACTGGAACGTTACAACGGTTGTATTCTTGCCGATAGTGTTGGTCTTGGTAAAACCTTCACTGCACTTGCTGTAATGAAGTATTACGAAAATAGAAATAAAAGTGTTCTTGTTCTCTGCCCTAAGAAGTTGGCAGAAAACTGGAACACCTATAAAGATAACTATGTAAATAATCCGATTGCTACCGACAGATTAAACTACGATGTTTTATTCCACACCGATTTATCAAGAACACACGGTTTCTCAAATGGTCTGGATTTGGACAGATTGAACTGGGGGAATTATGATCTTGTTGTAATTGATGAATCTCACAATTTCCGTAACGGTGCAGGTACTCATGCAAATACTCATGAAAACAGATATGTGAAATTAATGGATAAAATCATCAGATCTGGTGTTAAGACTAAAGTTTTAATGCTATCTGCAACTCCGGTAAATAATAGATTTGTTGACTTAAAGAATCAGCTTGCTATTGCCTATGAAGGCAATTCAGAAAACATGAATAAGCAGCTGAATACAACAAAAACAATAGAAGAAATCTTCAAGCAGGCGCAGAGAGCTTTCAATACATGGAGCAAGCTGGAGCCAGAAGCAAGGACAACAGAGACACTTCTTAGAACACTTGATTTTGATTTCTTTGAATTACTCGATAGTGTAACGATTGCTCGTTCAAGAAAGCACATCGAGAAATATTATGATACTACTGAAATTGGAAAGTTCCCTGAGAGAAAGAAGCCAATTTCACGATGTCCTCAGCTAACAGACCTTAATTCAGCTATCAATTACAATCAGATATATGAGCAGTTAATGCTTTTGTCATTATGCATTTATACACCTTCAAACTATATCTTCCCAAGTAAGATACAGAAATATATCGACCTAACACATAATAAGGGAGATAATCTTACTCAGACTGGTCGTGAAGAAGGTATCAGAAGGCTGATGAGCATTAACCTCTTAAAGCGTCTTGAAAGCTCAGTTAATTCATTCCAGCTTACTCTTAAGAGAATTAAGGCGCTAATCAAAAGCACGATAGAGGCTATTGATAAATTTGAAAAGTATGGTGCAGCTGAATTTGATATGTATGAGGCGTCAGATTCAGAGTTTGATATGGATGATGGCGATACAGAATATTTTACAGTCGGTAAGAAAGTAAAAATTGAACTGGCTGATATGGACTATATGTCATGGCGTACAGGATTAAAGTCCGATGCAGATGTGCTTGAACTGCTGACATTAATGGTTGCAGATATTACACCGGAACACGACAGTAAGCTACAGGAATTATTGAAACTGGTATATGAGAAAATAGAGAACCCAATTAATCCAGGCAACAAGAAAGTATTAATCTTTTCAGCTTTTTCTGATACTGCAGAATACCTTTATGACAACGTTAGTGCATACATTAAAAATAAATATGGACTTGATACAGCGGTTATTACTGGTTCTATTGATGGAAAAACGACTATTAAGGGCTTTAGAGCAACGTTGAATAATGTTCTTACTTGCTTCTCACCGATTTCAAAAGGCAGAGATGTATTGATGCCGGGAAGTAAAACTGAGATTGATGTTCTTATTGCTACAGACTGTATTTCCGAAGGTCAGAACCTTCAGGACTGCGATTATCTTGTGAATTATGATATTCATTGGAACCCTGTGCGTATCATTCAGAGATTTGGTCGTATAGACCGTATTGGTAGTAGAAACTCGCAGATTCAGCTTGTAAATTTCTGGCCGGATATGGATTTGGATGAATACATCAACCTGAAGGGCCGAGTAGAAACAAGAATGAAGATTTCTGTAATGACTTCTACCGGTGATGATGACCTAATTAATCCAGAGGAAAAAGGCGATCTTGAATATCGTAAGCAGCAGCTTAAACGACTTCAAGAAGAAGTTGTTGATATTGAAGATATGTCCAGTGGTATTTCTATCATGGATTTAGGGTTGAATGAGTTCAGATTAGACCTCCTTGAATATGTAAAAAATCATGGTGACTTAGATAAGAAGCCAAAAGGAATGCATGCTGTTGTTCCAGCAACTGATGAGTTACCGGAAGGTGTTGTATTCATTCTTAAAAATATAAACAACAGTGTAAATATTGATGACCAGAACAGAATTCATCCCTTCTATATGGTTTACATCGGAATGGATGGAAAAGTTGTATGTGACTACTTAAATCCAAAGAAGATGCTGGATGACATTCGACTTCTTTGTCGTGGTAAAAAGGAACCGATTAAGGATTTATGCCAGCGATTCAACGAAGAAACAGATGATGGCAAAGATATGACAGAAATGTCAGAACTTCTTAGTGAAGCAATCAATTCTATTATTGACTGCAAGGAAGAAAGTGATATTGATAGCCTATTCTCAGCCGGAGGCACATCAGCATTGATGTCGGCGGTATCGGGATTAGATGACTTTGAACTTATCTGCTTTTTAGTTGTTAAATGAACGGAGGGCGAACGATGATAGGATTGCCAAAAACTACGGAATTCAATAAACGAATTCCAAAGCAAAAATTCTATGAAAATATGGATATCTCTCCTGTTCTTAAAAAGGTGTTTGTGGAACAGGTAAAGATTATCTATTGGAGAAATAAAATTGCGGCATCCACAACAAACCTTGCTGTTGGAAGTCATGTAACGGAGATAGAGGTGTTTGAGGTTCGCTTAAATAGCCCGGTGCTTGACGATAGCTTGTTAAGACAGATTGATAAAGAAATTCCATATCACATTCTGTTCTTGCTGGAATATGAAGGAAAGTATCAGGCGTGGATTGGATACAAAGAAGCTGCAGCATCTGGTAATAAAGCATTTAAGGTAAACGGATATTATCACACAGAATGGTTTGAAGAAGATGAGCTACCACTAAAACTGGAAGGCTTAAATGTAGATGTGGTTTATGAGAACTTTGTTCGTCAGATAGCGGGAGATAAGTTGAAAACAGAATCTGCTAGTGAAAGCCTGAAAGAGTCTGTTGCAAGGGATGAACAGAAACAGGCCTTACAAAATCAGATAGCAACACTACAGGCCAAAATCCGCAGAGAAAAACAGCTGAATAAACAGATGCAAATGAACACAGAGCTTAAGAAGCTCAAGAAAGAATTGGAGGCAATGTAATGGATAAAATGAGAATGGAATCAGTCGATATGACTGCTCAGAATATTGAGAAGATAGGTGCCTTGTTCCCCAACTGCATCACTGAAACTAAGGGCGAAGATGGCAAGATGAAGAAAGCCATCAACTTTGACCTGCTCCGCCAGATGCTTTCCGGCGATGTAGTGGAGGGTGACGAAGCCTACGAATTTACATGGGTTGGCAAGAAAGCTGCCATCGTGGAAGCCAACAAGCCTATCCGCAAGACTCTGCGCCCGTGCAAAGAGGACAGTGTGAATTGGGACACTACCGAAAACCTCTACATCGAAGGCGACAACCTGGAAGTTCTCAAACTGTTGCAGGAAAGCTATCTGGGCAAGGTGAAGATGATATATATCGACCCACCTTATAACACGGGGGCTGATAGCTTTGTCTATCCCGACAATTATGCAATGGACAAAGGGGAATATGATGAATTATCTGGACGAATTGATGAAAATGGAAATAACATTTTCGCTGAAAATAATGCCAGCGATCCAAGATTTCATTCAAAGTGGTGTTCTATGATGTATCAAAGACTTTTGCTTGCACGAACACTTCTATCAGATGATGGTGTTATTCTGGTTTCCATAGGAGACCGCGAGTTAAAAAACCTACAGGCTATTATGGATGAAATTTTTGGAGCAAGCAATCAAGTGTGTTGTTTTGTCTGGAAATCAAGAGCAAAGCCAACCAATGCAGGTAATGCAAGATTTAGACCTCAAAAAGTCGCTGAGTATATTTTGGTGTATTCAAGAGCGAATCCAGACACTCAAATGTACAATGTAGTTCCTGCAAAAGAAAGAACATATCCACACACTGACGAATACGGAAAATTCCGTACAACAACTATTTTAACGTCAAACAGAGGAACTTTTAGAAGAGAAACTATGAGATTTGAGTCCCATGGTTTCACTCCCAATGAGGATTTCCGTTGGAAAGCAGGTAAAGAAACAATTGACAGGCTTTATGATACCAATCATATGTATATAACTGATGATGGTATTCCGATGGAGAAAAAGTATTCTCACGAAGAGTCGGAGCCTCTATATCCAATATATACCTATATAGACTCAGATTTGAGTGGTACTGCTGAAAATGGAAAAACAGAATTAGGCTCATTAATCGGGAAACAGCATGGTTTTGATACAGTTAAACCTGTTCAACTTCTAAAATATCTGATTCAGACTTTTACCGATAGAGATGATATAATTTTTGACTTCTTTTCTGGTTCCGCTACAACTGCCCAGGCAGTGATGGAGCAGAACAATGAAGACTCAGGGCATCGTAAATTTGTATTGATGCAAATTGAAGAAGAGTGCGATAAAACAGGTGAAGCATATAAAGCAGGGTTCAATACAATATGTGATATTGGCAAAGCACGAATTAAGGCTGCTGCACAGAAGTTGATATCTACATCGTCCTTGTCTACTAACTCCTTTGATGGTGGTTTTCGCATTTTCAAGTTGGATGACAGCAACATGAAAGATGTCTACTATGCCCCTGCCGATTATGACCAGGGTATGCTTGCTATGCTGGAATCCAACATCAAGGAAGATCGCACCGACCTCGACCTGCTGTTTGGATGTCTGTTGGAATGGGGTCTGCCTCTCTCTATGCCGTACACATCCGAGGAAATCGGCGGCTGCACCGTCCACACCTACAATGACGGTGATTTGATTGCCTGTTTTGATGAAAACATTCCAGATTCGGTTATCAAGGAAATCGCTAACCGCCAGCCGCTTCGAGCTGTTTTCCGTGATAGCAGTTTCAATGGAAGTCCAGCCAAGATTAACGTAGGCGAGATTTTCAAAATGCTGGCTCCAGATACAAGAGTAAAAGTAATCTAAGGAAGGAGTCGGCTTTATGAAGCTACAATTTAAACATCAAAAATTCCAAGCAGATGCTGCCAAAGCTGTAGTTAATGTATTTGCTGGCCAGCCTTATTTAAAGCCATCTTATATGATGGATAGAGGTTCAGGTAATTACCAGCAGTCATTGACTGAAGAAAAGGATTTCACTGGTTGGAGTAATCAAAAAATTGTACCTGAATTAAACGATAGATTGATTCTGGAACATATTCAAACAATACAGAGAGCAAATCAGATTAAGCCTTCTATAAAGCTTGAAGGAAGGTTTAATCTGACTATTGAAATGGAGACCGGCGTTGGTAAAACATATACATACATCAAAACTATGTATGAGCTTAACCGTGCTTATGGTTGGAGTAAGTTCATTGTTGTTGTACCTAGCATAGCTATCCGTGAAGGTGTATATAAGTCATTTCAGGTAACTCAGGAGCATTTTGCAGAAGAGTATGGTAAGAAGATTCGCTTCTTTATTTACAATTCTACTGAGCTTACTGAAATTGACCGCTTTGCGTCGGATTCCTCTATTAATGTAATGATTATCAACTCTCAAGCATTTAATGCTCGTGGAAAAGATGCGAGACGTATCTATATGAAACTCGATGAGTTCCGTTCTCGTCGTCCTATTGATATTATTGCAAAAACAAATCCTATCATGATTATTGATGAACCGCAGTCTGTAGAAGGCAAGCAGACAAAGGAGAATTTAAAGCAGTTTAACCCTTTGATGACACTTCGTTATTCTGCGACTCATAAGTCAGATAGTATTTATAATATGATTTACCGTTTAGATGCTATGGAAGCTTACAATAAACGTCTTGTTAAGAAGATTGCTGTTAAGGGTATTACAGAATCCGGTAGTACAGCTACTGAAAGCTACATCTACTTGGAAAGCATCAATCTTTCGAAGGCTGCACCTACAGCAACTATTCAGTTTGATTTCAAAGGTGCAACCGGAATCAGAAAGATTACTCGTACTGTTTCTGAAGGATATAACCTTTATGATAATTCTGGACAGATGGAAGAGTACAAGCAGGGATTCGTTGTTTCCAGAATTGATGGACGTGATGACTCGGTTGAATTTATCAATGGTATTAAACTGTTTGCTGGTGATGTTATTGGTAAAGTGAGTGAAGACCAACTTCGCCGCATTCAGATTAGGGAAACGATCCTTTCTCATATAGGGAGAGAAAGAGAATTATTCTACAAGGGTATCAAAGTTCTTTCGTTGTTTTTCATTGATGAGGTTGCCAAGTACAAACAGTATGATGCAGCTGGTCAGCCTATGAATGGTTCTTATGCGGATATGTTTGAAGAAGAATATAGAGATGTGGTAGAGCATCTTCAAATAGGAATGGGGGAAGATGAATATATAAAATATCTTTCTGAAATTCCAGCAGAAAAAACTCATGCTGGTTACTTTTCTATCGATACAAAAGGAAAATTAATTGATAGTAAGGCCAATGAAAAGAGGGAAAATACCAAAGAAAAGATGTCAAATGACGTTGATGCCTACGACCTTATTATGAAAAACAAAGAGCTTCTTCTTGATAGAAATCCAAAGAAGTCTCCGGTTAGATTTATATTTTCTCATTCCGCACTTCGTGAAGGTTGGGATAACCCAAATGTATTTCAGATTTGCACATTGAAGCAGAGTAGTAGCGCTGTACGTAAGCGTCAGGAAGTAGGCCGTGGACTTCGCCTTTGTGTTAATCAAGATGGTGAACGTATGGATACGAATGTACTTGGAGCCGATGTTCACAATGTAAATGTTCTTACCGTCATCGCTAGTGAAAGCTATGATAGCTTCGCCAGGGGACTTCAGAATGAAATTGCTGATGCAGTTGCAGACAGACCAAAGGCAGTTACTGCAGAACTTTTTATTGACAAGGTAATTAAGGATGATAAAGGTAATGAACAGGTTATTGACTCGGATACAGCTCATGCTATCCAATATGATCTTATCGTGAATGGTTACATAGATAAGAAAGGCCTGCTTACAGATAAATATTATGAGGACAAGGCGAATGGCGAAATAAAGGTTGCTGAAGAAGTAGCTGATTCTGCTGCATCAGTAATCGAGATTATTGATTCTATCTATGATAGTCGTTCAGTTGGAATTGAAGATGCGCGTAAAAATAATGTTGAACTGGAAGTTAATGAAGATAAACTGGCTATGCCCGAATTCAAAGCATTGTGGAATAAGATTAACTCCAAGTCTGTATACGTGGTAGATTTTGATACGGATGAGTTGATAAGAAAATCAATTAACTCTCTCGATAAAAAGCTCATTGTTTCAAAAATTTACTTTAAGGTTGAAACCGGATCAATGGAACAGATTAAATCAAAAGAAGAGCTTACTAGCGGTGTGTCTTTCGTTAAGGAAGAGTCCTCAAGCTACGGTAATGTCATTGCTGCAAGTTCTAATGTTAAATATGATTTGATTGGAAAACTTGTTGAAGAGACCGGACTTACTAGAAAAGCGGTTATACAGATCCTTCAGGGAATTCAGCCTGCAACTTTTAATCAGTTTAAAAACAATCCAGAAGAATTCATTATCAAGGTAGCGGCGCTTATTAATGATGAAAAGGCAACAGCGATTATTGAGCATATTACCTATGATGTGTTGGACGAGAAGTATGATACTACGGTATTTACAGACCCTACTATTAAAGGGCGCTTAGGCATGAATGCGATTAAGGTAAACAAGCATCTATATGATCATATCGTTTATGATTCATCCAACGAGCAGGCGTTTGCTACTGAACTGGATATAAATACAAACGTAGCAGTATACGTTAAATTACCCAACGGATTTTATATTTCAACTCCTGTGGGACATTACAATCCTGACTGGGCAATTGCATTCTATGAAGGAACTGTTAAGCACATATACTTTGTTGCAGAGACAAAGGGGTCTATGAACTCAATGCAGCTTCGTTTAATTGAAAAATCAAAGATTCACTGTGCAAGAGAACATTTTAAGACCATCAGTAACGGCGAGGTAGTTTACGATATTGTTGATAGCTATAAGACTTTACTTGAAAAGGTGATGAAATGATATGATGAAGATGAAGAGGAAGAGGAAGAGGAAGAGGAAGAGGAAGAGTATTTGTTATTGAGTGGTTATGATTTCTGTAATCCTTATTGTGGACATGAGCAATGTATTTATTTTGAGTTTCCTAAGAACCTGCAAGAGGCAGAGGCGTTTATTCGTGAGATGCGAAAGTTAAAGTAATCATTTGAAGGAGCTTTTATGGCGATTACGTATACCGAAGAAAGAAATTTTACCCCTCAACAAGCCGCAGATTTGTTCCTGTCTGTACGTTGGGTGGTAGGCAAATATCCTGATCGATTACACAAGGCGCTCATAAATTCCTCTCGTGTGATTTCTGCGTGGGATGGTGACCGTTTAGTTGGTCTTATTCGTGTCATGGACGATAGCGAGCTGGTATGCTTCATCAATTATGTGCTAGTTCATCCTGATTATCATGGGCGTGGTATTGCAGGTCATTTACTAGAAATGGTGAAAGAAGCTTACAAGTCGTATTTGTACATTAATGTTATGATTGGGGATAGCAAGAATGCAGCATTTTACGAGAAGCATGGGTTTAAGGTAAAAGAGAATGCCTTACCGATGCAGTATCGGAATGTACCTAAATATACGAAAGAATAATTGCTGGATAATCCATAGTGAAAGTAATTTGTGAGATTATTAATATAAGGCTACACATCACTCATTGAATGTGTAGCCTTTGTTATGTAAACAGTATATACTAAAACCTATATGTAGATATGATGGAGAAGGATATGGATATATTAATACGAAAAGCAACAACTGCTGATTTAGATTTAGTGACACATATAGAAGCGACTTGCTTTCCTCCTGCTGAGGCGGCGCCTCGGGAAGCTTTTAAGGAACGCTTGGACTATTATGCAGGTCAGTTTTTGATTGCCTTTAATAGCGATACACCGATTGGTTTTATCGATGGTTTTGTAACAGATGATGAAATCTTAACGGATGAGATGTTCGCCGATGCTTCTTTGCATAACCCTAACGGCGCATGGCAGATGATTTTTGGCTTAAATACATTGCCAGAATACCGGAATCGCGGTGTAGGTGGTCAGCTGATAGAGGCTTTCATAGAGTTAGCAAGAGCGGAAAATCGAAAGGGCGTTATTCTAACCTGTAAGGAAGAAAAAATTCCTTACTATGCCAAGTTTGGTTTTGTAAATGAAGGCGAATCAGAGTCTGATCATGGCGGTGCCAAATGGTATCAAATGCGAGTTGAGTTTTAGTTGATTTTGTTGTAGAATTCGCATTATCTGTAATAGATTGTTATGGTTATGAAGCCTATTATTTTAATAGGCTGTAACACTATTGGCTAATATAAAAGAAGCTGAAATCTTTGTATTGATTTCAGCTTCTTTTTTGTTGGGAAAAATATTAAGTTTCTACAATTAATGTAATTAGATTATACGGATTTGCTTATCATTGTGTATATCAAAATCTATATGGTTAATTAAATAATTTCCTTTACCTGTGCCACGCCTTTATCGGTTAGCATATAGTACCCATTTGTTACATACAACAAGCCCTGTTTCTTAAGGTGTAATGCGGCTTGGTGTGTATAGTCTGGCTTCCAGTTTAGGTGTTCGTGAATGGTGCCGATACCGTTTTCAATGGCCGCCACAGGTGTATTCATATGCGTATATACATGGCATAGCATCATCATTTCACGGTAGTGACGACGCAAGTGGCGTTGGCGAAGATAGGTTGCAATATAGCCCGTCTTTGGCGTGCAAATAACGGCAATTAATAAAGCGACACCGATGGTCGTTGCGATGGCGCCTGCAATGGATACGTCTAGGGTAAAAGCGACTTCTGTACCGATGATAGCACAGATAATGCCGATGATGATACTGCTAATGAGCATGGCTTTCACAGAGTCCGTCCATAAATAAGCGATAACTGCAGGTCCAATCATGAGGCCAATAACGAGGATGGCGCCTACCGCTTGGAAGGAAGCCACCACGGTGAGGGATACCATGGTCATGAGCACGTAGTGGATGAGGGCTGGCATGAAGCCGAAAAGCCCTGCTAATAGTGGATCGAAGGTAGATAGCTGTAATTCCTTGTAGAATAGGATGACTAAAATTAGGTTAATCAGTGCTACCCCTAGTGAAATCCATAGTGATACAGGCCCTAAGTCGGTGCCGTTTACAATCCATCTGTCGAAGGGGGCGAACGCGATTTCCCCTAGTAGTGCCGTATCCACGTCAAGGTGTGCGTTGCCGCTATAGAGACTGACGAGGATGATGGCAATGGAGAAGAGGAGCGGGAAGATGATACCGATGGATGCATCTTCGTTGACGAGGCCAGTGTTATGAACCATCTCTGTAAGCCATACCGTTCCTACGCCGACTAATGTTGCCCCTACTAGAAGCAAGGGGGAGTTTAGGTCTTCCGTCACAAAGAAAGCGAGTACGATACCGAGGAATACGGTGTGTGTAATGGCGTCGGCCATCATAGACATGCGGCGTAGCACAAGGAATACACCAGGGATAGCGCACGCGATGGATACCGCAATGGCGATGAGTAAAATCTCTGTATGGACTGTCATGGGGCACCTCCTATATGAGGCTGTCCGCCCTCAGCTCTATATATCTTTTGTTGTAAATCGGCAGGACTTATCCTCGCAGTTTCAGATAATAAAGCTTGTTTTGATTGTTTGTTTTTACGATATTGCCACAAGATGCCTCTATTAGGGGCAAAAATGAGGCTCAATAGAACGATAGCCGATAGGATGACGATGATGGCAGGTCCTGTAGGCAGTTTTTGTGCCGTTGTACTCCAGAGAGTGCCGCCGATGGCAGATATCATGCCGAAGCATCCAGCTAGTATGCACATAGTGCCGAGCTTATTCGTCCACTGACGGGCCCCTACGGCCGGTGCAATGAGTAGGGAGCTAATCAAGATAGCACCTACCGATTGAATGCCGATGATGATGGTCATGATCAATAGTGAACGATATAAAATGAGGGTAAAGGTGACAGGAATTTGTAATGTTTTGGCATATTCTACGTCAAAGGAGATGAGCTTTAGCTCCTTCCAAAATAGTGCAGTTAACATAATGATGATGAGTGCTGCCGCCGATGTAATGTACACGTCGCGGGCTAATATGGTGGCTGCCTGTCCAAATATAAATTTTGAAAGCCCCGCCTGACCTGCATTGTTTAGACTTTGAAGGTAGGTGAGTAGGACCATGCCGAGCCCAAAGAAGGCAGACAAGATTGTGGCCAAAGCACCGTCAAATTTGATTTTACTGTTTTCGACGGTAATGGTAATGAGCCAAGCTGCAGTAATAGAGGATAGGGCGGCCCCAGCGATGAGGACTTCAATATCCTTTATGCCCGTTAGCAAGAAGGCGATAACTACACCTGGTAGTGCTGCATGAGAGAGACCGTCACCGATGAGGCTTTCCTTGCGCAGTACTGCGAAGGTCCCCGCAATACCACTGGCCAAGCCTAAGAGCGCTGTGCCGAGCAGTACCATCTGCGTTGTGTAGGATTGAAGTATGGTCATACAATCCTCCCCTTGCCGTAGGTGCGCTCAATAGACTCCTCTGTAAAAGTATCTGCTACAGGGCCATAAGCAACGGTCTGTTTGTTCACCATCGTTACCCAGTCGAAATATTGAGGTACCGTATTTAAATCGTGGTGTACGACGATAACCGTTTTACTGCGCGCTTTCATTTCTTGTAATAGGGAAATAATAGCATGCTCCGTTGTTTTATCGACGCCTTTGAATGGTTCGTCCATGAGGTAAATGTCGGCCTCCTGTACGAGGGCTCTCGCGAGGAATACACGCTGTTGTTGGCCCCCTGAAAGCTGACGGATTTGTCTGTTTACATAGTCACTCATACCCATTTTGTCGATCATAGAGAGGGCCAGTTCTTTATCCTTTTTACTAGGTCGTTTGAACCAACCAAGATGACCATAACGGCCCATGAGTACGACGTCTAATACGGTAGTAGGAAAGTCCCAATCGACACTACCACTTTGAGGGACGTAAGCGATTTTCTTGTAATCATGTTTGTCCATTGCTAAGTGGTGATCGATATAAAATTTAACACTCCCTGAGATAACTGTTAATAGGCCTAACATGGCCTTTAATAATGTAGATTTTCCGGCCCCATTAGGGCCGACGATAGCCGCTAAGGAACCGATGGGCACCTTCATATCTACGTCCCATAATACGGGTTTTGTCGTATAGGCTACGGTCATAT
>ENA-OWLZ01000129-OWLZ01000129.1-metagenome-genome-assembly--contig:-NODE-129-length-20711-cov-5.118416_pt1 | contig 20711 bp, 17 predicted proteins | sample MGYA00245341_ERZ651117 | MGnify/ENA primary metagenome ERZ651117 (study PRJEB26857, sample SAMEA4031763) | metagenome | biome: human; feature: oral; material: saliva | place: Philippines | collected 2014... | reverse complement strand
TCAATGATGCGGCCATGCTCCAGAACCATAATGGCATCAGAGTTACGAACCGTAGACAGCCTGTGGGCAATCACAAAGACGGTACGGCCTGCCATAAGGGCGTCCATGCCCTTCTCGATAAGTGCCTCGGTACGTGTATCAATGCTGGAAGTTGCCTCGTCCAGAATGAGGACAGGAGGATCAGCAATTGCAGCACGTGCAATAGCCAGAAGCTGTCTCTGACCTTGGGAAAGGTTAGCGCCATCTGAGGTAAGTACGGTGTTGTAACCACGAGGCATACGGCGGATAAACTTATCTGCGTTTGCAATCTTTGCCGCAGCAATAACCTCATCATCAGTGGCATCTAGCTTGCCAAAGCGAATATTGTCCGCAATGGTACCCGTAAACAGATGTGTATCCTGCAGAACAATACCAAGAGAAGACCTCAGCGCAGATTTCTTGATGTCGTTGATAGGAATGCCGTCGTAGGTGATGGTTCCGCTACGAACATCGTAGAAGCGGTTAATAAGGTTGGTAATAGTTGTTTTGCCAGCACCAGTTGAGCCGACAAACGCAATCTTTTGGCCAGGCTTTGCAAACAGCGTGAGGTTTGCAAGAACCGTCTGATCATCGTCGTATCCGAAGGTTACGTTATCAAAGCGAACGTCTCCGGCAAGAGGGGTTTTCTCGCCAGATGGTTTGACCCAAGCCCAAGACTCTTCTCCGGACTCATAGCCACTAACGCGGACCAGGTCAGCCTTACCCTCATCAACCTCGGGAGCCATCTCCATAACTGCAAAGATACGCTCGGCGCCGGCAAGAGCAGTGAGCAAGAAGTTGGAGAGCTGCGTGAACTGATTGAACGGCATGGCTGCCTGACGAACAAAGACCAGGTAGGACGCAAGACTTGCAACGTCCGCGTGTCCGTTTACGGCAAGCAGAGCTCCAACGACGGTAACCATGGCATAATTGATATATGTCAATGAAACCGTGATGGGCACCATAGTTGCTGCATAAGCTTGTGCATTTGTACCAGCACCACGCAGCTCCTCATTAAGCTTTTCAAAGTCTGCAAAGTTTGCTGCTTCGTGGTTAAAAACTTTAACTACCTTAAGACCAGAAATAGTCTCTTCAGCAAAACCGTTAAGAACACCAAGGCTCTTTTGCTGCACCGAGTAATGCTTGGCAGAGCGCTTACTTGCATAGCGTGCATAAATCACAATCAAAACGTCAAAGAGAACAGTGATGAGTGTCAGTTGCCAGTTAAGAACAATGAGCAGCACAAGCGTACCAACCATTTGAATAAACGCCAGAACAAGGTTGGCAAAGCTGTTGTTGAGTGCTTCCGAGATAGTATCCACGTCATTTGTAAAGAAGCTCATGATATCGCCGCGGGTACGCTGGTCAAAGAATTTGAGCGGTAGCGACTCAATATGTTCAAAGAGGTCTCGTCTAATATCAAAGACAATCCTCTGAGCAGCTCGAACCATAATTTGTGTGTAGCCAACACTGGTAAGAGCTCCAATTGCGTATACAACCGCCGTAAACACAACAAGGTTGGTAAATGCGTTTACGTCTCCCCTGCCCACTGCGGCAACAACAGGCTTAATCATGTAGGTACCAAGAAGCGCTGCTAAACCACTGATAGAAACAAGAAGCGCCACTAACATAAGGCGTTTTTTTGCATGTCCTAAATACGAAACAAAAAGCCTGATGGTATGTCCGATATTTTGAGGACGTGCTCCTCCTGCGCGATTAGCCATGTGACACCTCCCTACCAGCAGCGTCAATATCTGACTGACTACCGCCAACCTGTGACTCATACAACTCTCTATAGATAGGACTCTTAGCGAGAAGTTCTGCGTGGGTGCCAGTCATATGAACTCTGCCGTTATCAAGAACGACAATCTGATCTGAGTCCATAACCGAATTCACGCGCTGAGCAATGATGATTTTTGTCATGTCAGTAAGTTCAGCAAGGCCTGCACGAATCTTTGCGTCAGTTGCTGTATCAACAGCACTGGTAGAGTCATCAAAAATGATAATTTTTGGCTTCTTCAAAAGCGCGCGCGCAATACAAAGACGCTGCTTCTGACCACCGGAAACATTGACACCACCCTGGCCAAGGTCTCCGTCCAAGCCACCAATCCTGTCAAGAAACTCATCAACACATGCAATAGAGCAGGCGTGAAGCAGCTCCTCATCAGTAGCGTTGGGATCTCCCCAGAGCAGGTTGTCGCGGACGGTGCCGCTGAACAGCACATTTTTCTGAAGGACAACAGACACTGCATCACGAAGTGAAACAAGATTGTAGGAACGGACGTCATTCTCGCCAACAAACACAGCACCTTCAGTTGCATCGTACAGGCGCGCAATCAGCTGGATAAGAGTGGTTTTTCCGGAGCCGGTGCCACCGAGAATACCAACGGTAGAACCTGGCGCAAACGAAAGGTTGATGTCTTCAAGGACATCCTCTTCAGCGCTCTGGCTGTACTTGAACGATACGTTTTCAAAGCGTACTGCACCATTCTTAACGTCAGTCAAACCGTGCTCTGGAGACTCAATAGCAGGCTCCTCGGAAAGAATTTCTCCGATTCGACGCACACTGGTAATGGCACGGGCAGTAAGCAAGAACACGCCAGAAATCATCATAAGTGAGTTCATGATAAGCAATACGTAACTCATGAAGCCCGTAAGCTCACCAACACCCAGTCTGCCAGCCATAATCATCTGGCCACCAAACCAAAGGATAGCCACATTAGTGACATACATTGAAGCCTGGAAAATAGGTAGGTTTAAGACGGATGTTCCAAAGGTCTTTGTGGCAGTCTGAGCATATTGTGTATTAACTTTTTCAAAGCGCTCGGAAACGTATCCTTCTCGGACATACGCTTTAATTGCGCGCACGGCAGCAAAGTCTTCCTGCAGAGCCTCGTTAAGCTTATCCATTGCGCTTTGCATAACGCGGTACAAAGGACCAACGCGCTTCACAATAAAGAAGAGTGCAATAGCCAAGAAAGGCAGAACAGCAAAATACACTACCGCCAGCTCAGGACTCATGATAAATGCCATGACCAAGCCCATAACCAGCATAATTGGTCCACGCATAAACGGGCGCGTACCCATTGCAAAGGCGTTTTGAATAATGGTTACATCAGAGGTCAGACGTGTTACCAAAGAGGATGAATCGTATTTGTCAAGATTTGCAAAAGCAAACTCTTGCATACGGCGATATTCGTCTTGTCTGAGTTGGGCACCTAGTCCCATGGCTGCTTTTGCGGAGTAGCGTGCATATCCAATACCGGCAAACATAGCGAGAAGAGCAAAGACAACCATTACGGTGCCGTTTACAAAAACAGTCTGAAGGTTACCCTGCAAAATGCCCTGGTCAACAATTTGGGCCATGAGTACAGGAATCACCAATTCAAGCAGGGACTCTGCAAACACACAGAGTCCCGACATAACAAAGTCCTTTTTATACGCGCCAAAGTGGTCCAAGATAACCTTTAACTCAGCACGAGCAGATGGAACCTTTTCTTCTACAGAAGCATCATTCATTGTTAAAACACCACATATCTTACTGTCTTGCTTTGCTTGGTTTGCTTATGCCTCTTTTGGAAGCGTCTGGAGCGAAACCTCCTTGAGCTGCTCATTAGAAACAGGTGAAGGAGCACTAGACATCAGGTCAGAACCAGAAGTAGTCTTTGGGAACGCCATAACGTCACGGATGGAATCGGCACCTGCAAGCAGCATGCATACGCGGTCAAGACCAAGCGCAAAGCCACCCATTGGAGGCGCACCAAAAGTCAAAGCCTCCATCAAGAAGCCAAACTGAGCCTTTGCACGCTCTTCAGTAAAGCCGAGTTTCTCCAGAATCTTTAGCTGCAGCTCAGCGTTGTGAATACGCATTCCGCCACCGCCAGCCTCAAAGCCGTCCATGACAAAGTCGTACGTATACGAGCCCATAGCCAGAGGATTGGTATCCAGAAGATCAAGCTCATCCTCACGAGGAAGCGTAAAGGGCTGGTGCTCAGATGCGTAAGACTGAGTTTCCTCATCCCAGTGGAACAGTGGGAAGTTAACAACCCAGAGGAAATCATGACCTTCTCGCGGTACATCCAGGACCTTTGCCATATGCAGGCGCATACCACCAAGAATCTCATCTGTCTCCAGACGGCCACCCACAGCAAAGAGAATCAAATCCCCTGCCTCAGCAGACATCTCTGCACGCAGCGCCTCAAGCTCTTCTGGCGAGAAGAACTTGGTAATAGGACCTCCCACGGAACCGTCCTCTTTGAAGGCGACCCATGCAAGTCCCTTGGCGCCAAAGCCGGCAGCTACCTCGGCAAGTTTATCTACCTGAGAGCGTGGCCAGGTACCTGCACCCTTAACGTTGATTGCCTTAACGTACTGGCCATCAGTTGTTGCGGCAGAGCTAAAGAGCTTAAAGCTGGACTGCTTGAAGACCTCAGAGACATCGTGGAGCTCCATACCAATGCGGGTATCAGGCTTATCGGAGCCGTAGGTATCCATTGCGTCCCAGTACTGAATCTTGCGCAGTGGAGCTGGGAACTCAATGCCCATCTTTGCAAATGCATCGCCCAGAATATCCTCAAGTTCGGCCATGACATCTTCCTCGCGGACAAAGGCCATCTCCATATCAACCTGCGTAAACTCAGGCTGACGATCTGCACGAAGATCCTCATCGCGGAAGCACTTAGTAATCTGGTAGTAGCGCTCAACGCCGCCAATCATCAGCAGCTGCTTTAGCAGCTGTGGAGACTGTGGCAGTGCATAGAAGTTTCCACCCTGCATTCTAGAAGGAACCAGGAAGTCACGAGCTCCCTCTGGGGTAGATTTAAACAGCGCTGGAGTTTCTACCTCGGTAAAGTCACGCTTATGAAAAGCCTCACGAAGCGCAAATGCAAAATCAGAACGCATACGAAGATTCTGTGCCATCTGAGGACGACGCAGGTCAACGTAGCGGTACCTCAAGCGAAGGTCCTCGTTAACGTCAATGTGGTTCTCAATTTGGAATGGTGGAACAGCGCTAGTATTAAGAACCTCAATCTTTGAGGCAAGTACCTCTACCTCACCGGTAGCAAGAGCCTCATTGGTCTGGCCTTCAGAGCGATGCTGAACCGTACCAGAAATCAAAACAGGCCACTCAGGACGAATAGTCTCTGCAGTTGCAAATGTTTCTGCATCTACATCTGGGTCAAACAGAATCTGAGTTAAACCCTCGCGGTCACGGAGGTCAACAAAAATCAGACCACCAAAGTCACGACGACGCCAAACCCAACCAGTGAGCGTAACGGTCTGACCGATATGCTCTGCACGAAGCTCACCGCAGGTATGCGTATGCATGCTGTGCAAATCAACAGCTGCGTGAGCGGAATAATTCTGGGGGTTTTCTGAGGAACAATCCATTTTTATCCTTTCGTCTTTGCTTCCCTGTGCCAAATCGGAAAGCTCCTTCAAGACGGCAAAAACGTGTAGACGGCACGTCTTTGCTCATAGATTAAACATTGTACTCCTATTCAATTAGAGCACTTTAATCATTTGAATTAATTATCTCTTCGCTCTGATCTTATAAAGCAAAAGAGACTTAATGTTCTTCATTTGTATAATCCACCCTCTTTAGTGCACTTCCTGAAAAAAGCAATGCTATCATGCTAATTATTAAGAAAAAGACCAGTAATCCCCAGTCAAAATATCCAATCATTACATCTCTTATTAATTCCAGTTGATATGTCAGTGGGTTACATCTTGATATAACTTGAAGAATCATAGGAGCATTATCAAGAGAATAAAATAGTGGTGCGGCAAAAATCAAAGGCGTCATTACTACACTCAAAATAAAATCTCGCTGTTTGTAATCATTAATTAGCAATGCAATACAGGAAAAAATTGATGTCCAGAATACAATGAAAATACACAGCAACAAAAACATGCCAATAACTTGCCAAAGACTTATTTGCATACCAGTAATCATTGAAATAGCCAAAAGAATTATTAATTGAAGTAGTGTTACTACAAAAGGAAGTGTTGAAATGCCCAACACATAACACTCAGGATTAATACCACTCTCAAGTTTAATCGGCAAAATATTCCATCGCTTATCTATAACCAACCTATAGACACTTTGATCCATTTGTTGAAATAAGCACATAATCAAAATGCCAGCAAATGCAAATGACAAAAAGGACATATACTGTCCATGAAAATATATATCTCCAAATGTTGACTGAATTCCTATTGCATAAAAAACATAATACAAAATTGGAGTCAACAAGCTGCTATATACTATGTGTTTATTTGACTTAAGTGCATTAAGCTCTGTTTCTACAACGATGACAAATGATGAAAGACCAAAACTTTCTTTTTTAAAATTCATTATCAGATCCTTCCAAAATTATTTGTCTCAGTGTCAAATTATTAAAAGTAATATTTTTTATTGAAACAAGTTCCTGTAACTTACCGATAAGAACAGGCAGCTTAAGAAAATAATCTTCACGTATTGTTATTTCATTTTCTTCAATCGAACAAGGGCAACAAGACATTAAATCACTTTGATTGTTAAGCGATAACAACCCATCAAAAGTAATTCGCGCTAATTTTTCATAAGAGTACTGTAAAAAGAAGTCGGAAATTTTGCCGAAAAATTTTAATTTACCATCTTCTATTAATAAAACCTGATCACAATACTCCTCCAACAAACCAAGATCATGTGAGGAAACAAGTACCGTACAGTTTCTGTTATCACATTCTTTTCTTAAATATTTAAATAAATTATCTCCTTTGATTACATCCAGCCCGGAGGTTGGCTCATCAAGAATAAGAAAATTTGGTTTATGAACCAACGCTCTTGCAACCTGCAGGAGCTGCTGTTGTCCTCCAGATAAGCCATCAGGTAAAGATTTTTCAAACTCAGACAATCCAAGAAAATTTATGATCTTATAAGTACTTTCCTTAGCATCGCTAGATGTTTGTCCACTTAATCTTGCACCAAGGTACACATTGTCAAAGACATTTAAATACCAATCGATTGATTGTTTCTGTAGACAAACTCCAACATCTCTAAAGGGTATCTCTTCTTCAACAATAATTTTTCCGTCATACTTCTTTAATAGTCCAGCAACCAAATTCAAAAAAGTTGATTTGCCTGCACCATTCTTACCAATTACCGCTATAAATTCACCTTTAGAGATTTCTAAAGAGAAGTTCCGAATTCCTTTATCGGAATTATGATAATGATAAGATACATCATCAAATTTAATGGATTTCATTCTATCTTTCCTCCTCTATATACTCTTTGAGTATTCTTAGACAGTCTTTTAGCGAAACAGCATTTTCTTTAGACAAAATAAAACTAAACTTGTTATAGACATAGTCTATAGTATCCTTATTAACTTCATTATTTTCTAACAACGTTTTATATTGAACACTATCTTGCAAATAATAATCTATCATTGCTAATGAAAAAATAAACTGCCTACTTGGCTGTACGTTGTCGTGCATAAATCCAGGCGTTCCGAAATTGTAAGTTGGTGAGTCTTCATCAATTGAACGAAAAAACTCGAAATCGATTAGTTTTATCTTATTCCCTTTCAATAGCAAATTTGATGGCGCAATATCAAAAGGAATAAATCCATTACACACAATCTTTTCTAACTCTGAAATTATTCCACACATTATAAGTTTTCTTTTATTTCTAGAAACTCCTTTTAATAAAAAATCTTGAAGCAAATGTCCAGTCATATTCTCTTCGACAATTACATAACAGTCCCTGTAATAAAATGAATCTATCATATTTGGAATAGAATCTAGTTTTTCACATGACTTCAACAACTTATATTCATGCTTAAATAATTCAAAACCTGAATAATCTAATCCTTCACCAATATGATTCCACATTTTTATTATTACGATTTTGCGATTACAGTTCATTATTCCGAGATAAACACATGACTTTCCTCTCGCTCGGATACATTTAATTGGGGTGAACTCTTTTATAATAGAAAGTTCTTTCTGAACATATTTCAAGTCATCTGGGATTAAAGTTTTTGTAGTTGAAGTGCTTAATCGATTATCAATAAAATTTTCATCTGACTTAAACTCTCCATATCGATAATATATAATTGAATCATTCGTATATCTACAATCTGAGGGAATTCTAATTGAAGAAAATCCAATTGTTAAAATATGAAGAGCAGGAACAATACAAACAAGCTCATTTTCCGATTTTGGATAAATTGTTATAAATTTACCCAATTGAGAATAACCAAACTCACCACTATTTTCTCGCATCAAAATTTGATCAGATACAAGAACCTTAAATAATAAATTTTTTTCTCGTAAAAAAGGATACACTGCTTTAAAAATATACTCAGAATTTTGTGGAATTGCAGAAATATGGACTTTTATTCCAGAAGTTGGTAAATTATCATAAATATTATCACTTGGATAAGCCCAAATTCCAAGTTGATCTTTTTCGATATTTTTTAAGTAATCCTCTGCTCTAAACATTAAAACCATTCCCATAAATCGATAAGTCTTTATCTATTGCCAATACGTATAGACTATGCATGTATATTAAAAGTAACTCCTTTTTATCTTTAACATTTTTTTCTGATAAATACCTATGTAAATCAGATAAACTAAACCGTTCTTGCCTATTTACATAAAAAGACTTAACAATAAAATCATAATATAGTTTGTAATCTGTTATCTCACGCGAAGATTCAATAAACAAATCTAACGAGTCGACCAACGGTGTTTTAACTTTTCTAATCATTTTCCATCTCTTTCATCAGGATGCGAGCTACATCCAGTTTTTCCAATGATGACATTGATATATGATTCAAATTTTTTAGAATGGATAGTTTGAAGTTATTTTTAATACAAAATTGTTCTATCTGTTCAAGAGGGCAATAAGTATCATTCAAACCATGAATAAAAGATAAATTTTTTACATCTAAAAAGTTTATATATACTGGGTCAATACTATATTTATTTTTTTCATAATTATTTAATAAATATAAAAGAATGACATTCCGAGCGGACGAAAATAAATATTGAAACATAACGTTACAAAATCCAGAAATAGAGACGAACTTGATAAATCCTTTTGTACTAAATCTCTTTGAAAGGAGTATAGACAGGTAGCCTCCATAGCTCATTCCAACTACTACTAACCTTTCAATTTCGTAATCTTTAATAAAATTTTCAATAAACTCTTTGATCAACTTTACGTCTAACTTTCCTCCCCTATTAACTAATGAACTCTGATATTCACTTGTATATCCGCTACTTCCAATATAATTCAAAAACAGTAGATTACAATTTATCTCTAAAAGACATTTATAAAGAAAATCATAACGATTGACAAATTGACCAGTCGGACCCCCATGCAAAAAAAGAACATAGTCTTTTGATTTCTTATCGCTGACAAAATAATATGGCTGTAATGTGCTTGAATCAATACAATAAGAAATTGACGATGTGTTTGGAAAATGAAATTTATCATACTGCTTTTCATCTAGACAAACCAATTGAGGCTCATTCAAAAAATTTGACCAAAGTATAATTAACTTGGATTTAAATATTCCCCCAGATTGTATAAATCCAGGAATTGTCCACCGAACCTTTTCTTCAACAACAACTTCAGTATTTAATCTATTATATTTAAACTGAATTATCGCATTATTTATTTTTCCTACAAAGCTTGCTTGACCATATGTTGAAAGGGTTGAAATAAAATTATCAATAGCATTTTGCTGATCTTGATTCAAATTGCCTATATTCTCTTTTACTTCTTTTTCATAGGATGATATCTCTTTTATAACTGTATCTTTATTTATAATAATATTATGTTTCACAATAGAGCAATAATTGATATTTTTTGAAAAAGTTGAATAAACATATTCCGATGAATTCAAAGATATAATCTTATGAATCCTATATGATGGCAATGTAAGTACCATTCGTTTCTTTGAAATTGGATCAAAAATAATAAAGCAATTCTCAAGCATTAAACAAATACGTGAACCGACCCAAAAAACATCCAAAACCTGAAAAGAAAAACTCCAACTAATATAACCAAATGTCTTTAAATAAACTATTAAATTAAAACGACAGCCTTCCATTTCAGTCACAACACAATAAGAGTCTTTCTTATCTGAAACAGAAAAAAACAATATCTCTTTGATTAATATATCTTCAGGACTTGAAAATATGCAATATTTACAAGTCCTGAGATAATAAAAATTATACTGTTCTACAACACTCATTTAATTATTGGAGTAGTCTTTGTGCAAAGACTTGAATGCGCACCTGATAACGCTCCAGCAGCAACCTGCTCACTTCCGCATAATTCTGCTAACAAAGAAAAATCTGATGTACTTAAAGCTTTGTATTCATTTTCATTAAGCTGATAATTCTTCAAAAAACATGAAGGATCATCGAGAAAATCAATCGCTAAAGAATAATCAGATTGTAGGGCAGTTACCAATTTACGAAAATCATCACTCATTTGTTTCTCCATTCTCGAAGCACAAATCTAATGAACTCCTTTACTGAATTGTAAATAATTTTGTTGTTTTTGAAACAATGTTTAAGAGATACATAAACTTCACACAAATAATCTTACAGTCATACCAAATAATGCTTTACAATCAATTATTTTTTAAACTGAATGTAAGCTCAGTATAATTTTATCTATAACAAAAGGAGTATAAATGAGTTATAAAGCCGCTGTATTTGATTTAGATGGAACACTTCTGAACACTATTGTTGATCTTGCTTGGGCAACAAATTACGCTCTTGAGCAGTTCAACATGCCCACCTATACCGTTGATGAAGTACGTCAGATGGTGGGAAATGGCGTTGCAAAACTAATTCGCGATGCTGTACCAGAAGATACAGACGATGTAACATACCAGCGCGTACTCGCATGCTTTAAGGAGCACTACGCTGATCACAGCTTGGATAACACTGCGCCCTACCCTGGCATCCTTGATGCGGTAGATACGCTCAGAGCAGCTGACGTTAAATGCGCTGTTGTTTCCAACAAGCCAGACTTTGCTATTGCAGATTTAATGAGCAATTTCTTCCCAGGTAGATTTGACTTTGCACTTGGTCAGCGAGATGACCTTAAGAGAAAGCCTGATGCCGAGCCTGTCCATTATGCCCTTGCTCAAATTGGCGTTGACCCTCAAGACGCTGTCTATATTGGAGACTCCGAGGTTGATGTTGCAACAGCACACAACAGCGGCATGCCTTGCATAAGTGTTACCTGGGGATTTAGAGATAAAGAAACGCTTCTAGCTGCAGGTGCTACCACGCTTTGCGATACCGCAGAAGAAATGGTGCAAGAAATTCTCAAATAGTAGCACTAAAAATTACAACCATTCATCATTGCCGTTGAGCGAGAAAAAACGTCCGTTTGCCTATGCCTCTCAATTCATCTGAATAAGCGTATTCGGAGGGCGGTATAGTCAATAAAAGTGCGTCCATAATTTGCGCGCAAGCGACGTGGAAAGGATTGCATCATGGGCAAGAAAAGTTCTGAGGTTCTCCAGATTTCTTACGAAGACCTGGTAGAGTACCTGCACAGTAATCACTCTGTGTACATGCAAGTCGGACACCAGGTTTATTACCTCACTGATGTCAATTTTGAGGCATGGAGAGCTCAAGACACCAGTATTAGAAACTCAAAAAACCACTTTGTAGATTGTTCTGAACTAGTTCCAACGGTAGACGAATTTCTCGCGCTTCCTTTTATTAATGGAAAAACCATTAAAGACGTTTTTGCACATGCAACGTTCTATGCATCCATGAAGAATGAAAAGTCTGAGTAATTCAAAATAATCAGCATTTTGTTGACTATCTCTCAGCTAAAACTTAAAGGACCTGTTAACGCGGGTCCTTTTTTACCAGGTAAATTACCTTAATAATCTGTATCATATAAAAACGCCGATGCAGTGCACCGGCGTTTTACGTTTAATTTGAGAGAACCTGTCTACTCAACAGGCTTCTGAACCTCAAGGACCTCAGCAATCTCAACCTCAGCAGAGACGGTACCCGCAAGTTCTGGAATAAGATCGTTGTACTTATTTGAAGAAGCAAGCTCAGAAGAAGCGGTCTTTGCATAACGCTTAACTGCTGCGGCTGCACGGTTAACAGCACTCAGGGTGCCAGCGCCTCCGACACAGCCGCCAGGACAGGCCATACCCTCAAGAAGATAGCCGGGATATTTACCCTTAACAGCATCCTTAAGCATAGTTCGACACTCAGCAAGGCCGTCAACAGCCATGATAGGGACTTCTTTATCGGGGTACTTCTGGTGGATGACGTTTACTACAGCACCTGCGACGCCACCTGCTACGGCAAAGGCGCGACCGTCATGGGAGGCGTTTTCAAAGTCGGAGTTGTCGTCATCAAGCTTGGTATAGTCAATGCCCTTAGACTCCATCATTCCCGCAAGCTCCTCAAAGGTCAGAACAAAATCAACCTCGGACTTAACGGAGCGGCGCAGTGCCTCAAGCTTCTTAGCAGTGCATGGTCCAATAAAGACAATCTTGGACTCTGGATTATGCTTTCTTACCAGACGAGCAGTCAAAACCATTGGGGTAAGTGCCATAGAAATAGCATCAGCATGCTCTGGATGCTCTTTTTTAGCCATTGCAGACCAGGAAGGGCAGCAACTTGTTCCCATAAATGGCAACTTCTCTGGGACTTCTTTGATAAAGTCTTCTGCTTCCTGAACGGTGCAGAGGTCAGCACCAGTTGCTACCTCTTCCGCCTCGGCAAATCCCATCTCCTTGAAGGCCTCACGAAGACGACCGACGCTACCCTTGCCAAACTGGCCAACAAACGAAGGAGCCACAATTGGAACAACGGTATATCCCTCATTAATTGCCTGAATTACCTGGAAAATCTGGCTCTTGTCGGCAATTGCACCAAAGGGGCAGTTAACCAGACACTGACCACAAGATACGCACTTCTCGTAATCAATGTCTGCACGACCATGCTCATCAGATCCAATAGCGTCCATACCGCATGCAGCAGCGCAAGGACGTACATGGTGATGAATTGCCTGATAAGGGCAAACCTTGAAGCACATACCGCACTGAATGCACTTCTCCTGATCAATATATGCCTTTTTATCTACAAAGCTAATTGCCTCTTTAGGACAAATCTCTCGGCAAGGATGTGCAAGACAACCCTGGCATGCATTGGTAACGCGATACACGTTGTCCTCGCATGCGTTGCACGCAAACTTGACAATAGATCGGAGAGGTGGCTGATAATAAACTTCTGGTCTAGAAGCTTCTTCCAAACCATCAGAAATATGTTCACGCTGATCAACATCCTGCATAGGCATGCCCATAGTCATGCGAATGCGCTCACCAACAATAGCGCGCTCTAAAAAGACGCTCTCGCGGTACGTTGCAATATCACCTGGAATAATCTTATAAGGCAGCTCTTCCATTTGGCGAGCAATTTCATCAACGCTTTTATCTGCTTTTTCATAGGCAAGCGCCGAAACCTCTTTAAATACCTTCCTGCGGATTTCAGTCAGGTTGGTATATACACCTCGCATTGTGCCAGGCATTTCTCCCCCTCCTCGTTCACTTTATGCACGTCTGGGTAACGTATTTGCACAAAATGAATGAATGTTGCTAGCTTAAAGTATGAACTATAAGTCCTTCTCAAGAACGCCAAAATAAGAAAATCGCTCTGGAATGTCCGTTTTAATCACAATTTTTACGCCTGTGACTGGATGAATAAACTCAACATGATATGCATGCAGCATTAACGGCTGCTGTTTATGCTTCTTTTTTGCTCCACGCTGCAGTAAAGACACGCCTCCATAGAGCGTATCTCCTATCAGGGGAAACCCAAGTGACGAGAGATGCACTCTAATTTGATGCTTTCTTCCTGTCAGCAGATTGACCTGTAACAAGCTGTGAGTTTGACCTTGTGCTGATGAAGCAACCTTAATGAGGCGCACCTCTGTTTGAGAGGGCTTACCTGTAGGCGAGATTCTCATTTTCTGAGCATTATGCCGATCTTTTCCAATTGCCTTATCTATCAGCAGTTTATTTGGCTCAAACGCACCCTTAACGGCTGCTAAATATTCTTTGGAAAGCTCTTTGGAAGCAATAAGCTGATCAAACTGTGACTGCGTTTCTTTTTTGAGCGAGAAAAGCACAATGCCCGTAGTTTCCCTATCAAGACGATTCAGAGCTTGGACCTGGGAAAAATCTATCTTGTTTGAGGCTTCATGTGCACAGAGTTTCTCGCAAACTAAATCGGTTAACGAGGGCTCGTTGGTACCGTCTGCATGCACAATAATTCCTGCTGGTTTATTCACGGCAAGTAGATACTCATCCTGATACAAAATCTTAAGGCTGAGGCCAGTCTGAAGAGCATCCACGCTACTCACCTCGCTTAACCACATACCGCTGCTCAGAAAGCACCTGAGCAAATGACTCGATTGTGCTCCACACATGGTCGGTGCGTCGCCAGGCAACGCTAACCGAATACGACATCTCTTTTCCCAGCTCAATAATGTGAAGTCCAGAAGTTTCAAAGTCATAGTAGGAAGAGGCAACCAGCTCAGACGGCAAGAAACAGGCGCCAACACCTCTCATGGCAAGTGCTAAAAGCGTCTCGGAGTTTCTGGACATAACCTTGATAGTGGGAGAAATGCCCGATGCAGCAAACGCATGACGAGCAAAACTACCTGCAATGTCTCGCTTGCCCACCGTTAGAAAGGGACAGGCTTCCAGGGCTGTAAGCTTTCCCGTCTTTTTGACTTGCGAGACAACCGAGTCGACGTTATCTGCATACAGAGATTCAAGAAGCGCTTGAGATACTACTAGAACGATCTTCTCGTCAAACAGCTTTTTAACGACTAAGTCATACGACGATGAGTTAACCGTTGCAACAATCAAGTCGAGCTGACCTTCAGATAGCCACTCGACAAGCTCATCATTTTCGCCCTCATCAAGCTCAATGGAGATATTTGGGTGTAATTTTTGAAAAGCAGCAATAGAACGTGGCATAATGATATGACCTCGTGTGGCGGTGACACCAACACGCAGGCGACCCCGCTCATTGCCCGCAATATCAAGAAACTCTTGATCCATGGCGCGACGCTGTGCTTGGAATTTGCGCGCATACCGCAAGAACTCTTCTCCTGCAAACGTTAGAGACAACGGAACCGTACGTTCTAGCAACTTAGACCCAAGCTCTTTTTCTGCGGCTGCAATATTTGCCGAGAGTGTTTGCTGAGTTACGCTCAAGCGTTCGGCTGCTTTAGTGAAGCTCTTTTCTTCTGCAACGGCAACAAAATAATCCATGGTTTGAAAGTTCATTTTTGCTCCCACTGAATTACAAAATTTACTTGTAATTATAACCATTGAAAACAGTTGGACTTCAACTTTTTAGTTGCCTACTCTATTTACATAAGAAATTCGTTTGGAGTGGATGCATGGTAGAGTTAATAGTACTAAGTGCCTTTGCGGTGATGCTCATCGTAGGCACAGCCCTATCTTTTCCCCTTACATCTATTTTGACCATTGGTTTCTTCCTCTTTTTTGGTTATGGACTCTCCCGAAAAATTCCTGCAAAAAAGCTTCTTTTAGCAGCTTTTGAGTCCGTCTGGGAAGTAAAAACAATCATTGCGTTGTTTGCTGTTGTTGGTGCTATGAGCGCTGCATGGCGCGCTGCTGGAACTATTCCAGAGATTGTCAGCATTTCTGCTTCTCTTATTTCTCCTTCTATCTTTATTCTTGCAACATTCTTACTCTGCACCATGATGTCCATGCTTCTAGGTACCGCTTTTGGTACCGCCGCAACCATGGGAATCATTTGCATGTCTATTGGCAAGGCCATTGGAGCAAGCGAGTTCTTTATTGGTGGTGCTGTTCTTGCGGGCAGCTACTTTGGCGATCGTTGCTCCCCTATGTCTACCAGTGCAATCCTTGTTTCACAACTTACTGATACCAATCTATCTAAGAATATCAACCGCATGCTTCGTACCAGCGTGGTACCTTTTATTGTTGCATGTGCCATCTACATGGCCTGGGATTTCTTCATGGCAAACACAGGTACTATCCCAGATATCACTGGCCTTTTAAGTCGCTCCTTTAGACTTTCTTTAATTTCACTTACGCCAGCACTTCTTGTAATTGTTTTCTCAATTCTTAAAGTTGATGTCATTGTTACCATGGCGTCCAGCTTGGTGCTTGCATGCATTCTCTGCGTCACAATCCAGCGCGTTCCTCTTTGGGATCTACCAGTCATTCTGCTTTTTGGTCTTCGTGCGCCAGGAGCTACCGTTGCAAACATGGTTAACGGCGGCGGCGTCTTCTCAATGATGAACGTCTTAACAATTGTCACCATTTCTTCGAGCTACGCTGGTCTTTTCCAGACAACTGGCTTGCTGCGCCGTATGTGCCAGCTGGTAGCCGACCTCTCCGATAACTCCACGCCTTTCTTTGGCGTTCTGATTACCAGCATGTTTACCTCAATGGTTTCTTGCAACCAGACTTTGGCTATTATGCTTACAAACGACCTATGCGAGAACGCAGAAAACTCTTCCAGCGCTCTTGCTCTAGATATCGAGAATAGCGCTGTAATTCTTGCTCCACTGGTACCGTGGTCTATTTCAAACATCTCGGTGCTCTCTGCAATTGGTGCACCTTCTATGAGCCTTCTAGCTGCAAGCTTCCTTTATTTGCTGCCTCTTTGGACCCTAGGAATTTCCCTGTGGCTCCATCGACGCCCAGCAAAGATTGACGGTCATCGTGCTCGTTGGCTTGGTCTTACCTCTGACGATGTTCGTGGCTGCGCATGCTCTGACAATGTTCGTAGCTGCGCATGGCCACGCGTGCAGGACGAAGATACAACGGATGCGACTACAAGCCTTCCTGCTGTAAAAGTTGCTTAAGACCACACTGTTTAACGCTCCTCATACACATAGCTAAGCTAGACGTGTTTTACGCCGTTAATACTTCTATTGATACTTTGGTAATTTAATAATTCGATCACAACGCTGGGCAATACCCATATCATGTGTGACCATAAGAAGTGTTTTATGATTCGCGTGAACGGAGTCTAACAAACTGTCTATAACAATAGTAGCCATGGCCTTATCAAGTGATCCGGTTGGTTCGTCAGCGAGGATCAAATTGCCTGGCTTTATCATTGCCCGAGCAATTGCTACTCTCTGCTTTTCTCCACCAGAAAGCTCATTTACAACTGCATCGAACTTCTCGCCGATCCCGTAGTTTTCCAAGGCAGTTCTAATAAGACGTTCCTGTTCCTGTTTTGAAAGCTTGGTGTATTGAAGCGCCAATAAGAGATTTCTACTTACTTTCCAGTCATTAATGAGCGCAAAAGATTGGAACAGATAATTAATCTCTGTTCGCCTCATAAGCGTTGCTTTTTTACTATTGATTGAAGGATATGTTCTTCCCTCAAGGTTGATTGTGCCTGAATCAAAAGTCTCGAGAAGACCGATGATATTAAGAAGTGTTGATTTTCCGCACCCAGAAGGACCCACGAGAGCCACTGACTCTCCACTTTCTATCTCAAATGAAATGTTATGAAGAACTGTGTTGTTTCCAAATGACTTATTAAGAGCATCTACCTGTAGAAATGTTTTCATAACTACTCCTTAGAGAGATTCTCTAGAACAATTCTCATGGTGCTTCTATTTGCAGAAATACTGATAGTCAAATTGGAAATCAATAACATCAAGCAGCCCATTATTATTCCAAGAGTTGAACCCATGACAATCATGCAAAGTGTTCCAACAAGTGCAATGAGATTCACTACGAGGAAAATATTAATGTATTGCTTGCAAATGCCAAATCCTAACATACATTCAACAGCAATTTTTCTCTCATGTAACCTCTGGACAATTGAAATCATACTTATTTGAATCACCGTTATAGCTGCAAACATAAGCACAATTACAACACCGAATAAGAGGAAGAGCTCCTGCAGAGATTTTCTGTAGTCCTTTATAAAGCTCTCTATCGAACTGAACTGTGTTCCAAAACCATCATCAGAGAGCTCTACAACACCGCTGGAATCCAACAAATTTGCAGCGGCCTCAGGTGATAACTTTATGTAACTATTATCAAGCCCCGTAGCCACTAAACTCTCTGATTCAGTAGGAATCATGTTATTTGACGTTACCACTTTGATTACAACATTTGTACTTATAGAAGGGCTGTCTATATTTGTTGACCAGGTAAAAAATCCCCCACTAGCATCGTATTCAATAAATTCAGATGAAGGATTTTGCATATAAGGTGTAACGATATCTGACTCAAATATCTTGTCGCTTCTAGCCACAAGTTCTCTCAACAGAGATTTTTGTTCTTCTGAGTACGAGCTTGGAACGAGATAAATCCTTGTTCCATTCTCCGCTTTTTTAACTTGTTCATCAGTCAACGCTACCCCAATTTCTTTTAGATAAGATGGGGATGCAATCAGAACATCAAATGGCTTCAAAATCGATGAATTTACTTCATAGGCATTTAGCGTTGGCTCACCTATTTGATTTACATGAGCAATATATACACCTGTATCGTGCTCGTGGGTTTTATACCAATCAAATAATTCCTTACTTTTATCCATTGGTCTGCCGTTGAAAAAATTACCTTGAGAAACATGATTTCGGACAATATACCAATCTTTATATACAGACCAATTTTCTTGAGTGGATAGTAGATTTGAGTACATTGTTATAGGAGCATCCATATACGTAGAACCAGCAAAAACTACTACACAACAAAGCGCATAAATTATCGCCGTTAGAACGTACAGACCCTTTTGCGACAGTCTTCCTAAAATTGCATCTACAGGCCGAATTGTTAGAAGTGGAGCAGCAGAAATTAGTACCGAAACCACAACTACAAGTATTGCTGGCATTGCGGAGGTAAACGTAAACAGTAAAAAACTGCCAGTAATATCAAATCCAGAACAATTAACCATTGTCCACATAAAGGCTAATGGCAGTAAAACAGCTGCTAAAGCACAATAGAAAAAATAATGATGAACGACGTAATCGCTCTTACTCCAGCCAAGCATTACGTGAACACCGAGTTTCTTTAATTCTTGTAACGAGTTGTAATACGTCAGTAAACAAAACGATATGCTCAAAATTATAAAAGTTACCCCAGCAACGTAGTAGAAGAGTCCAATTTCAACCGCTGATCCTGAATAATTAGTAATAAATTTTTCTTTATGTAGGCCAGTAGCTTCTGAAATCTGGCCAACCAATTCATCAAATTCTTCAGGAGAAAGGCCTAAAACAGCACAAGAATTTCCCAGATTATAGCCAGGAGTAATTTGATCTAATTTGAAATAAATTGACCCTAATACATACGGTAAGTCACCAACTTTATTATTGGTATCCATTCCGTAGCCAAGGTATGACTCTGGAGAATGTCCGAGAAGTTCATTGATTTTTTGCCTATTTATAACTTGGGTGCCAAGAATATCAAAGGAATCAAAGCTGTTAGCCTCACTACCTGGAGAAGACAGCACGCCAACGGTCAATATCCTAGGCCCTTCAGTAATTGATTCCGTCTTTTTTGTTATAAGAATCATCTTGTGAGTTTGTGCGTAAGCCCTAACAACTGACACAAACGTTTCTTTTGTCTCATTAGACATCTGTGAAGTATAAAATTGCGGCTGATTAGAGAGCCAAGAATCGAATTTTCGGGAAGTAAAAATTTCTAAAAAACCTTTTCCCACCAAAAACGAAGAAAGTGCAATTAAGACAACTATGATAGAAACAATGAAGCGGTACGCTCTTTTCATTTCTTCACCTACAACATATCTTTGTCTTATAAAGAATCAAATTATCACCGCAGTAAAACCTATCCTCTGCAATCCCAATACGCTTCAAGAGTATTAGAGCCGACCCATCCCCACGCTGTCGAGAGGACACCAGGGTCCTTCCATCCAGAAGAATATCCATTTACTGAGGAGCAGTGCTCATAGCTCTGAGAATTACAATCAGAAAATCCCCAGGCTGCTGCATTACGACCATAATTCCAAAATACCGCACTACCCTTGTAATAAACCGTATATGCATACGCTGTTGCGGTAGCACCAAAACAAAGTAGGCATCCTAAGAGAACGGTTACAAGAAATTTCTTAAACCTCATGTCTCCTCCAATAACAGAGCGTACCTTACTTTGAATTCTGCTATACATATATGGTTTTTTGGTCGATAAAGTCTAAAATATTCGTCAACGGTTCATTTTATATGGTGAAAGGTACTTTTAATTAAAAATATTATACAATTCTCATGATAAAAAATAAATACTCTCGTATCAAAAAAGAGAGGAAATCGTGATGACGATTTCCTCTCATCATTATTGTATTTATTGAGATTAAATGCGAGCTTTAACCTCAGCAACAAGCTGGTCAGCAGGCACTTGAACCTGCTCGTGAGACTCCATATCACGAAGGGTTACCGCACCGGCTTCAACCTCATCTGGACCAATAACCACGCAAAGCGTTGCGCCCATCTTATCCGCCTGCTTAAACTGAGCCTTCAGCGAACGACCAGTACGATCAGCCTCGCATCTAATGCCAGCCTCACGCAATGCCAACACAGCATCAAATACAACAGGAGCCTGCTCAGCGCCTGCGCAAGCAACATACACACAGCTTGGAGCTGCTGGCTCAGCTGC
>ENA-OWLZ01000127-OWLZ01000127.1-metagenome-genome-assembly--contig:-NODE-127-length-20797-cov-14.304889_pt1 | contig 20797 bp, 19 predicted proteins | sample MGYA00245341_ERZ651117 | MGnify/ENA primary metagenome ERZ651117 (study PRJEB26857, sample SAMEA4031763) | metagenome | biome: human; feature: oral; material: saliva | place: Philippines | collected 2014... | reverse complement strand
TACATGTCGATGGAGATAGTTTTTACCTTTAATCTAGTCTTAGGCTCAAAACGATAAAAATATTGTTTCAAACTGTAAGATTTTCTATCTCGAACAACATCGACCAACTTGTGTGTAGTGCTATCACAAATAATGAAGCTCATATTACTGTCGGAAGATTTGACGGATTTAAATTCATCAAAACACAAATGCTCAGGTAAATCGTGTAATGGTTTAATGGTCAATAATCGTGCTGTATCATCTATGATACGTCTAACGGTATGAACGGAAACATTTGTTTCTTTTGCGATATATGTTTCAGATACTGTTTCACTTATTTTTGACTTGATTTCATTTTTTAATCGTTTAGAGATATGACAGTGTTTTTCTACGATTCGACTAGTGTCTGCAGTAAATGAAGAACCGCATTCTCTACATAGAAATCTCTGCTTGCGTAGATGTAAGTAGGCCGGTAGGCCTGAAACAGAACAGAGAGTGATACGAGACGTTTTCGTCCCATTTTTAACGATATTATTATTTTGGCTAACACATCCACAGACAGTACAAAACTCTGGTTCATGCGTATATGTAGCTGAATAAAATAAAGATTTTCTCTTTTTAAATATCTGCTCTTGAACATTATTATCCCAAATAATGTTTTTATCTTTGATTTGTAGCGTAGCTTCTAGTATATTGTTCATATGGTCATCATCCTTTTGTATTAGGTTTAGGAGCTTTTAATATAACGGATGTTGGCCTTTTTGTATACACTAAAATAGGGTTGGTGGAAAATTCCCATCAACCCTAAAAATTATAGAACCAATGTAACATATATGTTACATTTTGCTTTTTCATTTTTAGTAGTTTTGAGATTAAAAAATAATTAGATTTTCTTGACAAATGCGCATCGCTCTAGTATTCTTTATACCAACAATACAAATCCTTAGACAGAGATATAAGACGTACACTAAAGAGATAGAAGCCGTGGCTGAAAGCTTCTAAACGTACAAGGAAAGACACTCTTGAGGAGAATAATGCAAAGTTATTCCGGTAATTCCGTTATCATTAAGAGGGAAAGAGCTCTTTCCGAACTAAGGTGGTACCACGAAAATTTCGTCCTGACTTCTATTGAAGTTGGGATTTTTTTATTTTTATCGAAAGAAAGGATGATTCATATGATTCAAAAACCAAAAGGAACAGCCGATTTATTACCTGAAGAACTTAAAATTTGGCACTATATCGAAGAAACAGCACGCATCATTTTAGGCGATTATCAATTTGAAGAAATGCGTACACCAATGTTTGAAAGCTACGATTTATTTAGCCGTGGTGTTGGGGATACGAGTGATATCGTTTCAAAAGAGATGTATGATTTCTACGATAAAGGAGATCGTCACATCACACTTCGTCCAGAAGGAACTGCAGCGATTGTTCGTGCCTATGTAGAAAATAAATTATTCGGACCAGAACATAAGAAACCTTATAAAGTTTATTATATGGCTCCAATGTTCCGTTATGAGCGTCCACAATCAGGACGTCTTCGTCAATTCCACCAATTAGGGGTTGAGGTGTTTGGTTCTACAAATCCTGCCACAGACGTCGAAACCATTGCGATGGCTTGGGATTTATTAAAAGAATTAGGCTTATCGAATATGCGCTTAGTGATTAATTCACTTGGGAAAACAGCAGACCGTATAAAATACCGTGAAGCGTTAATTAGCTATTTAGAACCATTTGCAGACGAATTAAGTGAAGATTCAAAAAATCGTCTCCACAAAAATCCATTACGTGTGTTAGATAGTAAAGACAAACGAGATATCGAAATCGTAAAAAATGCACCACGCATCTTAGAGTTCTTATCGGATGAAGCACGTACTCACTTTGAGAAAGTACAACAATACTTAAATGCGTTAGAGATTCCATTTGAAATCGATGAAACAATGGTACGTGGCCTCGATTACTACCAAGATACGATTTTTGAAATTATGACAGATTCTAAATCATTCGGTGCCAAAACTACAATTTGTGGTGGTGGACGATATGACGGTCTTGTACAAGAACTTGATGGACCAGAAACACCAGGATTTGGATTTGGGCTTGGAATGGAACGCCTTGTGTTATTAATGAAAGACGAACAAGTAGAAGTTCCTGAATTACAAGAATTGGATGTTTATGTGGTTGGGCTTGGAGAAGCAACGGAAGAGGAAGTGTTAAAACTTTCGATTTCACTTCGTCAACAAGGGTACTCAGTGGACCGTGATTTCTTTGGACGTAAAGCAAAACCACAATTCAAGAACGCTCAAAAATATGGCGCAAAAGTGGTCATCACACTAGGTGAAGAAGAATTAGAAACAAAACAAGTACCAGTGAAAGTTATGAAGACTGGTAAAGAAGTAAAAGTTGATTTACAAGACTTGTATAGCGATTTTGATAGTATTTATCGTCAAATCACAATGGATACAACAGCTATTGACGAGTACTTCGGTAACTAGAAAGAGGGATGGATATGAAAAGAAGAACAGAATATTGTGGATTAATCAGTGAAAAATTAGTAGGACAAACAGTAACGCTAGATGGTTGGGTGGCAAAACGTCGTGACCATGGTGGAGTTATCTTTATCGACTTACGTGACCGCGAAGGCATTATGCAAGTTGTCTTCAACCCTGCACGTAACCAAGAAACTTTTGAGATTGCTGAAAAATTACGTTCTGAATACGTGATTCAAGTAACAGGTGAAGTGGCGTATCGTGGTGAAGGGTTAGAAAACCCAAATCTCAAAACGGGTAAATTTGAATTGTTAGTCGATGAAGTAGAAGTATTCTCGAAAGCAAAAACTTCTCCAATTTATATCGATGACGAACAAAAACCTTCTGAAGAATTACGTTTGAAATATCGTTACTTAGATATTCGTCGCCGTCCAGTTTTAGAAAACTTACGCTTACGTCATAAAGCGACACGTTCTATTCGTGAGTATTTAGATACGGAAGGTTTCATCGATGTTGAAACTCCAATTTTAGCAAAATCGACACCAGAAGGAGCACGTGACTACTTAGTACCATCACGTGTTCACGAAGGAAGTTTCTATGCATTACCTCAATCACCACAAACATTTAAACAATTGTTAATGGGTGCAGGACTTGACCGTTACTACCAAATCGTTCGTTGTTTCCGTGACGAAGACTTACGTGGAGACCGTCAACCAGAATTTACACAAGTGGATATCGAAACAAGCTTCCTATCAGCTGAAGAAATTCAAGAAATGATGGAAGGCTTATTGAAGAAAGTGATGAAAGACACACTGGATGTGGATGTTCAAACGCCATTCCCACGTATTTCATTTGCAGAAGCAATGGCTCGCTACGGAAATGATAAACCAGATACTCGATTCGATTTAGAGTTAATCGACGTGAGTGACATCATGAAAGATTCAGACCTTAAAGTGTTCAGTTCATGTATCGAAAACGGCGGAGAAGTAAAAGTTCTTAACTTAAAAGGCTTAGCTTCAGAATATTCTCGTAAAGATGCCGATAGCCTAGCAGACTTTGTAGCGAAATTCGGCGCTAAGGGATTAGCTTGGATTAAAGTGGAAGAAGATGGCCTAAAAGGACCTATCGCGAAATTCCTTGTAAACCAAGAAGCAGCTTTCCGTGAACGTATTAATGCTGAAGTAGGAGATATCGTATTCTTCTGCGCAGACAAACCTGCAGTAGTTGCACAATCATTATCTGAATTACGTTTACACTTTGGTAAGAAACATAACTTAATCGATACGACTAAGTTTAACTTCTTATGGGTTGTTGATTGGCCATTATTAGAACATGACGCTGAAGAAGACCGTTATGTAGCAATGCACCATCCATTCACTCGTCCAGTGAACGAAGACTTCCAAGCATTAATCGATGATCCAGCAGGAGCGAAAGCACAAGCCTACGATATCGTATTAAACGGTTATGAATTAGGTGGAGGTTCATTACGTATTTACCGTCGTGACATGCAAGAAGCAATGTTCGAGGTGTTAGGATTTACAAAAGAATCTGCTGAAAGCCAATTTGGATTCTTGTTAGATGCCTTAGATTACGGATTCCCACCACACGGAGGAATCGCGCTTGGTTTAGACCGTTTAGTCATGTTACTAGCTGGTGAAGACAACATTCGTGAAGTGATCGCGTTTCCAAAGAACAGCTCAGCCGTTGACCCAATGACACAAGCTCCAAGTGAAGTGTCAGCTAAACAATTAGATGAGCTTTCATTAAAAATTAAATAGGAGCGCAATGGAATCATAAAAGGAGGAAGAAACTTTGAAGAGTAGTAAAGGAGTTGTGTTTAAACGACAACAACGTATCCTTCAACTGTTACAAGAAAATCATGAGATGTCTGTAGAAGACTTATCAAAAGAATTAGAAGTTTCTGAAATCACCATTCGAAGAGATTTACAACAATTTGAAGATCAAGGAGTGATCGAGCGCTTCTACGGAGGCGCCCGCTACCTTGCTGGAAAAATTAAACAAGAGAATGTGGAACAAATCCAATATAATTCCATGAAAAAAAATATCGCAAGAAGAGCCGCGGGATTAGTACGAGATCATGATATGGTCTTTATTAACTCAGGCTCTACTGCCTTTTTATTATTAAATTTTCTAGCCGATGCAAATGTAACGATTTTAACGAATAATGGTCGTTCCATCTTCAAAAAACCATCTACGAAAGCATCAGTTGTGATTAGTGGAGGGGAAATTTTCGAGCAGAAAAAATCTCTCGTTGGGGATTTTGCGATTAACTCTTTTTCAAAAGCTAGAGCAGATATTTGTTTCTTAGGCGTTGGGGGAATCAGTAAAAATGGTATTTCCACTTACGCACTTCCAGAAACTGCTGTGAATCGTGTCATTTTAGAGCGTACGACTGGACATCGAATTATTGTTACGGAAGGGTTTAAGGTCGGTCGTGATTCGAACTTTCATACTGCTGACTGTAATATGATTACGCATTTAATTACGGACCACACAGCAGACCCTGAAACCATTGCTTATTTAAAGAGTATTGGTGTGAAAGTGTTATTTATTTCATAGTGAAAAAGAATGTAGAGGTATAAAATGATTGAATTAGGAGAACGATTAACACGCGTTTCTAGTTTTGTTCCAAACGGGTCAAAACTATGCGATGTTGGTAGTGACCATGCTTATTTACCAGTGTACTTAATCCAAAACGACCAAATAACTTCTGCTATCGCAGGAGAAGTTGTAGAAGGTCCTTATTTGTCTGCCAAGCAAACCGTTCGTGATTATCGGATGGAATATTGTATAGAAGTTCGATTGGGAGATGGTCTTCAAATCCTCTCTAAAGAAGACGACATTACGGCTGTTACAATTTGTGGAATGGGTGGAGAACTTATTTCTAGAATTCTTGAGGCTGGATATAATGGCGGTCATCTAAATGGACGAGAAAGGCTCATTCTTCAACCAAATGTCGCAGAGCATTTTGTGCGTGAATGGTTAATGAATCACTCTTATCACATTGTGGAAGAAACGGTTGTCGAAGATAATCATCGTTTGTATGAAATTATCGTAGCAGAACCAGTGGACAAATGTGTAGAGTATACAGAACTAGAATTAAAATACGGTCCCATTTTATTAAAAGAATCATCAGAATTATCTGTTGCCAAGTGGAACCGGTTGAATCGTAAAAATAAAGAGATTTTGGAACAATTACAAAAGAGTAAGACTCCTCAACATGAAAAAATTGAGCAGTTTGAAAAAGCCTTTAATGAATTGCAAGGAGTGATTGATCGTGCCAACAGTTAGAGATGTGGTAAGTCGTTTTGAAAAACGCGTGCCAAAGAGTCTTTCAGTCCCAAAAGATCCAATTGGACTTCATTTTGGAGATTGGAACAGGGAAGTTAAAGTGATTATGACAACGTTGGATATTCGTCCAAGTGTCATCGAAGAAGCAATTGCTAAAAATGTTGATTTAATTATCGCGCATCATCCGCCTATTTTTAGACCAGTGGCGTTGTTTGATTTAACCGTTCCGCAAAATAAAATGTTCCAACAAATTTTGAAGCATGATATTGCAGTTTATGCTGCACACACAAACCTGGACGTAGTAGAAGGAGGAGTGAATGATTGGTTGGCAGAGGAGTTGTTATTGTCTGATGTCACAGTGATGTCTCCAACTACAACGATTCCTTCTGTCAAAGTGGTTACTTATGTTCCAAAACAAAATTCTGAGAAAGTTCTAGAAGCGCTGTTTGAAGCGGGGGCTGGGACAATCGGAGACAACTATAAAGAATGTGCATTCCAAAGCCATGGAGTTGGACAATTTACACCAGTGGATGGGGCGAATCCGACTATTGGTTCATTGAATCAGCGAGAATTCGTAGAGGAAGTGAAATTGGAAGTTGTATGTTCAGAAGAAGTGTTAAGTGACGTTTTACGTAGCTTAAGAGCTTCCCATCCATATGAAGAACCAGCAATCGACGTCTTCTCATTGAAGAATGCAGGAAAGACATTAGGATTTGGTCGGGTTGGAAATCTTCCAAAAGAAATGACTGAAGAAGAATTTATCCATTTTGTTTCTGAGCGTTTCCATTTGAAGGGGCTTCGTTATGTTCCTTCTCGTGTACATCCAAATGGCCTTATTTCAAGAGTCGCTGTTATGGGTGGCTCCGGTGGAAATTATTATATGGATGCACTTAGAAATGGTGCAGATGCCTTTGTAACAGGGGATATTTTCTACCATACAGCACATGATATCCAAGAGACTCCATTATTCTTAGTAGATGCGGGACACCATATCGAAGTCGTGTGTCGAAAACAATTAGCCAAATGGGTTCATGAATGGAAAGAAGAGAACAATTGGGATGTGACAGTGATTGAAAGTGAAACTTTTACAGATCCATTTAAATTTTATAAAGCAGGTGAAGAAAATGCATAAAGAATTAACAGAACGTTTTATCCGTTACGCAAAGAAAGAAACTAGATCTGACGAAACAAGTCAAACAGTCCCAACAACGCCTTCTCAAACAGCGTTTTTAAAAGACTTAGAACAAGAATTAAATGAATTAGGATTCCAAGAAGTGTATTTGAATCCTAAAAACAGCTTCCTAACAGCAACAATCCCTTCAAACGTTGACCATGAAGTGCCAACGATTGGATTTATTGCCCACGTGGACACAGCTGACTTTGAAGCTATAAATATTCAACCACAAATTCACGAGAACTATAATGGAGAAGCCATTGTCTTAGACGAAGAAGGAAAATTCGTACTAGACCCTAAAGACTTCCCGAACTTAAAAAACTATGTTGGACAAACATTAATCACAACAAACGGGAAAACTTTACTAGGTGCTGATGACAAATCTGGTGTGACTGAAATCGTGACAGCAGGTGCTTATTTATTACAACATCCTGAAATCAAACACGGTAAAATTCGTGTAGCCTTTGGTCCAGACGAAGAAATCGGACGCGGTGCGGATTTGTTCGACGTAGAGCAATTTGCATGTGATTATGCTTATACAATGGATGGCGGACCTGTTGGTGAATTAGAATACGAAAGCTTCAACGCGTGTCGTGCAACTGTTCGTATTCAAGGAAAGAACGTTCACCCAGGTACAGCGAAAGATACAATGGTCAGCGCACTTGAATTAGCTCGTAAGTTCCAAAACGCACTTCCTGAGTTCGAAGTTCCAGAACACACTACAGGACGTGAAGGTTTCTACCACTTAGTAGCAGCCGAAGGGGTTGTGGAAGAAGCTAAATTAGTCTACATTTTACGTGACCATAGTCGTGAATTATTCAATGCGAAAAAAGACATGATGCTACGTATCGCTTCTCGTATGAATAAAGAATTGGATACAGACCGTATTAGTGTTGATTTACACGACGAATACTACAACATGGCTGAAATCATCGAGAAAGATTTCCGTTGTGTGGATGTGGCAAAACAAGCATTAGAAAACTTAGATATCGTTCCAATCATTAAACCAATCCGTGGGGGTACAGACGGTTCTAAGATTTCATTTATGGGATTACCAACGCCAAATATTTTTGCAGGTGGCGAAAATATGCATGGACGTTATGAATATGTTGCTGTGGAATCAATGGAAAAGGCAACACAAGTGATTATCGAAATCGCTCGTTTAGCTGCGTTATAATTTTTAACAACAAAAAGAAAGGAGTGAGTTCATGACATTTGATGGTATTTTCACCAAATGGATGATGGACGAAGTAGCGCCTCTATTAGTAGGAGGACGTATTACAAAGATTCATCAGCCATTACCATACGATGTACAATTCACCATTCGTGCCAACCGTAAGAACTACTTACTCGTTTGTTCAGCACACCCAATGATGGCTCGTGTACAATTTATTTCTGAGAAACCAGAGAATCCAGAAGTTGCTCCTAACTTTTGTATGATTCTTCGTAAGTATTTAGAAGGATCTATTATTCAATCATTTACTCAAGTAGAAAATGACCGTATTTTGCACTTGGATGTTTCTACGCGTGATGAACTTGGAGATAAGGCTGGTTATCGTTTCACTATTGAGATGATGGGACGTCATAGTAATTTATTCTTAGTGAATCAAGAAGATAATACGATTATTGATTGTGTCAAACGTGTATCCCTTGGGCAAAATAGTTATCGTACCTTACAACCAGGAGCTAGCTATGTGATGCCTCCTCAAACGGCAAAGAAAAATCCTTTTGATTATACGCTCTTTGAATTAGATAGTTTACTGCATCCATATATTGGAGAACCCGGAGAAAGAACGTTGATGAATGTCTTTCAAGGGATTAGTAAACAGTCGGCGCATGAAATTGTGGAACGTAGTGAGAATAAGGGTCAAAGCTTAGCGGAGGCCTTGCATCACTATCTTGCAGAAGGAAATACCAATATTCAACCGACGCTTACGAAGTCAACGGATGGGAAGACATACTTCTTACCATTTCCATATATGAGTAAGACTGGAGAATCACAACACTTCGAGACACTTTCTGAATTGTTAAGTGCCTACTATGTTCAGAAGATTCAAGAAGAGAAGATTCAGCAATTAGCAGGACATTTATTACAAATGTTGAAATCTGAACTTCGCAAGAACCGTGAAAAAATGGTAAAACTCGATGAAGATTTAGCACGAACAGAAGATGCGGATCATTATCGCATTTACGGCGACTTGATTAATACGTATCAACACCAAATTGAAAAAGGTGCAAGTAGTGTTACGGTGCAAAACTTCTATCAAGACTACGAAGAAGTAACTATTCCATTAAATCCATTATTAACCGCTTCTCAAAATGCGCAGGCGTATTTTAAAAAATACCAAAAACTTAGAAATGCGGTAACGCATATTCATGAGCAACAAGAAGCAACGAAAAATGAGATGGATTACTTAGAGAGTGTAATTTACCAAATCGAAGAAGCGGATGTATTTAACTTAGAAGCGATTCGAGAAGAATTGGTGACGAGTGGTTACTTAAAACGTTCTGCCCTGAAAAAAGGCATCAAGAAACAAGGAAGTGCCAAACCTTATGTGTTTTACGCTACTGATGGCACACGAATTCTAGTTGGACGTAATAATTTACAAAATGACCAATTGACGCTCAGGCAAGCGAAGAAGGAATACTTATGGCTTCATGCGCAAAATATTCCTGGATCGCACGTCATTATCGAATCTAGCAACCCAGCTGAAGAAACAATTGGTGAAGGGGCGATGCTTGCGGCATACTACTCGAAATATCGTCTTTCTGGGACGGTCCCTGTAGATTATGTTCAAGTATCGAAAATCCGTAAACCAAACGGCGCTAAACCAGGCTTTGTCGTTTATGAAGGTCAGCAAAACACGTATATTACTCCTGACCCATTAAAAGTTGAAGCGTTAAGAAATAATAAACCGAAATAGAGGGATGTTATGAAAATTATTGTGACAGGATTTGACCCTTTTGGAGGGGAAAAGATTAATCCATCGATTGAATGTGTCAAAGCACTTCCTGATATTGAGGGAGTAGAAATCATTCGCTTAGAATTACCAACTGTATTTAAGGAATCAGCCATCCGCTTGAATGAAGTCATTAACGATGTGAAACCAGATGCGGTTTTAAGCGTTGGCCAAGCAGGAGGAAGACCTGGGATTACAATGGAGCGTATTGCGATTAACGTAGATGATGCGCGAATTCCAGATAATAACAGTCAACAGCCAATTGATGAAGCCATTCAACTTGATGGAGAAGCTGCATACTTTACAACTTTACCAATTAAACGAATTGTAAATGCAATTCGCAAAGCGGGAATTCCAGCGGAAGTTTCAAATACTGCTGGGACATTCGTGTGCAACCACATTATGTACCAAGCGTTATTTGCTTCGACAAAGGCTGCCAAGCCATTTAAAGCAGGATTTATGCATATTCCGTTTATTCCAGAGCAAACGACGGATAAACCGTCTCTAGCTCTTGCAGAGAGCACAAAAGCTTTACAGATTGCAATTGAGACAATCCGTGATTATTTACATGATGAAGACATTAAGGTTCAAGAGGGAGCCATTTTTTAGAAAGGAGGGAGATGAATAATGTCACCAAAAGCTGCATATATTCATATCCCTTTTTGTTCGCATATTTGTTACTACTGCGATTTCAACAAGGTATTTATCGAAGGGCAACCAGTCGATGAATATGTCGAATTATTGATTCGTGAAATGGAACTGACTAAACAAAAATATAATATTGGGCCGCTTGAAACATTATATGTTGGTGGCGGAACACCGTCTTCATTAAATCCACAACAAATGGAGCGGTTATTGGAAGGAATCCATCAGCATTTACCGCTTCAACAGGGTGGAGAGTTTACGATGGAATTGAATCCAGATGACGGCACACCTGAACTTCTCACTGTCATGAAGGAAGGTGGAGTGAATCGTCTGAGTATGGGAGTCCAAACCTTCAATAATAATTTACTGAAAGCCATTGGTCGTAAACATACTAAGGAAACAGCCATTCGTACCATTGAAAACGCTCGGAAAGTCGGTTTTGAGAATATGAGTATCGATTTGATTTTCAGACTTCCAAAACAAACAATTGCAGATTTTGAAGAGAGTTTAAAAATGGCGATGGCGCTAGAATTGCCTCATTATTCCATTTACTCCCTTATTTTGGAACAGAAGACGGTTTTTTATAATCTAATGAGACAAGGGAAACTTCCGTTACCGACACAGGATGAAGAAGCAGATATGTTTGAACTTGCAATGAAAACGATGGAAGAGTTCGGCAGACATCATTATGAGATTAGTAATTATGCACTTCCTGGATATGAATCGAGACATAATCTCAAATATTGGAATGCAGATGAGTATTTTGCATTTGGTGCAGGAGCTCATGGATATGTGGGTGGCGTTCGTTATCAAAACAATGGGCCAATTCAACATTATCTGACTCCGTTAAGAGAGGATAAATTACCAATCTTTTCAGAGACATTGTTAACAAAAAAACAACTAATCGAGGAATTTATGTTCTTAGGATTAAGAAAGTTTTCTGGTGTTTCAAAGATCGAATTTATGGAAAGATTTGGAAATTCGATGGATGAAGTTTATGGCGAAGTGATTCAAGAACTACTAGAAGAAGGATTGCTCACAACTACTTCAGATGGGTATGTACTAACACATCAAGGGAAATTCCTTGGAAATAATGTTTTCCAAGCGTTTTTAATTGATGAAAATCAAAATGAAATTTTTTGAAAATAGGGGATATTGTTAAACATTTCTTAAAGAATGTGGTATCATATCTTATGGCATTTTAAATGCACAAAATAAATTTAAAGAAAAGGGGATATCTATCCAATGGAAAATATCGTTAAGATCTTAACAGCACCAACATTTGTGTCTGCTATCTTCTCAACAATTTCAATTATCTTAGTGGGTTATTTCATCCGTAAGAAAAATATTGTTGATGCAAACAGTGGTAAAGTCTTATCTGACGTTTTACTATCAGTTGCGATTCCTGCGTTAGCGTTCAGAGCCTTCATGGTTGACATTAACGAACAAACATTCACAACTGGGTTAAACGTATTTATTTTTGGTTTTATCGCTTATGTAATTTTAATTCTTTTAGGAGAATTATTCTTCATGAAGGAGAAAGGTGACCGTAAAACTACTTTATCAGTATTAACAACTTTCGGTTCAACAACTTTCTTTGGAATTCCAATTATTAACGGATTATTAGGTGCAACAGGTACTTTATTTGCCAACATCTTCAACCTAGCTTACCGTGTATTCTTATATTCTTACGGATTAATTCGTATGAGCGGATTAAAATTCGAAAAGAAAAACTTAAAAATGATTTTCGGTAACATCATCGTTATCGCAACATTTGCTGGTTTATTAATCTGGATCTTCCAAGGTTATTTACCACAAGTAGCAGTACAAGTTAAAGTCGGTGAAGAAACAAAAGAAATGATGTATGCTTTCTTACGTATTGATAAGACAGCTCCATGGTTATACAAAGCTATTAGTTACTTAGCTGATTTAAGTTCACCGCTTGCTTGGTTAGCAATCGGTATCACTTTAGGAAACATTTCTATAGGTGAAGCGGTTAAAGATAAGATGGTTTGGTACTACAGTATCGTTAAATTAATTTTAGTTCCTGCAGTATTCGTTGCAGTAATCTTTGCAGTTAGCCCATTCTTACCAATGGCACCAGAAGCTTCAAAAGGTATTCTAATTATGTTAGCTACACCACCTGCAACAGTTGCCGTAGCTTACGCTATCAAATATGATAAAGAAGCAGCACTTGCAAGTAACGCTTCATTACTAGGAACTGTATTAGCAGTATTTGCAATCATCTTATGGATTGTTGTTGGATCTGTTATTTTCCATGGATAGGTTAAACCTTAAAAGTAGATCGTTTTTCGATCTACTTTTCAATTTATATAAAATGGAGGATGTAAAATGAAAGTTTTAGCATATGGAGTTCGTGAAGTTGAATTACCAATTTTCGAACAAGTAAACAAAAAATTTGGATACGAATTAACTTGTATTCCAGAATATTTAAATTCTGAAGAAACTGCTCGCAAGGCAGAAGGTTTTAAAGCTGTTATCTTACGTGGTAACTGCTGGGCAAACAAAGAAACTTTAGATATCTACAAAGAATTAGGAGTAGAGTACGTATTAACTCGTACGGTTGGTGTAAACCACATCGATGCTGAATACGCAAAATCATTAGGAATGAAATTAGGATACGTTCCTTTCTATTCTCCAAACGCTATTAGTGAATTAGCTGTTACATTAGCGATGACATTATTACGTAACGTTGCTTATACTGCAGCAAAAACAAGCCAACAAGATTTCACAGTAGACACTCAAATGTTTGCTAAAGAAATTCGTAACTGTACTGTTGGGGTTGTTGGTATCGGACGTATTGGATTGACAACTGCAACATTATTCAAAGGTTTAGGCGCAAACGTATTAGCATATGACGCATTCCCTAAAGAAGGCGTTGACCACATCTGTACTCAAGTGCCATTAGATGAACTATTAGCAAAATCAGACGTAATTTCAATTCACGCTCCTTACATTCCTGCAAATGGAAAAGTAATCACTAAAGAATTCATCAGCAAAATGAAACCTGGTGCAATCTTAGTAAACACTGCTCGTGGTGAATTACAAGATATCGATGCCATCATCGAAGCTTTAGAATCAGGTCACTTACGTGGTGTTGGCTTAGACGTATTAGAAGGAGAAAGCGAAGTGTTCTTCAAAGACTTACGTGGTCAAGAAATCGCAAATCCTGCTATCCGTAAATTAGTTGAAATGTACCCACGCGTGTTATTAACACCTCATATGGGAAGTTATACTGATGAAGCAGTATTAAACATGGTTGAAACAAGTTTTGATAACTTAAAAGAATATCTTGAAACAGGTTTATGTAAAAACGACATTCAATGCTAATCTAGGCAAAAGGAAACATCTCTTAGAGAAATCTAAGAGATGTTTCCTTTTGCTTTATAAATATTTGAAAACGGCTAGGAACATAAATATCGCACCTGCAAGAACAAAGAGATGCCAAATGACATGATAGAAATTGTGATATTTACGTTTGTAAAAAATCGTTCCTAGAGAGTAGCTTACTCCGCCAAGAAAGAGGTAGAGAATGCCTCCCCAACCCATACTTTCATAGAGTGGTTTCAGAGTGAAAATGGATACCCAACCCAGTGCTAAATAAAGGAAAACTGAAATTTTAGAGAATTTCTCTAAAAAGAAAGCTTCAATGACGACGCCACCGATTGCAAATATCCAGATAGCTATACAGAGAATGAGCCCTTGTCGACCACCGATTCCAATCAAGCAGAATGGGGTATAGGTCCCAGCGATTAATAAGTAAATCGAAGAGTGGTCGATTCGTTGGAATACTTTTGCTGCTTTTGTAAATTTAAAACTGTGATAGAGCGTTGATGCCAAAAATAATAAAATCAGAGAAGCGCCATATACACTAAATGCAATAACTTGAGTAGTATTATTCACTGCTACAGCCTTCATCAGAAGGAGAACGAGAGCAGTGATGGCTAATGCCACACCAATACCGTGAGTTACTGCGTTTAAAACTTCGCCGATAATTTCTGACTTAATCGATTGAACTTTTCGCTCTTTTTTAAGAGTTGATTCTTTCATAGAAACACTTTCCTTTCAATATCTCTCATTATAGAAGTCAAATTCGTATTTGTCCAACACACTTTTTAGGAATTTTCTGTGAAATTGTCATACGTTCGTTGTTAAGAAAGGCTTAAATAAGCGGTTTTAAGTTCCCATTACTTGTGTTTTATAGTAGAATAGTAAATATATCAATAACGGGGTTTCCCACAAAAGGAGAATAAAAAATGAGTGTTCATATTAATGCTAAAAAAGGCCAAGTTGCCGAATCAGTTTTAATGCCAGGAGATCCATTACGTGCAAAATTTATTGCTGAACATTATTTAACAGAAGTGGAACAATACAATGCAGTCCGTAACATGTTTGGTTACACAGGTTTATATAAAGGTCAACGTGTTTCTGTTCAAGGTAGTGGTATGGGGATTCCATCTATTATGATTTACGCTAATGAATTATATACTGAATTTGGTGCAGAACGTATCATCCGTATTGGTTCAGCTGGCGCAATGCAAGAAAACGTAAAAGTTCGTGAAATTGTTTTAGCGCAAGGTGCGACTACAGATTCATCTGTTTTCAATAACATCTTCCAAAACCAAGTGACTTTTGCACCGATTGCAAGCTTTAATTTATTAGATAAAGCTTATCATATTGCAAAAGACCGTGGTGTAGGCGTTCACGTAGGGAACGTATTATCATCTGACCGTTTCTACAATGCCGAATTAGATAAGAAAAAATTAATGGATTACGGAATGCTTTGCGTTGAAATGGAAGCTGCTGGATTATATGCGTTAGCGGCTCAACACAAAAAAGAAGCGTTAGCAATTCTTACCATTAGCGACCACCTATTAACAGGTGAAGAAACAACTGCACAAGAACGTGAACAAACATTTAACGATATGATGGAAATCGCGTTAGAAACTGTACGTGCATAAATTTTGAAGTAGAAAGAAGGAACCCGAATGGGAAAACAACCAAAACCTCAAGGCGCGGTTCAAAGCAGTATTGAATCGAAAAAAGTTTCTGTTTGGATATTATTTTTAGCGGTATTATTAACCGGAGTATTGACTTATTTTGGAACGAGCTACGTTATGAAAGGCTCACAAAATGAAGTGGCACAGTCTGAGACAAAGAATGCCGCTACAGAATCAGGTGATACTCTTACTGATGACGATTTAGCAAAATTAGAGCTTGTATATAATACGATTATGACTGGTTTTGTTGATAAAAATATTAGTAGAGATGATATTATTAACGGAGCCTTAAAAGGAATGGCAGAAGCTACAGGTGATCCATATACGAATTTTTTAGTAAACGATGAAACGGCTGCAATCGATGAAACAATGACAGGTTCATTTGGAGGAATCGGTGCAGAGTTACGTTCTGAAAATAACCGTGTGATTATTAGTAATACTCGTGAAGGAACACCAGCTCAAAAGATTGGTCTTCAAGAAAATGACATTATCTTAAAAGTGGATGGCGAAGACATGGAAGGTAAGAGCATTTCTTACGTTGTTTCTAAGGTCCGCGGGGAAGTAGGAACAGATGTCACACTTACCATCCAACGTGGTACACAGGAATTAGAAGTAAAAATAACTCGTGCTAAAATTGCAATTGAAACGGTTAAGGGAACTGTAGATTCAACAGATGCGACGATTGGCCATATTCAAATCAACTCATTTGCAAAAAATACAGCAAAAGAATTTGAACAAGCTGTTACTGAGTTGCGTGAAAAAGGAGTTAAGAAATTCATTTTTGACGTTCGTCATAATCCTGGTGGTTTATTAGATCAAGCGATTATGATTGCGAATATGTTTGTAGAAGATGGGAAACCAATCTTAAACGTTGAAGATCGTGACGGAAACATTAAATCATACAATGCTTCAGAAAAATATGGTACTTTCAAAATAACAGAACCATATGTATTACTTGTGAACGAAGGCAGTGCTTCTGCTTCTGAAATTTTAGCAGCGGCCTTGAAAGAGTCTGCAGATGCAACATTAATCGGTAAGAAGACTTATGGTAAGGGAACGGTTCAGTCTGTTGTTGAAGTTGGCGAAAACGCTGAATTAAAATACACGATGGCAAAATGGTTAACACCTAACAAAACGTGGATTCATGAAACAGGCATCGAACCAACGGAAGAAGTATCAATGCCGGATTATTACGACATCAGGATTATCGATACACGTGAGGTTGTTAAAGAAGGTGCTGTTTCTGACAATGTGAAAACAATTGAAACAATTCTTAAAGGGTTAGGATACGACGTAACAGTGGATGGATACTTTGATAGTAAAACAACTGAAGCTGTAAAAAATTTCCAAAAATCAAAAGGACTAACTGAAACAGGTGAAGTTGATGAGAAGACTGGTACAGCGTTAATGAGTGCAATTCGTGATGCATTAAAGGAAAATGATACTCAATACAAAGCCGCTGTAAAAGCTTTACAATAATAAAGGAGGATGGGAATGTACGAAGATAACCATGTGGAAAATTCGACCCTATCTTCTATCGAAGAGAGAATGAACGTTCGTAAGAATAAAGAGAATGACCATAAGAAAAAACATCCAATTTTAGAAGAAATTTTAAGTTGGATTTGGTCAATTACTGTTGCTAGTGTCATTATGGCTATCTTATATTTCTTTGTTGGGCGTCCATTCACAGTCAGTGGGCAATCGATGTATCCGACCCTTCATAATGGAGATCATATGATTATGTCTAAACTTGGCGATATTAACCGTTTTGACGTAGTTGTATTGCAAGCTCCGGATGAAGATAAAGAATACATTAAACGTGTCATCGGAATGCCTGGTGATACCGTTGAAGTAAAAAATGGTGTACTTTACATTAATGGTAAAATTGTAGAACAGCCATTTATAAATACGAATAGCGATAAGAAAACCGTTTTTATCGATGACTTTACATTAAAAGAGTTGACTGGTGAGGACAAAGTTCCTGAAGGAAAATACTTTGTAATGGGAGATAATCGTGGAGTTTCTAAAGATAGTCGAATGATTGGGTTTATTGATAAATCAGCCATTGAAGGGAAAGCCGTATTTATAGTCTGGCCATTGAATCGCATTGGTGGACTAAAAGACTATTCCAACTTATACCAATAACGTTTTAAGGAGGCAGCAATTCTGCCTCTTTTTTTGTTTATGTTTTATAGTCCTCGAAAACGATTCCAATTCAGTTGACTTTTTTTGGGAATATGCGTAAAATAGCATTACACGTTTTTTAAAAGGAGGAAGAGTATGGATCAAGTATTTGTGCGTTCATTTGATGTGATGTTAGAGCTAAGACATTTTACAGCAATTATTCTCGCTTGCATTTGCGGACTATTAATTGGATATGAACGTAAAGCCAGAAATAAACAAGCTGGTGTTAAAACGCACGTTATTGTTTGTTTAACTTCCGCCTTAATGATGATTATTTCTAAAGAAGCGTTTTTAGATACAACAGACTTTGACACTTCTCGTGTTGCAGCACAAATCGTAAGTGGTATTTCCTTTATTGGTGGGGGTATCATCTTTATGCGTGATAAGAAAATTAGCGGTTTAACAACGGCTGCTGGTATTTGGGCAACTTCAGGTATCGGAATGGCTATCGGTGGCGGATTGTGGTTCTTTGGCTTTGTATGTACTATATTTGTCATGCTAATCCAATGGTTAACGCATGACTTTACCAAACCACACCAAATCTATCAAGCTAGTATTAATGGGACAGTAGGTGATATATCACTTGTTCACGATATTTATCAATATTGTAATTTGAATCAATATCAAATCGCAAATGTTGATGTAAAAGATATCGGTGGTAAATACGAAATTAATATTCAGATTGAAAATGATAAACAAATTTCAATTGATGATATTGAAGCAACAATTAGGGAGCGACATATTGACTTCAAAATTAAGAAAGTGAAGTTCAAGTCGTCAGAAAATAATCCACAATGATATCGATGAGACTGGAGCGATTCAGTCTCTTTTTTGTAGTATGAGAGCCATATTGCTATTCAATTCAGAAACTGATACACTAAGTTCATAACTGAACAGCTTAATTTGTAACATAAAGGAGTCTTGTATGATGAATAGAGAAGAAGTCGTTGCATTGCAACATCAACGTTATGCTACGAAAAAATTTGATCCTGCACGCCGCATTTCTGATGAAGATTGGGCAGCGCTTGTAGAAGTTGGTAGATTAGCACCATCTTCACTTGGTTTTGAGCCATGGAAAATGCTTTTATTGAACAATGAAGAAATGAAGCAAGATTTAAAATCAATGGCTTGGGGAGCAGTCTCAATGCTTGATGGAGCTAGTCATTTTGTTATTTATTTAGCGCGTAAAGGTGTAAACTACGAAACACCTTATATCGAAAGATTAATGCAAGAAGTCAGACATAGAAGTTATGATCCGCAATCTGCTTATGCGCATCGTATTAAGAGCTTCCAAGAAAGTGATTTCAAGCTGAATGATGCCACGAAATCAGCGACTTGCAAGTCGGCATGATACTCGAAGGCGTGGTTTCCAACGTCGCCAACTTCGGCGCGTTCGTGGACATCGGCGTCCATCAGGACGGCTTGGTGCACATCTCCGCCCTCTCCAATAAATTCGTCCAAGACCCGCGCGAAGTGGTGAAAGCCGGTGATGTGGTAAAAGTGAAAGTGCTGGAAGTCGATGCCGCCAGAAAACGCATCGCGCTGACCATGCGACTGGATGACGAAGCGGGCGGAGCAACCAAAGGCAACAGGCCGTCTGAAACCCGACATCAAGAACGCCGCGACCGAAAACCACAACGCAACGACCGCGCCCCGACCAATTCGGCGATGGCGGATGCGTTTGCGAAGTTGAAGCGGTAAGGTGGAACACCTTTCTGCTTGTCAAATTGAGGATGGCAGCAGACATAAAGGAAGCCAGAAACTTAATACATAGAAATCTATATTAGAGGATAAAAATATGACTTACCACGAACTTGCACTGTATGCTTTACAGCAGTTGGCACGTCCCGCAGGTGCATCGGAAATTTGGAATTTTATCGAACAGAACAGGCTTTACACCGAACTGGATGGCTATAATCCTGAAATAGGCTTGGCTTCGATAGGTAAAACGCCCTGGGCAACTATAGGTGCACAGTTGTATGTGGAAGCGAAAAAGCCCGACGGTAAAATCATGGCACAGGGCAGTCGTCCTAAGTTGTTTTCTCTTCGGAAGGAAGTTTCAGGCAGCTTAAAAGAGTTGAAGCTGTCTGAAAACGCCGTTAATCAGCAGCTTAAGCCTATCTCTCAGACACAAAAGGTCAAATTCCACGAACGCGACCTGCATCCTCTGCTATGTAAGTTTTTGGATAAACACCCTGCTTTTGACGCGAAGTCACGTACCATATTCCATGAGAAAAGTGGTAAAAGCCAAAAAGGTGCAGACAAATGGCTTTATCCCGATATGGTTGGTGTTCAGTTTGAATATGCCAATTATGAACACGATAACCTGCTGACATTGATGAGGAAATTTGACCGTTTGCCGATTAAAATTTTCTCATTCGAGATAAAAATCCGTTTGGATTTTGGTAATTACAAAGAATCTTTCTTTCAGGCGGTGAGTAATTCTAGTTGGGCGAATGAAGGTTATTTGGTGGCATTAGATATAGAGCAGGAAGTAGAATTTCGTGAAGCCTTGCAGAAACTGAGCCAGAGTTTTGGTATCGGTATCATCCTACTGGACGCGGTCAACATTAGTCAAAGCGAAATTCTTTCACCTGCACGGTATAAAGAGCAAATGGATTATTCGGTGATGGATGAACTGGCATACAAAAACCTTGGTTTTGCACAATTTCTGCAAACCATTGTCGAATACGACCACTCAAAATCCCGCCGTTATCTGAATGAGTTCGATCCTATAAAAGACGATGATGAAATGGCGGACTATCTAGTGAAAAAAGGGATTGTACCTGATGGAAAGGCCGGAACTGTATAGCAACCTGAAATCCCCCCCTAGTATTATCGAATATTCAGATGAACTAACAGAAGGTAGGTTCCCACATAAAGAGAAGAGGGGGAGAAGTAGTCGCTGTAAATATATTGTTTGCCATCATACTTGATGGCTTGCCGATATAAATAAGCGTATAGTTCCAAATATTACAAACCCATCATCACAACCTTAGGAGTTCAAACCATGAAACCTGTTTTGTTTGCCGCGCT
>ENA-OWLZ01000125-OWLZ01000125.1-metagenome-genome-assembly--contig:-NODE-125-length-21118-cov-5.345867_pt1 | contig 21118 bp, 23 predicted proteins | sample MGYA00245341_ERZ651117 | MGnify/ENA primary metagenome ERZ651117 (study PRJEB26857, sample SAMEA4031763) | metagenome | biome: human; feature: oral; material: saliva | place: Philippines | collected 2014... | reverse complement strand
TGAACCAGACGTTCTTCCTCTTCTAGCGTAAACTCTGTGGTGTCAACCATGTTAACAGCCTTTGAGCCTAGAGCAATTGCCTCATCAAAGAGGTCAAGGGAATGCTCAAGCGAGACGTTCTTATCGCGAACTTGATCAACAATTGAATCGAGTCTTGCGGTTATTTGGTCAAAGCTCTGATATTCAGACGTATCGATTTTTGCCATGGCTACTCTGCATCTTCCACAGAGCTTACTGGCTCTTCTTCAGAATTGTCCTGCTCAGCAGACTGCTTATGACACAGAGAATAAATGTCTTCTCCAGCCTCAACATCGTCAACAATACGGCCGAGAACACCGTTAATAAAACGAGGAGAATCGTCACCACAGTAGGCGCGAGCAAGGTCAACTACCTCGTTAATAGCAACAGCAACGTCAACCTCTGGAACCTCCAGAATCTCGTAGAGAGAAATTCTTAGAAGATTGCGGTCAACAGAAGGCATGCGATCAATTGCCCAGTCTTTTGAGTAAGCAGCAATGATGTCATCAAGATCATCTCTGATGCCATCTGCTCCTACTGCCAGTGACTGTGCATACTCGTCAAGAGGTCCCTCGGAGAGTGTATAGTCTCCGTCGAGGACCTCAAGAACGCTGCGATTAGTGGCTTCAGCCTGGAACAAAAGCTGTAGTGCTTGGCTACGGGCGCGGGTACGTCCAAAAAACTTAACGCTCAAGCCTACTCCTTAGGAAAAACAAGGCTGTCAATGTAAACATCAACGGAAGCAGTGCTAACGCCAATCTGCTCATTTACGGCAGTTGCAACAGCAAGTCTTACCTCAGAAGCAAGCTTTGTGAAAGGATAGCCATAGAAAACGGTGAGATGCACACCAAGGTGAAGCTGATTGTTCTCTACGCTTGCCTCAACTGCTTTCTCTGGAGCAAGGCTTCTGCTGGTGAATACGTTAATGAGGTTAGATGCCAGCGTGTCGTTTCCGCCAACGGAGGCAACACCTTCAACACTTCCAGCTGCGCCGGAGACAACCGTTGAAATTACATCTTTTGAGATGCCGATGCCCGCTATACGAAGCTCTGTTTCAGCCATGTTTACCCCCTAGAAAAAGACAAAACGTCTTTGAAATAATTACTCACTACCAGTTGGATGTTTATACACCCAAAGAAAATGCGTTAAACGCGAGAAACAAACTTGCCGTCGCGGGTGTCAACCTTAATGCGCTCGCCCTGGTTCAGATACATTGGAACCTGAAGCGTAGCACCAGTCTCAATAGTTGCTGGCTTGGTACCGCCCTGAACGGTGTCTCCCTTGAAGCCTGGGTCAGTCTCGGTAATCTCTGCCTCAATAAACATTGGAGGCTCAACACCAAGAAGCTCAGTATCTGCATAGAGGAGCTGTGCATTATCGTTCTCTTTGAACCAGACGCTCTTCTCGCCAATGAAATCAGCAGGGACAGCTACCTGATCGTAAGTCTCGTTGTCCATGAAGTAGAAGGACTCACCGTCGTTGTAGAGGTACTGCATCTCTTTGGTGAGCAGAAGAACGTTCTCAAACTTGGTACCAGCGTTGCAGGTCTGATCAATAACGCGACCAGAACGAAGGTCACGAATCTTATAGCGGACAAAAGCACCGCCCTTACCTGGCTTTACGTGCTGGAACTCAACGATGGTGTAGTACTTATCGTTAATCTTAAGGCCAAGGCCGTTCTTAAAATCTGCGGTGCTGATAGTTGCCACGTCTCACTCTTTTCACTCGATAAAGTCGCGAGAAGAACGTGAATTTTCAAACTACCCGCGACACGTATATGCATGTTGGATTTTATCAGTTTCACGCCTTCCGTGCTGGCGGCTCTTGTGAAAATGCAAAATTTGCTTACTTCTTTTTAATAAAACTCTCTTTAATAAGGCGAGGAAGCTGTGGAATTGCCATGAGTCCGTGCTTAAAGACAAACCAAAAGCTTGGGGAACGAACAAGCTTCTCCTCCCCTATATATTCACGAATAGCACGAAGAACTGCTTTGTTATCTCGCGTTGAAAATGAGTAATTACCATTGTTTTTAGTAAAAATAGCAAAGCGAGAAATGCTTTTAGTACGTCCCAGGACTGAGGCAGCCACATGATCTATCTGGTCCCAGGGAATCTGTATATAGTCTTCAGGATTTTTCTGGTTATAAAACTCAAAGGCCTTATTGCCAATAAGAATATCGCCGTACGTGGCTAAACCATGAAATGAAGTGGCTTTCATGGTGAGGTCAACGGTGCTGTTCTGAGACTGAGCCATACAATCCTTTCAAAAATGGGTCGCACCCATTATAGAGCGCGACCCATATTCGTGCGACTTTAAGTACTAGTACGTACTCTTATTCATTACATAAAGCCAAGAAGTCGACCAACGATACCAACACCAAAGAGAGCCAGAATAATGGCAATTGGAGAAACCTTCTTCTTAAGCAGTGAGCAGCAAAGCAACGTCAGACCAACAGCGGCAAGTCCAGGAATGAGCGAATCAAGGTTGTTCTGAAGCGTAGTTACCTTGACTGGGTCAAGACCGTTTGGTCCAAGAACAGAGTAGAGCTTCAATGCTTGATACATTCCCTCTACTCCTGAAGGAATACTTGTCCAGTCAATATAGGCACCTGCCTGCTGTGGAATGGTTGAAACCACTGGGGTGAATGAAATTGAAACCCAACGTTGTACCAGGGCGCCAATAATAAACATACCCAAAATAGAAGCGCCTTCAGTAATCTTGCCTAGCATACCGCCAGAAAGATCGGAAGAAATTGAAGCACCTGCCTTGTAGCCAAACTCCTGGGTGTACCAGAGGAAGGCAAGGCGAATGACGTTCCACAGGACAAAGAAGAGAATAGGGCCAAGTGCAGAGCCGCCAAGAGCAATGGAGGCACCAAGTGCTCCAAGGATTGGACGGACAGTAAACCAGAAGACTGGATCGCCAACACCAGCCAGAGGACCCATCATACCTACCTTGACGCCCTGAATTGCAACGTCATCAATAGGCTCGCCATTAGCGCGTCCCTCCTCCAGTGCAAGGGTAACACCCATGACTGGCGCAGAAACATAAGGATGAGTATTGTAGAACTCAAGGTGGCGCTTAAGAGCTGCTACCTGGTCTTCTTTGTTTGGATAGAGCTTTTTGATGGCAGGAATTATTGAGAATGCCCAACCACCATTCTGCATACGCTCGTAGTTCCAAGAACCCTGAAGGAACTGATGACGAAGAGCAACAGACATACGGTCTTTCTTAGAAAGCTGAATCTTATTCTCCATTAGTTTCACACTCCTTCAGAATTAGTAGTTGTCGATAATATCGCCGAGTGGATCGCCAGATCCGCCACCTGCGCCGCCACCCTGCTTAGCAAGGTCTTTAAGACCAATGTAGAGAATAGCAAGGCAAACGCCAATGACGCCAAGAGCAATAAGGGTAAGCTGGTTGATAGCTGCAAGAACAAAGCCCAGTGCAAAGAATGGCCAAACTTCGCGAGTAGCCATCATATTGATAACCATTGCATAACCAACAGCAGCAACCATGCCGCCGCCAACTGCCATACCACCAGTAAGCCACTTAGGCATTGCGTTTAGGGCGTCAGTGACAATAGCTGGGTCAATAAAGCAAAGAGCAACTGCAGGAACAGCAATACGTGCACCCTGCATAAAAATGGCTGCGATGTGCCAACGCTCGATTGCAGCAAAATCGCCCTTCTCGGCAGCTGCATCCATTGCGTGGACAATACCAGTTGCAATGGTACGAGCAATCATGGTGAGGAACAGACCTGCTACGGACAGAGGGATCGCAAGGGCAATAGCAGTGTTAATAGCAGCAGTAGTGTCGGTATCTCCACCATTAAGTGCCAAAACCATAATAATTGCAGATGCGACAGATGCTAAAGCTGCATCCGGTGCAACTGCAGCGCCGATGTTTGCCCAACCAAGAGCAATCATCTGAAGAGAACCACCAAGGAAAATTCCCTCAGCAGGATGACCAGTCACAAGGCCAATCAGTGAACAAGCAACCAGGGGCTGATGGAACTGCCACTGGTCAAGAATACCTTCCATGCCAGCAAGAAGAGCAACAATTACGACAAGCAGTATTGTGATAGGTGTCATTTCTACCTCCTTCTAGTTACTTACGATCAGCAAGTTCGGACTTAGCTTTTTTAAGCATTGCATCAAAGTTCTCTGCATTATCTGCAGGAACCTTACGTACATCAAACTCTGTACCGCACTCGCGGATAGCCTCAAGGGTCTTTACGTCGTCTTCATCCATAGCAACTGCGTTGGTAACAACAACTTTGCCAACAGAGTGAGCCATAGAACCAAGGTTAGCTTCCTTGATCTCTACGCCACCCTCAATAGCACGAAGCATATCTTGAGGAGTCTCAAACAGAAGCATTGCCTTGGTATTACCAAAACGAGTGTCGTGAGCAATCTCAATAATCTTCTTAATAGGGACAACGTGAACATGTACTCCTGGAGGAGCTGCCTGAACAATCATGGTCTTGCGGAGCTCATCTTGAGCAACGCCATCAGAGCAGACAATAATGCGGTCTGGCTTGGTCATCTTTGTCCAAGTAGTTGCAACCTGACCATGTAAAAGACGGGTGTCAATACGTGCAAGGACAATCTTGAGCTTACCATCACCAATAACAGTGCCTGCAGGAATTGCTCCCCGAGGTGCTGCAGGAGCAGCAGGAACATCTGTAGGTGTTGCCTCTTGTGGCTCAAGCTCTTCTGGCTTAATCTTCACGCCCATACGAGCTTCAGAGTAAATCTCTTTTGCTACCTCGGCGGCGGTATCTACGCCAAGGCGAGAACCATATGCCGCAATAAGCATTGGGAGGTTAAGTCCAGTAACGGCAACCCAATCCTCTTTACCCTCTTCCTCAAGAACACGAGAAATCTGGTTAAAGGGGGTGCCACCCCATAGGTCAACCAAGAACAAAACGTGCTCTTGATCTTCAAGCGTGGCAATTGCGTCGAGAATCTTCTGATGCAGGTCATCTGGGCCCATATCAGGAGTAAGCGTTACAGCTACAACGCCTTCCTGTGGTCCAAAAATCATGCTGCCAGAATCTTTAATACCCTCGGCAAATTTGCCATGGCTGGCTAGAACGATACTAACCACTTCTACCTCCTTCTTCTCCGCCTAATAAAACAAATGAAACTGTAAACATAACAATGAAAATAACATTTACGTTTCTGATTTTATTACATAAGTCTAAAACATACCTCCACTAACCTAACTCTTTTTAAATTTTTTAGGTTTTATAAGCTACTTTTTAGGCGAGAAGGTCTTCTCGCCCTAGGAGATACGGTAAAAATACGGCCAGAAACCTAAAGCTTCTGGCCGTAAAAACTCCGTATATCGCGTCTAGTTAGCAGCCAACAGACACAAGATCGTGTGTGGACTGAGTAAAGACATCGTAGCCATCCTCAGTAACAACGCCAAAGTCCTCAAGACGGATACCAAACTTGCCAGGCAGGTAAATGCCAGGCTCATCGGTAACAACAGAACCTGCTGCAATAACCTTGTTCCAGCGTGGGTTGAAAAATGGACGCTCGTGAATCTCAACGCCAACACCGTGGCCAAGGCCGTGGCCAAAGTACTCACCGTAGCCAGCCTCAGAGATAACTTTAACTGCAAGGTTATGAATATCAGAACCAGTTACACCTGCATGAATAGCTGCTGCGCAAGTTTCGTTTGCCTTGCGGACAACGTCAAAGACGTGCTGCTGCTCCTCGGAAGGTGCGCCAACAACAACAGTACGGGTCATATCTGAGTGGTAATCAAGATAGCCTGCACCATAGTCCATAACAATCATGTCGCCTGTCTGAACTACGCGCTCACCTGGCTGTGCGTGAGGATTAGCACCATTAGGACCAGAAGCAATGATGGAATCAAAGGACAGAGCGTCTGCACCGTTGGAGAGCATGTAGTTCTCAAGCTCTGCGCGAATCTGCTGCTCAGTGAGGCCTGGCTTAATGTACTCGCAAATGTGGAGGAACGCCTTGTCAGTAATTGACTGAGCGTGCTTCATAAGCTCAATCTCTGCAGGATCTTTCACAATACGCAGCTCAGCAATATCACCGTGCATGCGTGGAAGCAAAGCAGCAACAGAGTGATCGCGAAGTGCCTGCTCAAGACCATCAAAGAAAGCAAGATCAACGGTGTCCTCAATAGCTACTACGCGAGCACGAGCCTCAGCAATATGAGCGGCAACCCACTCGGTAGGAGTAGTGACTTCCTGGTCAAACTTCCATGGAGAATCAGCACCAAGGCGCTCCAGGAATGTGTTGTAGTAACGAGAGTCAGTGTGCATGAAGAGCTCATCCTGCGTAATAAATGCAGTATGTGCCTGCTCAAAGTCAAAGACACGCTCAGCGTCAGTCAACCAACGAAGGTCTGGGTTGTGACGTAGAACAACAGCGTCGTAACCCCTCTGAGCCATTACCTCGCGAAAGCGCGCAACGCGCTTTGCTGCTGCCTGTAAATCTGCCATTTCAAATCCCTTCTCGAGATGTTTACAACAAAGAGTTGCACCTTGTGGAGTCGCCTCAGCAAACAGGCTCCTTACTGCAAGATGCGGCACTTTAATGCGAAGCGTGAGCCTCACACCAAGCGCGGGCATGTTCGGCGAGAAGTTCCTCGTCGACCGAAGCTAATCTTACCCTTCCAATAGACATTGGAATCGGCAACATAAAACGATTAGTAGAACGGAAACATTCCTGTTTGAGAGCTTCGATAAGCTGCTCAGAAGTGATGTCACAGGTAACAAAGCCGATATTCAAGCGCTCAAGAATCTCGTCTTGGGCAAGCATATCGTCAAAAGAAAGCGCCTCTTTAGCTACTGCAATTCTTGCCGAGAAACGCAGTGCGTCTGCATAAAGTGCAGAAAGAGGCTGATCAGCTGGGATGAGCGGACGAAGTGCCTCCACAAAAGCCCAACCGTAAGGAACAGACTGCTGAATAGCAATAGCGGAAGAATCAGAGAGACGCCCACGGGTCTTAGTAGACTCTGCCAGCTGCTCTGCAACTATATCGGCAATTCCAGAGGAGAGGTTATCTGCTCTATCCCAAATGCGGCCAAACTCCGCCTCATTATCAGACATAGCCGTTGCAACCATACATACCTGGGCAACCTTAGCACTGTCATCGCAAAGATCCATAACCTCAAGATCTGCAAAGCAGAAACGAGCGCAAGGCTTAGTGGTAACAAGGCGCTGATGTTCAGCGTCAGTATCAAGCGCGCGAGGAGTAATAGACGAGACAATAACTGCTGCTAAATCAAGCGGGACAGTAGCAAGGGAAACTCCCCCACACCACTTGTTTGCCACGTGGTTAGCAAGAGAAATGACACCCTCGTGGCCCACGGCAACTACTAAATCATCAGCTGTCAGGTGCATTTCTGCCAAAGCAGACAATACCTGTGCCTCAGTTGCCACGGTAGTTGCTGCCTTGCCATCTTCTACATCTACACGTGTGACGAGAAAACCAATGGTGGTGAGGTCTCTACGCAGAAGCTCAGCAAGGTCTTTGTCTGCCTGATCGCTGACAAGAAAAGCACAGCGATGGGGTCTTCCCACTGCGGTTCTGAGCTCAGTACCAAAGTTTGAAAGAACGCCCGCACCAGAACGAAGTGCAATAGAGCCACCAGGAATAGAAACCCACTGTTTAATCTGAACAGGTGGCAATTCCTCTTCAATCTCAGCCTGGACATTGTCACTCATAGAAGACCTCTTTCCCAAAGCAGCTTGCCAGAATCAATGGCTACCTGCTCAAACGTTTTCTCACGAATATCAATAGTAATATCAGCAGCAGCCTCATAACGTGGACGCAGCCGTCTATAAAGCTGAGTAGCGTTTTCAAAGCTTCCCAGATCAGGACGCCTATCTGTGCGCTGAATTTGACGAAGCGAGTCAGAAAGATCGCCGTCGAGAAACACAATGACTCCCATCTCACGCATAAGCGCAAGATTGACGTCCTTCTCGACAATTCCACCGCCACAGCTTACGAGCAGTGACTTTTTAGACTTAAGCGTGTGCAAAACCTCAGTTTCTGCCTGCCTAAAAAGCTCTTCACCGTCATCTTCGTAGATTTCTGCCAGTGATTTACCTGCTATACGCTCTGCTAGGCGATCGGTGTCAACATAACGGCGGTGAAACAGCTCGCCCAAATTACGTGCGAGTGTGGACTTTCCGGCACCCAGAAAGCCTACAAAAAAGATATGATCACAGCCCTCATGTACAACGTATCTTGAATCGCGAAGCTCCATACTCCTCCAGCCTTTCAAGATGATTCTATCATCGAGTTGGAGCAAGTAAACTAAAGCCGTCTTGTTATGACGTAAAAGTTACATTTTTTAAAATGCGGCGCTCGACGTGACGAATGATATTGGTGTACCAAAGATCCTCATTGGACTGCGGCTTTACCAAAATAGTTGAGACGCCAGCCAAATTACCTGCAATAACATCAGTAAAAATCTGATCTCCCACCATCACGGTTTGCTCTTTAGTTGCCGAGAAACGCTTCATAGCAGCAGTTAGCGCGCGGGGAAGCGGCTTGCACGCAAAGCCCTCTCCTTCAATTCCCAGCTCATGAGCGCTACGCTGGATCTCATTGAGGTGAATGTTATTGGAGATGAGACAAAGCGTTAATCCAGCCGCATGAGCCTTCTCAAACCAAGCAGAAACCTCTGGCGGCGTCATCTTGGTGTCTCGGGGCACACAGGTATTATCGCGATCTAAGAGCACAAGTGTAATCCCCTGCTGAACCAAATCCTCTATTGAGATGCGTTCAACAGCAGAGACGTATTGTGTTGCTTTGATCAAACTCATGCCACACCAACTATTGCTTGCTTGCGGCTTCACGCTCGCGTGCGTTTTCGATAGCCTGCTGATGCTCGTCGTACGTCTCTGAGAATACGTGCTCATCCGAGGTAATCCAGAAGTAGTAATAATTGGTTGCTGCTGGATCCATAGCCGCCTTAATAGAGGCATAACCTGGGGAGCAAATAGGCGTAGGAGTCAAACCCTTAAACGCATATGTGTTATAGGGGTCGCTTGTCATCGAGCTGAGCTCTTCTGCGGTAGCTTCCCTACCCAAAGAGTAAGCAAGAGTAGCGTCACTTTGAAGATACATATCATCGTACAGGCGGTTGTAGAAGACAGATGCAACCTTAGGACGGTCATCATCAGTCAGGGCTTCTCGCTCAATAATAGATGCCATGATAATGATTTGCTCGTTAGTAAGATTCAAGTTGTAACGCTTATTAAGCGTAATGCGAGCGGCATCCAGGTTAAGATCAGCTGTCTCTGTCTCAAACTGGTCAAGCATGGCACGGATGACCGTATCGGCAGTTACATTGCTTTCTGTAAAGGTATAAGTCTTGGGGAACAAGTAGCCCTCAAGAGAATCGTTAGCGTCTACCGCGCCAGCAAGGAACGGATAGTCAGCAACATAATTGGATGCTTTTGCCTGATTCAAGAAATCATCGCGAGAAATGCCAAAGTAGTCCTGAACCAAATCTGCAACCTGAGAAACGGTATAACCTTCTGGTACGACAAAGCCACTACCAGGAGCATTAGGGCCAGAAATAAGCAGGTGAACAATGTCTGCTGGCTTAGTACCAGTGGTAATAACATAGATACCGCTCTTAATTTTCTGCTCAGCATCCTGACGCTTTACCTGGTTTAAAAACTCGCTCTTAGTAGCAATAATTTTGTTCTCAAAAAGAATCTTTGCGACTTCCTGCGCACCAGCACCATCTGGAATAGTAACGGTAACTTGCTGACCAGCGGTAATTTCTTGTGTATCAGAATTAGCGCGAGAAAGCTCTGGAAGCGCTACTTTCCATACAAAGATGCCAAGGGCCGCAACCATGATGAAAGCGATAAGTGCCGCAAAAATACGAGAACGCTTTGAAGCCTTCTTATCTCTATGCTTTACCTGCTTGTTCTTTGCCATATGAGTGACTTGAGCGCTTCTTGAAGAAAGCTTGCCACCGGTAAGTGCAGGTAGCGATCCTGTAGCCTCAACTGAAGGCTGCGTGATCTGTTCCTGCTGAGCCTGCTCTTCCTGAGCCTGTCCCTCTGGAACAGGAGAAGAAAAATGTGCGCCTTGACGACGCGGAGAAGAACCATTGGATAGGGTGGGCATTTAGTCTCCCTTATTCATCTGTGCATCAAGCCATGATTGCAAAAAGAGCGAAGCTGCAACCATGTCAACTTTTCCACGCATGGCTTTCTCAGATAAACCTTGCGCTCGAAGGATTTTCTTTGCTTCCGCAGAAGAAAGTCTTTCGTCAGTAAATTCTAATGGAAGTTGACAGTTCTTCGCAATTTGCTCAGCTTGAGCGGTAATTTTTTGGGCCTGTGGTCCATCTTCGCCGGCGAGCGTTTTAGGACGACCGCACAAAAGCAGTTCTGGCTCCCAATCTTCAAGCATAGCCTTAAACGTACGTGCATGTGAGAGCACCTCTTGCGCAGGTAGCACGCAAACAGGTGACGCAATAGCACCATCGGGGTCACTTACAGCAACCCCGATGCGAACTTCACCAATATCTAAAGCTAAAACACGCAAACGTTACGCACCAAGCTTTGCTTTTGCAGCCTCAAGCGCAGCATCAATTCCTGCAGCATTTGAGCCACCTGCCTGGGCCATTGCTGGCTTACCGCCACCACGGCCACCAACAAGCTCTGCAATTTCTTTTACAATATCTCCTGCCGAGAAGCCCGCTGCAACTGCAGAATCAGTGGCACCTGCAAGCAGGGAAACCTTACCATCAGCGGTTGCGGATGCAATGACACAAGCAACAGGCTGGCCATCAGATGCATCGCGGATGCCATCCCATGCGGAGCGGAGTTCTTTGCCAGAAAGGCCCTCAAGCTTAGCAATTACACAGCTATAGCCATTAAGCTGAACAGCAGACTTAAGTGCTTCTGCTACCTGGTTGCTGCCTGCTCCGGTAAGAGCGGCCTCAAGCTTATGGTTTGCAGTGCGAAGATCTTGCTGCAGCTGCTCAACGCGGTCTGCAACAGCAGAAGGACGAACCTTCAGAGCTGCGGCAACCTCATCAAGCTGAGCCAAGCGCTCATCAACGTACTCGATAGCGCCCATAGAAGTTACAGCCTCAATACGCCTTGAGTTAGAACCAACGGAGCTCTCAGAAATAATCTTGAAGAGGCCAAGGTCTGCTGTGTTGCGTGCGTGAGTACCACCGCAGAGCTCACGAGAGAATGGAGTGTCTTCTGCACCAGCAGAGACAACGCGTACGACATCACCGTACTTCTCGCCAAAGAGTGCAACAGCACCAGCGGCCTTTGCATCCTCAATGCTCATAATCTGAGTAACAACAGGCTTAGCAGCAAAGATTTCTGCGTTTACCATGCCCTCAATGCGATCAAGCTCATCTTTGGTAAGAGCCTCAAAGTGTGTGAAGTCAAAACGCATACGATCGGGAGCAACAAGAGAACCAGCCTGGTTGACGTGGTCACCCAAAACCTTCTTAAGTGCAGCGTCAAGCAGGTGAGTTGCGGTGTGGTTGCGGCGAATAAGCTCACGACGACCAGCGTCGATAGTTGCGGAGACAGAGTCACCAACAGAGATGGTACCCTCCTCTACCACACCAACGTGGGACTCAAGGCCGCCGTCACGGTGTTTGGTATCAGTAACGTGAACGTAGAGACCAGGAGCTGTCAGCTTGCCGGTATCACCAACCTGGCCGCCCATCTCTGCATAGAAAGGCGTGCGGTCAAGTACAACCTCAACCTCAGAGCCAGCAGAAGCGGACTCAACCTCCTGTCCATCCTGAACAAGAGCAACAACACGAACTCCGGAGAGCTCGTTGTTGTCGTAGCCGTCAAAGACGGTCTCATCTAAGCGGTCAGAGAGTGCAACCCAAATGCTCTGAGCGTTACCCCAAGCATCGCGGTTAGCAGACTTACGAGCGCGCTCACGCTGCTCAGTCATTGCAGCATCAAAGGCGTCCATGTCAACAACGTGACCTGCATTTGCAGCAATCTCACGAGTAAGATCAATAGGGAATCCGTAGGTATCGTGCAGAAGGAATGCAACCTCACCGGAAAGCTGTGCGCCATCCTCTAGCTGCTCAAGCTCTGCAGTGAGTTTAGACTCGCCTGCGTCAAGCGTAGCGCCAAAGCGCTCCTCTTCTGCGGTCAGAATGCCATCGATAAGAGCGCTCTTCTCGACAAGCTCTGGATACTCTGCGCCAAGCAGAACAGCAACCTCATGTGCATACTCTGCCATGAAGGTGCCCTGAATGCCCAGTAAGCGACCGTGGTAGACAGCGCGGCGGAGCAGGCGGCGAAGGATGTAGCTTCTACCCTCGTTACCAGGAAGAATGCCGTCGCCAATCATAAAGGTTACTGCACGAGAGTGGTCTGCAAGGATACGCAGGCTGCGGTCAATCTCGTCAGTGGAGTGATACTTTTTACCAGAGAGCTTCTCGCCCAAAGAGATGAGGGAACGCATAATATCTCCCTCGTAGTTGGTGCCTTCATGCTGCATGATAGCTGCAATACGCTCAAGGCCCATGCCAGTATCGATGTTGCGATGAGGAAGCTCGGGCAGAGAACCATCTTCCTGGCGGTCAAACTGGGTGAAGACGAGGTTCCAGAACTCAAGGTAACGGTCACCGTCGTCTCCAGGAGCCTCTCCCTCAAACTCAGGACCCTGGTCAAAGTAAATCTCAGAGCAAGGACCACAAGGACCAGTTGGACCAGCTGCCCAGAAGTTGTCCTCCTCGCCCAGACGGGTGATGTGATCTTCTGCTACGCCAAGAGACTTCCAGATCTCAATTGCCTCATCATCGTCAGTAAAGACAGTAAAGTACAGGCGATCAAGAGGCAGGCCAAGGTGCTCTGGAGAAGAAATAAACTCCATTGCCCAGGTGCATGCATCACGCTTGGTGTAACCACCAAAGGAGAAGTTACCCAGCATCTCGAAGAATGAGAGATGGCGAGAGTCGCCAATGTTGTCAATATCGTTAGTACGAAGGCACTTCTGGCAGGAAGTTGCGCCAATCTCCTTCATAGTCTTGATGCCCTGGTAATATTCCTTGAACTGGTTCATGCCAGCATTAGCAAGAAGCAGCGAAGGATCAGAAGGTACCAGAGATGAAGAAGGATAGCGCTTGCAACCTTTGCTCTCAAAGAAGGTAAGGAAGTCCTCACGAATCTCTGCTGTTGTCATTGTTTTATAGTCGGCCATAAAGTACTTCTCCGTATTCAAATAACTACTCTTTTGTACTGTCTGAGTCTACCGCATCTGACGATGGTTTATCTGGTTCCTTAGTAACTTCTTGAGTATTCCTAAAAAGTAACTGAGAAAAATCATGTCCAAGAATCTTGGGCGCGGGAGCTGAAGACTTGCTGCGCACATGAGCCGTAGTGTCTTGATCAACAAGACGCGACTCCTCAAAGAACTTTGGGTCATCTAGGGCATCATACTCTGGCAGAATAGCGCCAGACTCATCCACATACTGCGTCGAGTTAAAAAGCGCGCCATTTGGCGAGACAATCTGTCTACCCGAATACTTCTCAAAGAAGTACACAAAGATGCCCCTCAGTGCTGCTGTCAAAGGTATAGCAAGAATAGTTCCAACCACTCCTCCAAGAGCGCTGCCAATGACAATACCAACGAGCGAGAGACCAGGGTGAACTTTAACGCTAGTTGCCATAACCAAAGGTGAAAGCACATTATCAACAAGATTTTGTACAACCACCAAGATAACAATGGTCCATACGGTCATGATAGGGTCTACCAAAATGCTTAAAATCAAAGCAATGCCTGCCGAGAAAACCGGTCCAACAACAGGAATAATGCGGAAAATTCCCGTAAGCATACCGATAAGTGCGGCATAAGGATTACCTAAAATTAAGCAGCCAATATACACAAGGATACCGTTTACCACTGAGGTAATGATGGTACCTCTCATATATCCGCTGATAGATCTACTAAGAATAGCAAGAATAAGTCTGAACTCATTTTCTTTACGAGGACCAACAATACTGGCAAGCTCACGGACAATAACGGGATAATCTTTTGCAAGCCAATATGCAAGCACCAGACCTAAGAAAAAGACCATAAGCTGATTTGCAATAGACGAGATATTGCCAAGAGCAGATGATGAAAGCCAGCTCAAAATACCAGAGGCAACAGATATACCAATGCTTGATGCCTGCTCAATAGCAAGCTCAACAGTCTGTCTCACTGCAGGATTACTCTGTGAATCAAAGTTCTGCCAAAACTCCCTGCCCATTGCTCCTATCTGACTCGCATACGAAGGAGCATTCTTGAGTAGCGTGGTAAGCTCAAGCACTAATGGCTGAGCAATCAAAATCAAAAACTCTACAAGCACTATGAGCGTAAGAACAAGTGCAATCAGAGCAGAGATACCACGTGGTACTCCCCTGTCTTCAAGCCAGTTGGTAACTGGACTACAAACAAACGCAATGACAGCACCAATGGCTAGCAGTTCAACAGCTTGTCCCAAGATACCTAAGACGTAGAGAGCAAGTGCAAACAATCCTGCTAGGCCAATAGCTGTCCATACCATAAGGCCGCGTTGTTTCCATCTCTCAACAGAATTAAAAAGATTCTGATTTTTTTGATCCATTAACGATTCACACTTTCTGGGTCAATCTTCTCCTGAATTCGCTTTAAAGTGCGACGTAAAAGTCTTGAGACCTGTACCTGAGAGATATCGAGCTTCTCAGCAATCTCTACCTGCGTAAGACCCTCGACAAAACGCATGCGAATAATCTCTTGCTCCCGTGGTGAGAAGTCTCTAATAGCTTCCTCAAGAACAATACGATCATCAGAACCAGCAAGGTCTTCATCTTCTGTTACGTATTGATCAATGATAGAAGGGGTCTCATCTCCGTCAGCTCCGGAGCTTCCTCCCTCAAGAGGTACTGAGCTATAGGCACTAGAAGACTCCATTGCCTCAAGCACCTCTTCAACAGTAGTCTCAAGACGTTGTGCAATCTCTTCAATTGAAGGACTTCTCTGCAGCTCTTTAGTCAAATCATCGGTGACCTGATTAATCTTTGCTGACAACTCCTGTAAACGACGAGGAACCCTAACTGACCAGCCCTTATCACGGAAGTGACGCTTAATTTCTCCCATGATGGTGGGTGTAGCGTACGTAGTAAATTCAAGTCCGCGATCAGGCTCAAATCTATCAATTGCCTTGATAAGACCAATGGTTCCCACCTGAATCAAATCATCAAGTGGTTCTCCACGATTTTTGAACTTAGAAGCCAAAAAACGCACGAGGTTTAAGTGGCTCATAATAAGCTGATCTCTTACCTCAGGATCATTTGTTTCTTTGTATTGGGCAAAAAGCTTTCGTGTTCTATCTTTATCCCAGGCTGGGGTACCTCTAGAAGCACGACGAGCAGCTCTTCTTGCAGCTTTCTGCTCTTCTGCAGAAGCCTGCACTGCCTCGTTTGCTTCGGGTTTAGGCATGTGCACCACCAGAAGTCTTTACAAGATGAAGCATATAACCATCATCGCTAAGCGAGAAATCATCACAGATGGCAGAGAGCAAAAGTTCAACAAGCTCTAAAGGTTGAGCATTATCTGCCTCAGACTCTACAGGGTCTTCATCTCCCAAAACAAAATCAATCTGCATCGAAGTGTCTTCAAGAGTGAACGTGATGTCTACAAAATCATTTTGAGTGCCACACGCAAAGACAAAACCTTCTTCAGCGGCCATCTTTACATCTTCAAGCTCTTCAACATTCATCTTGCATAAAACAGCAAGATTAGCTGCCATCATTCTGACTGAGCGAGCGAACGTTGGATCTGCAGGAGCGGAAAGCTCAACAATTTTTTGTGCCATAACAAACTACTCCTCAGTTTTCTGAGAAGACTCAGAACCGTACTCAATATAGAACTGCTCAGTACGAGCTGGTCTGACATGCTGTTTCTTATCTTGAGAAAGCAAAGGAAGCTCCTCAAGATACTCCTGAGCGCGCTGCGCACTCTGCTGTGCTGTTGCAGTTGCGCTACTTAAACGAGCCTGAGCTGCCTCAGCAAGCTTGGAAGGATTTAAAGATCCACCAAGACCAGTCCCCAGTTTTGAAACAGACTCAACAACGCCTGTCACGGCGTCAGTTGCAGCTTTGCTAACAGTGGCAGTTACAGCAGATGCTGCACCAGAAACGGTTGCCACGTCACCAAGAACTACATTGAGACTCTCAAGGGAAGTATTAGCGTTCTCTGCAGCCTCATCAACCTTCTGCATAAGTGCAGGTAGTTGCTTAATAGTTGGGTCAAGTTCATCAACCATGCCATCAATTTTTGAAATAACAGGTTGAATCTGTTCAATAGTGTTGTTAGCTGAGAGTGTAATCTCAGTAATTGACTTTCTTGTTGTTCTTAGGGTCAGAGCAACCTCGACAATAGCCCAAACACCAGCTACGGCTAAGACTACAAGGGCAATCTGTAGGTAATCCATCTATGCCATCCCTCAAAGCTAACGGTTACAGTTCCTTCTATTCTACCCGAGGAGCGCCTTCTTAATGCTCCCACTTGGGTAATTCAAAATCCTAGACTTCCTCGTGACGATCTCGCTCTGTAGCTGCAATTCTCCACGCTTCCCAACCTCTTGGAGATGGCGAGAAGAACGCACCACGTTCAAGTCCTTCTGGAAGATAACGCTGTTCAATCCACCCGCCAGGATAGTTATGCGGGTAGAGGTAGTTGCCGTACTCCTCAGAACCAGGGCGTGTGCGATCCCTTAAGTAACTTGGAACTTCTCGCCTTGGACCTGTTCTTACCTCATGAAGGGCAGCATCAATACCTGCTTCTGCAGCATTTGATTTTGGAGCAAGTGCCATATAAATAACCGCTTGGGCAAGGTTGATTCTGCACTCGGGATACCCAATAACCTCGGCCGATCTAAATGCCGCATGTGCAATGAGCAGCGCCTGAGGATCTGCGTTTCCAATATCTTCCGAAGCCAAAATCATAATGCGGCGCGCGATAAATTTGGGGTCCTCACCTGCATCAATCATGCGCGCAAGCCAATACAGTGCCGCATCTGGGTCTGAGCCTCGAATAGACTTAATAAACGCAGAGATAATGTCATAGTGCATATCTCCTGCTTTATCATATGGGAGTCCGCGACGAGGGTTTGCCTCAAGAACGTTTTGCTTGGTAATAACAAGTGGCTCAGATGCCTTACTATCAGCTGATTCTGGAACGTCAACCATCTGAGAAGCAAGCTCAAGAGAAGTTAGGGCTGCGCGACCATCTCCGCCTGCAAGCGTCACAATCTCTTTACGAGCATCTTCATCCAGAACAAATGTGCCTGCTAGGCCGTCGTCTGACTCAAGTGCTCGCTGAATGAGCTCATCGATTGCCTCATCTGACAATGCATGCAGCTCCACTACACGAGAGCGAGAAATCAGAGCACTATTAACCTCAAAGTAAGGGTTTTCTGTAGTAGCCCCAATAAGTACAACTATTCTATCTTCTACTGCGTGAAGCAAGGCATCTTGCTGAGAGCGCGTAAAACGATGAATCTCATCAATGAACAGAATAGTTCTTCTACCTGCTGTTAAAAGCCTTGATTCTGCAGCTTCAATCTCTCTACGAAGATCTTTTACAGTGCCCGTAATTGCAGATACTTCTACAAATTCTGCGTGCGTTGTGTGAGCAATGATGCGTGCAAGCGTAGTCTTACCAGTACCAGCTGGGCCATACAGCAAGACAGACGAAAGTGAATCGTGCTCAATAGCTTTGCGCAGCCACGAGCCAGGACCAACTGCATCTTCCTGGCCCACGTATCCATCAAGCGTGGTAGGACGCATGCGGGCTGCAAGCGGCGCATTAGCTTTTTTAGCGGCACGTTCCATGCCAGAAAATAAAGTATCCATGCAGCTATTTTACCTCGTCTCAAACATAAAAGCTTGGCGAGAAACTCGCTCAACACAAATGCTCTTTACGTATCCGTTTGCTGCGTTGTGACCGACCCCAGTCTTACGCACGTACCCCTTCTGCAAAGTAACTTCTCTTTGGAAAGAGCTCCTGGGCTTCTGGAAAGAGTGCTTCACAGGTAGCCACAAAGTAGTCATCGGTCATTGCGGAAATAAAATCAACAACAGTGCGATGTACATCGCTCTTCCAGTCATACGTATGACCGTACCTAGAAAGGTGTCTACTTACCGGCTCAATATGATGCTTAAAGATTGCAAGGCTCTGATCTCCAGATTTAAGTGCAGACAGCTCGTACTCGTACAGCTTCTCAAACAGGTGTTTAATGTCTTCAGAGAAATCACCATTGGCTTCTGATGCACCATAGATCTTCTGGTAATTCTCGCGCTTTGCTCGTTTCATCTCTTTAAACGCCTCTTCTGAGAGAGAAATCTGAGGCTTGCCAAAACTATTCTGAACAATATCTGCAACAAAAGCAGAGGTAGCCCATGCGTTATAGGCACCACCAAGGCCATCATCAAACGTTTTTTCTGTTGCAGCGCCAGCACGAAGCGCATCCTGTCTATCTTTTCCAACATACGCAATAATATCTGAGATGCGCATAACGCAACCTTCGAGCGTCATAGGACGCAGATGTGCAATAGCCTGAGGACCTCTCTCCCAGCAATCTTCTACCACCTTGTCAAACTCATCAAAAGTTGAAAGATCACTCATTTGAAGTATCTGCTGTTCAAACTCACCGTTATGGCAAATTACTCCATCAAGCGTCTGCAAAGAAAGGTTTCTTGCATAGAGGCCATCAAGCACGCGCACGCTTTGTACGTTGTGAAAAAACCAACGTCCCGTTTGCTCATGGTAAATATCATTAAGAAAATACTCCCCCGCATGACCAAAAGGAGTATGTCCCACGTCATGACCAAGAGCTATTGCTTCAATCAAATCCAGATTAAGACCAAGTGCACGGCCAATATCTTTAGCAACTCTACAAACAAGCTGTTCATGAAGGCCACGACGCGTAATGTCATCATGCGCACGGAACGAGAAGACCTGTGTTTTGCCGTTGAGCCTGTTATATGCTGGAGTATGCATGATTTTCTCGACATCTCGCATGAAAGCAGGACGCAAAAGCGTTGCCTGATCATGGGCGGAATCTCGGCGAATGATGTCTTCATTTTTGCACGCGTAAGGACTTAAGGTGCTCTTAGCTATTTGCTCAGCCACAAGGGCCTGAGTTTCTTCTGAAAGTTGCCCGGTCAAATGAGGTGCAAAAGGATTAGTTATGTTCATGTGTATCCTCTCTAGATGTCTTTCACCTCTAGTGTAGAAGTTTCACCGGACAAAAACTCGTGTTGAATTTTGAGAGGGCTTCTAGGGAGGTTTGACGTCTAAAAAAGGCTATCTTGAACTGGTTGTTTTAAGGCTTCAAATAGATTCTTTGCCAAAAGTGCTGCACCCTTAGAATTTGGATGTACATCGTCAGCAAAATATTTCTTCTCCTGCGGCAATAGTTTTTCTCCAAAAATACACTGCAAACCAAACTTACCGGCAACCTCTTCAATAATTTGAGGAATCTCGGCGAAACAAGAATAAGGATGCGTGAGATACGTATCCTCAAAATAAGGAGTAGGAGTCAAAACCACCACACGCGTATCCTGATACATCTGAGAAATCTGCCAGAGAGAATTTTGAATATCATATGTTACCTGCGACTTTGAGCATTTCTCGTATCGATAGTTTGCTCCAAGTGCAACAACAACTAACGAAGCATCCTCAATAAACGTATAGGAACCTGGCTGATAAACTTGCCCACCAATTCCCTGGTTAACCACCTCAAGCTTCATACGTTTAGCAAGACAGCGCGGCCAAGTTTTATCTGGTCGCTCCACAACAAAACCCTGCGCAATAGAATCACCAAACACCACCAGCTTTTTCTTGAGCTCATCGGGCGAGAAAAACGTGCCATTGCCACGAACGTTTTTAACGGAAGCGCTCTGCAGACAGGGCAAGTAAACACACACGTAATGCGTGTCGTTAAAACCTGGAAGTCTAGCAAGGTTATCTTTAGAGGTTTCTGTTTCTAGCTGAATAGAAAGTGTCTGTTCACCTGCATCATCCAGTGAGAAGCTCTTGTAAGGTTTACCATCAACTGTCACAAAGACAGAGCTGAGCTTTTTCAGATACGCTGCTTTAAGTAACTGTAAAACAGAAGAGGTTCCCTTAGGAACTTTGTCAATTTTTAGATCAAGCGCCACTTCTGAGCTGTCCGTGGTAAAGGCAACTTGAATATCTGAAGTACACGCTACCATCTGTTTAAAAAGACCGGGGTGCCAGGAAGAGCAAGAGCCAATGACTCTAAGTTGATTGGAAGAAATACGCAGCGGATGGACCCATCCATGAGCAAGTTTTTCTGACCATGGTGCACCAAGTAAAAACTTAGATGCTGGAGAACTAATGCTCCACTCCCCAACTTCCATACGCACCTCCAATCACAAGTTAAATTACTATAGTTATATATTACGAGGTTAATAGACAGTATTACAATCTTTAGTAACAAATAAACTGCTCTTGTTGTCCATAGGGAGGCAACAGATATGTTTGGCGAGAAGATATTTAATTTTTCAGAACCGATTTCTAGAAAAACATTTCGCACAGTATTTCTTATTAGTTTTCTTGCCTATCAGGGTGCACGACTACTGTGGAAACAGGGACTTATTCCGCCGTTGCTATTTTTTCTAGTATCAACTCTGCTTGGGATTATTAATTGGTATCTCATTTTTAGAAGCGATATTAAAAAGCGGGCAAAGACTTCACTTTTAGTTTTTCTTGCCTTTGCTCTCGTATTTGAAATTAGCCATGTTATTTATTTTCTTTAAGCGGTGAATAAAACCTTCTTCTGTGAACTGCCTCCCATTTCTTGGACACGAGAAATAGGAGGCAGTTCAAAACACACCTAAGTCAGATAATCTGTTAAAAAGACGTATACATGACGCAGAAAATACCACAAACATGCAGATTATCGTCATTAGATGTGTAAAATGCCCTCATCTGAGCAGAATATCTGACTTAGGTGTGTTCCGTAGATACAGAATTTATCGATAGTTAAATTTCTTATATAAGTCTATTCATGTTTAAGCATATTAGATGAAGT
>ENA-OWLZ01000123-OWLZ01000123.1-metagenome-genome-assembly--contig:-NODE-123-length-21175-cov-7.592472_pt1 | contig 21175 bp, 23 predicted proteins | sample MGYA00245341_ERZ651117 | MGnify/ENA primary metagenome ERZ651117 (study PRJEB26857, sample SAMEA4031763) | metagenome | biome: human; feature: oral; material: saliva | place: Philippines | collected 2014... | reverse complement strand
TAAGACACCGCCTTTTCACGGCGGTAACACGGGTTCGAATCCCGTACGGACTATACTTGAGTAACTTAGGTTACTCTTTTTATTTTGTTTCTTTTTCTTATATGTTATAATATTACATGATATTATTTTTGAGGTGAATTTATGTCTAAAGTTTTTGTGTTTGGTCATCAAAATCCTGATTCTGATGCTATTGGTTCTTCTTATGGATATGCTTATTTGAAACGTCAACTTGGTGTTGATGCTGAGGCTGTTGCATTGGGTACTCCAAATGAAGAGACTGCTTTTGTACTTGACTATTTTTCTGTAGAAGCTCCTCGTGTTGTTGAGTCAGCACAGTCAGAAGGTGTAAATCAAGTTATTCTTACTGACCATAATGAGTTTCAACAATCTATTTCAGATATTAAGGATGTCGAAGTTATTGAAGTAGTGGATCACCACCGTGTCGCTAACTTTGAAACAGCTAATCCATTAATGATGCGTTTAGAACCTGTAGGTTCGGCTTCTTCGATTGTTTATCGCATGTATAAAGAAAATAATGTTGAAGTTCCTAAAGATGTTGCTGGTTTGCTTTTGTCAGGCTTAATTTCTGATACTCTTCTTCTTAAATCACCAACAACACATGCTTCAGATTCTGCAGTAGCTGAAGAACTTGCTCAACTTGCTGGAGTTAATTTGGAAGAATATGGACTTGCAATGCTTAAGGCAGGTACTAATCTTTCTTCTAAATCTGCTGGAGAACTTATTGATATTGATGCAAAAACATTTGAATTGAATGGTAATCAAGTTCGCGTTGCTCAGGTGAATACTGTTGATATTTCTGATGTTCTTTCACGTCAAGCGGAAATTGAAGAAGCTATCAATAGCTCAATTAAAAGTAATGGCTACTCTGACTTTGTGTTAATGATTACTGATATTCTTAATTCAAATTCAGAAATTCTTGCAATTGGATCAAATACTGATAAAGTTGAAAATGCTTTTAACTTTGTTTTAGAAAATAATCATGCTTTTCTTGAGGGAGCAGTTTCTCGTAAGAAACAAGTTGTTCCTCAATTGACTGAAAGCTTCAATGCGTAAAAAAAGGGCCACTAGGCCTTTTTTTAGTGTTCTGATTAATGGTATAATACTTGTTATGATAATACAATTTAACCCAAACAAATTAAGTAAGCAACCTTTTTTTATGGAATTGGTGAATTATCTATATCACAATCAGCCTGTAACTTTAAGAGATATAAAAAATCAGTTTCCATTGCAAAAGAATATAGATAAATTGATTGAGGAGTTTGTTAAAGCTGGATATATTGAGCGGTCTGAGAAACGTTACAGTTTATTAATTTCTTTAGTTTCAGATCCTTCGACAATTGATCTATATCAGCATTTCTTTATTGATAGTGATTCTCCTTCTTATCAAGAACTATTAAAGCGTAAATTTTTTACTGAGATAACTAATTCTACTAATCAAGTGGTTATTATTGAACACACGAGTATCACGAGAGACAATCTCACGATTTCAAATTATTTTTATAAGTTAAAAGAGAACCTATCATTATCGGAAGAACAAAATAGATTATATAACTTATTAGGTGATCTTAATCCTGAATATTTCTTGAAGCATGTCACAACATTTCTTTTAAAATTTGTAAGAAAGGAGTACGTTCTTCAAAAGAGGAGGAATATTTTTGTTGATGCTTTAGAGCTTTTAGGATATCTTGTTAAAGTAGAAGATGGGCGTTATATTTTGAATATGGATTTAGACTCCGAAGTATTAGTATTTTGTGCAAAAAAAGACTAGTTTTATTACTAGTCTTTTTTATGACAACTTTAACGATTCCTTAGTTCAAGATAACGTTTGTACCAGATGTTAACATAAGATTGTGAAAATGGCCCCTTACCATTGTTAATCCAATCTACTAAGATTTTAACATGTTCTTTTAAGATATAGTCAATATCAGGAGAGTAATGCATTTCTTTTTTATGTGTTTCATACTCATCTACATCTAGCAATTTTTTTTCACCATCAGCGAAGACTTTGACATCTAGGTCATAGTCAATATATTTTAGCGCTTCTTGGTCCAAAACATATGGACTGGCTAAATTGCAGTAGTAGGAAATGCCGTTATCCCTAATCATGGCTATAATATTAAACCAGTATTTTTTGTGGAAATAAACAATAGCAGGTTCACGCGTTACCCATCGTCTTCCGTCTGCTTCAGTAACGAGGGTGTGATCGTTAACGCCAATAACAGCATTCTCAGTTGTCTTTAGTACCATAGTATCGCGCCAAGTACGGTGCAATCTACCATCATGCTTATAACTTTGAATTGTGATAAAGTCGCCTTCTTTTGGTAATTTCATGGCGTCCTCTTTCTACAATAAGGGTTATCCTCATTATTGTATCATAATTTTGAGAAAAGAGGGGGAATTCCTAGAAATATTCTCTTAGAGCGGAGGCTATAGCATCAAAGTCATAACCTTTTCGGGCCAAAGATTGTGTTAGGCGTTGCTTAAGTTCATATCCGTCGTATTTTTTACTAAATTTTTGATATTGTTTTTCTATTTCTTTATATAGGAGAGCTTGTTCATTTTCTTCATCGGCTTCTAGTTCTAGCTGGTCAATTGCTTGCTTACTTTCTTGGAAAGAAAAGCCTTTATTAATGAGGTTCTGAGTCAATTTAACCTTTAGAGATTTGATTGGTAATTTTCCCTGATATTTTCGTAATAATTTAGAAGCTACTTTAATTGCTACTTCCGAGAAATCAAACTGGGTTAAGACCTCGTCAATGACTTGTTTCTCACAGCCTTTTTGTAACCATTTTTGCTTCAAAACATAGGCACCTTTATCTCCTGAATTTAGATTCTGTTGAGCTAGGCTTTCTAGGAGTTTATAATCATCAATCCAATGGTCTTTCTTTAGATTATCAATAATTTGAGGAATTATATGTGGATTTATTTCATGTTTAAAAAGATAGTCTCTTACTTCTTTTTCAGTACGTTGTTTAAAGGAAATAAAATAGAGGGCCAGATTTTTACCATGTGAGAACTGTGCAAAAGTTTTAATATCTTCTAGCTGATCTTTACTTAGTGTCATTTCTTTGGTTAACATGTACTTGACGACGGTGTCTTCTGTAACATAGAGACTCTCTTTTTTGTCTATCTCAACAAGATAGAGCCTTTTTTTCTTCTCGATTTTTGTGATTTTCATAGTTATTATTATATCAAAATGTTAGAATGGTAGTATGAATTTACAAGTAAAACAACGTATCCCGCTTAAGATTAAACGCATGGGGATCAATGGTGAGGGAATTGGTTTTTATAAAAAGACACTGGTTTTTGTTCCGGGAGCTTTGAAGGGGGAAGAGATATTTTGTCAGATTGTTTCGGTTAGGAGAAACTTTGTTCAGGCAAAGCTATTAAAGATTAATAAAGCTTCCAAGTTTCGTGTTGAGCCTGAATGTGGTGTCTATGAAGAGTGTGGTGGTTGCCAGTTGATGCATCTTCGTTATGATAAACAATTAGAGTTTAAAACGGACCTGTTAGGACAAGCCTTGAAAAAGTTCAAACCGGCTAATTTTGAGTCTTATGAGATTCGTCCAACAATAGGGATGGAGCAACCACAACATTATCGTGCTAAACTACAATTTCAAACACGTTCTTTTGGTGGCTCAGTTAAGGCTGGATTATTTGCGGAAGGAAGTCATCGACTAATCAATATTGATGATTGCTTGGTTCAAGATGAGTTAACGCAAGCAATTATGAATAAGGTGACAAATTTGCTAGATAAATATAAGTTACCGATTTATAATGAGCGTAAAATTTCCGGGATTCGCACAGTTATGATACGACGTGCTTTAGGGTCTAATCAGGTCCAGCTAATTTTTGTAACGTCTAAGTCTGTTTCCTTGACTAAGTTGGTGAAGGAGTTAACTTTAAGTTATCCTGAAATTGTAACAGTTGCTGTCAATTATAACTATTCGAAATCCAGTGAGATTTATGGTCAAGAGACGGAAATTATCTGGGGTCAAGATACAATCCAAGAAGAGGTGCTGGATTATAACTTTGCACTTTCTCCTCGTGCCTTTTACCAGTTGAATCCTAAGCAAACTGAAGTGCTCTATGGTCAGGCAGTTGAAGCTTTGGAAGTTGATAAGGCTGAAAACCTTATTGATGCTTATTGTGGTGTTGGTACTATTGGACTTGCTTTTGCAAAAAAAGTGAGCACCATTCGGGGTATGGACATTATTCCGGAAGCTATCGAAGATGCTAGAAGAAATGCTGGGTTGCTTGGACTGGAGAATGCTCACTATGAGGTGGGGAAAGCTGAAGATATAATTCCTCGTTGGTATAAGGAAGGCTATCGAGCAGATGCTCTTATTGTAGATCCACCGAGAACGGGTTTGGATGATAAGTTAGTCAAAACTATACTGGAATATACTCCTAAAAAAATGGTATATGTCTCATGTAATGTGTCTACTCTGGCTAGAGATCTGGTTTCTTTAGCTAAGGTATATGATGTGAACTACATTCAGTCGGTAGATATGTTTCCTCATACTGCCCGGACAGAAGCAGTTGTAAAGCTGACTAAGAAATGTAATAAAACCTAACATAATAAACAAGAAATTTTCAAAATTGTTGGAAAATTTCTTTATTTTTCTAAAAAATAGGAGTATAATAGGCTTATCGATTTTTTAAAGGAGGAGCGTATGAAGAAGAGCTTCATTCATCAACAAGAGGAAATTTCTTTTGTAAAAAATACTTTTACGCGGTATTTAATTGATAAACTTGACGTCGTTGAAGTGCAAGGGCCTATTTTGAGTAAGGTCGGGGATGGTATGCAGGATAATTTAAGTGGTATTGAAAATCCTGTAACTGTTAATGTACTTCAGATTCCTGACGCAACATACGAAGTTGTTCACTCATTAGCAAAATGGAAACGCCATACTTTGGCTCGTTTTGGTTTTAATGAAGGTGAAGGGCTCGTGGTTAATATGAAGGCTCTTCGTCCAGATGAAGACTCATTGGATGCAACGCACTCTGTTTATGTTGACCAATGGGATTGGGAAAAGGTTATTCCTGATGGACATCGTAATATTGCGTATTTGAAGGAAACCGTCGAGACAATCTACAAAGTCATTCGTTTGACTGAGCTTGCTGTTGAGGCACGTTACGATATTGAAGCCGTTTTACCTAAGAAAATTACCTTCATCCATTCAGAAGAGCTTGTTGAGAAGTACCCTGATTTGACACCAAAAGAGCGAGAAGATGCTATAACTAAAGAATATGGTGCTGTATTCTTGATTGGTATTGGTGGTGTTCTTCCTGACGGTAAGCCCCATGATGGTCGTGCACCTGACTATGATGACTGGACAACTGAGTCTGAGAACGGTTACCATGGTTTGAATGGAGATATCTTGGTTTGGAATGAGCAATTAGGACATGCTTTTGAGTTGTCATCAATGGGGATTCGTGTTGATGAAGATGCCCTTAAACGTCAGGTTGCAATTACTGGCGACCAAGATCGTTTGAAATTGGATTGGCACCAAGCCTTGTTACATGGCCTATTCCCACTAACAATTGGTGGTGGTATTGGTCAATCACGTATGGCTATGTTCTTGCTTCGTAAGAAACATATCGGTGAGGTTCAAACTTCAGTTTGGCCAGATGCCGTTCGTGAAACTTACGAAAATATCTTGTAAAGAGAGTGCTAACGAAAGTTAGTGCTTTTTAATTTGGAATAAATTGTGCATTATTGAACAGAAAATTTGTTATTGGACTAGGTATCGTGAGAGTTGAATATATTTTCATTATAAAGAAAAACCTATCCCTTGTAGGAGATAGGTTATAAAATTAGTCGTTGCTACGGAAAAATGCGTCATAGAGTGCTCTAACGGCTGCTTTTTCTTGTTCAGTTTCAATTACAAACATGACAGAAACTTCACTTGACCCCTGAGAAATCATTTCAAGGTTAATGTGTTTTTCAGAGAGTGCTTTGGCTGCTGTCGCTGTAACACCGATGTGGTCTTTCATATTTTCACCAACAATCATGAGGATAGAAAGGCCATGTTCAATTTCAACTTCATCAACACCAAGTTCACGCGTCAAGTAAGAGAGGATTTCTTGTTCTTTGATTGGGGTAAGTTCACGTTCTCGAATAATGATTGAAAGGTCATCAATTCCAGAAGGCATGTGTTCCCAACGGATGTTTAAATCTTCCAAGATTTGTAGCACCTTACGTCCGAAACCTACCTCGCGGTTCATGAGGTATTTACTCATATTGATGCTGACAAACTTGTCATCGCTAGCAATACCAACAACTGGAACAGTTGCTCCCTGGTGTTCAAGAATAATACGTGTGCCTGGGTGGTCCGGATTATTGGTGTTCTTGATAACTAATGGAATCTTACCACGATATGCTGGGAGGAGAGCTTCATCATGAAGAACCGAGAAACCAGCATATGCCAACTCACGCATTTCCTTGTAAGTCAACTCTGGAATAGAGTGTGGTTGATGTACTACACCTGGGTGGGCTGCGAAAATACCATCTACATCTGTAAAGTTTTCATATAGGTCAGCTTTAACACCTGCTGCTACGATAGAGCCTGTGATATCAGAGCCTCCTCGTGAGAATGTACAAATTTGATTATCAGAGGTGACTCCAAAGAATCCAGGAATAATCAGGACCTCATCTGATTCACGAAGTTCTTCTAACTTATCATATGAACCTGGAAGAATGCGGGCGTTGCCTGGCTCACTTGAGACCAAAATACCAGCTTTGCGAGGATGAACGTAGCGTGCTTCAATATCGTTATTGCGGAAATACTCAGCAATTAATTTTGCATTATTGTCCTCTCCAGCAGCTAGGAAGGTATCATAGAGGAAATCGTTATCCTCGATAGGAAGCGTAGCGAGATCAGTAATAGCTTTGGCAATGTTTACCATTTCTTTTGATTTGAAACCTAGTTCATCAACAATAGCTTGGTAACGGTTAATAATCCATTCTTGGTCAGCTTTAACATCAGCACCCTTTGTATAGTGTTTGTAGTATTTAATTAGGGCGTCTGTAACTTTGGTATCTCCATCGTTACGTTTACCAGGGGCAGATACAACGACAAAGCGGCGTTCAGGGTCAGATTTTACAATGTTTAAGACTTTTTCTAATTGTGTTGCTGAAGCGAGTGAGCTTCCTCCAAATTTGATGACTTTCATAGTTACTCCAAAAAATTATAAATTACTCTACAATTATAGCAAAATTCTGACAATTTGTCACATTGTTTTTAAAAGCGAGTAAGTTTTAGTCTGATTATGGTACAATAAGGGAAGAAAAAGGAGGATATCCCGTGGTAGAGGCAATTATTTTTGATATGGATGGTGTCCTTTTTGACACTGAAAAATATTATTATGATCGACGGGCAAGTTTCTTGGCTCAAAAGGGAATTTCAATAGACCATTTACCGCCGTCTTTCTTTATAGGTGGAAATACCAAGCAGGTTTGGGAAAATATTCTCAGAGATGATTATGATAAGTGGGATGTACCAACTTTACAAAAAGAGTACAATACTTATAAACAAAATAATCCCTTACCCTATAAAGAATTAATTTTTCCTGATGTTTTGAAGGTTTTAAATGAAGTGAAATCTCAAGGGTTGAAAATAGGTTTAGCTTCTAGCTCGGTGAAAGCAGATATCCTTAGGGCTTTGGAGGAAAATCGTTTGCAAGGTTTCTTTGATGTTGTTCTCTCAGGAGAGGAATTCAAAGAGAGTAAACCCCATCCAGAGATTTATCTGACAGCATTAAAGCAATTAGGCGTGCAAGCAAGTCGTGCTCTTATCATTGAAGATAGTGAAAAGGGAATTGCTGCTGGAGTAGCTGCAGGTGTAGAGGTCTGGGCGATTAAAGATAATCGGTTTGGTATGGATCAAAGTGCTGCAAAAGGTTTATTGGATAGTCTTACAGATGTTATAGACTTAATAAAATAGAAAATAACACCGAGCTTTTCTTCTCGGTGTTTTGATATATCAAATTAAAAAAATCTAAGTTTATGTTGACCTTTAGGTGGACTATGGTATACTAGGAAATAACGATGAATTATTTGACTATCAAATTATCTATTCATCAAATAAAATTGTGATAAAAAATCAAATAACATGCGGTTTTGATATAGGAACTAGTTATCGGAAGGAGTGCTAAAATGGCTTACGAAACAATTCTTTATAGTGTTGAAGAGGGAGTGGCAACATTAACTCTCAATCGCCCTGAAGTGCAAAATGGATTTAACATTCCAGTTTGTGATGAGATTATAGCTGCAATCGAAGAAGCAGGTCAAGATGCATCTGTGAATTTCTTGGTTATCAATGCTAATGGGAAAGTCTTTTCTGTTGGTGGAGACCTTGATCAAATGCAAAAAGCTGTTGCTGTAGATGATGTACAATCTTTGGTTCGTATTGCTGAACAAGTGAACGAAATTTCTTTTGCCCTTAAAAAATTGCCTAAGCCAGTTATCATGGTTGTTGATGGACCTTGTGCAGGTGCTGCCGCTAACTTAGCAGTTGCAGCAGATTTTACAATTGCATCTGAAAAAGCTAAATTTATTCAAGCTTTCGTAGGTGTTGGTTTGGCACCTGATGCTGGTGGTCTTTACCTTTTGACTCGTTCAATTGGTATTAATCGTGCGACACAAATTACCATGACAGGAGAGCCCGTATCAGCTGAGAAAGCTTTGGATTGGGGAATTGCTTACAAGGTAGTCGAGTCAGAAAAACTTGAGAAAACAGTGAGTCAGTTAATTAAGAAATTAAATCGTTCTTCAGTTAATTCATTCAAGGCAATTAAAGAAATGGTTTGGGAATCTGAGTTTGCAGGTTGGGAAAAATATGCTAAGCTGGAGCTTGATTTGCAGAAATCACTTGCATTTACAGAGGACTTTAAAGAAGGTGTACGTGCTTATAGTGAGCGTCGTCGTCCTAAATTCCAAGGGAAATAAACTTGTTTTCAGAGATTAAAACTAAAGTTTCAAATTGGAGTTGCTAAATTAGTTTGAGTCTGATATAATTTGATAATCAAAGCTTATTGAAAGGAGTCTGGTGTGAATTACGATAAAATTGATGGCTATCTTGTTGATATTTTTAATAACGTCGTTATTATCGAAGAAGCAAGTTTGAAAAATTCAAAGTTTAATGATGTTTCCCTCAAGGAAATGCATACCATTGATGTCATCGGTACACATCCAGATACGACACCAAGTGCAGTTGCTAGAGAGCTTATGTTAACCCTTGGTACTGTAACAACTTCTCTCAATAAACTTGAAAAGAAAGGATATATTATTCGTACACGTTCATCTGTTGATCGTCGTGTGGTTCATCTATCGCTTTCGAAAAAAGGTCGTCTGGTATATCGTCTTCACCGTCGTTTCCATAAATCAATGGTGATGCGGATTACAGAAGGCTTTAACGACGAGGAATTAAAGGTTATGAGCAAGGGATTGGAAAATCTCCACGCCTTTCTTGAGGAGTTGAAATAATGGCATTTGCAAAAATTAGTCAGGTTGCCCATTATGCACCTGCTCAGGTCGTGACCAATGATGACCTATCTAAAATCATGGATACCAGTGATGAGTGGATTCGCTCACGTACAGGGATTCAAGAACGTCGCATCTCATTAAATGAGAATACGAGTGATTTAGCTACCAATGTTGCTTATCAGCTGTTGGAAAAGTCGGGATTGTCTCCCGAAGAGTTAGACTTTGTTTTGGTTGCAACGATTTCTCCTGATAGCTCGATGCCTTCAGTAGCAGCGCGTGTTCAAGGAACAATTGGAGCAGTCAACGCCTTTGCTTTTGATATTACCGCGGCATGTAGTGGTTTTGTCTTTGCTTTAGCAACCGCAGAAAAATTGATAAAGTCAGGTGCTTACAAAAAAGGTTTAGTCATTGGTGCTGAAGTTCTTTCGAAAACTTTGGACTGGTCTGATCGTACAACAGCAGTTCTATTCGGAGATGGTGCTGGCGGTGTTTTATTAGAAAAATCTGAAGAAGAACATTTTTTTGGTGAATCTTTAAATACCGACGGTAGCAAGGAAGGTCTTGAGTCGGGAGCTTCTGCAGTTATCTCGCCTTATTCTGATGGTACTGAGCAGCTTAATCCCTATATGCAAATGGATGGTAAAGCAATCTTTGATTTTGCTGTGAAGACTGTTTCGAAGAGTATTAAAGCATTGGTTGAAGAAAAAGGAGAACCTGATTACTTCCTTCTTCATCAAGCTAATATTCGTATTTTGGATATTATGGCTAAGAAAATCGATGTCAGTCGTGATAAATTTCTGGCTAACATGATGTCTTATGGTAATACCAGTGCGGCAAGTATCCCAATCTTGCTTTCTGAAAATGTGGCGAATGGGACTCTTAAATTAGGCAGTGATCAAACAATTCTTCTCTCAGGTTTTGGTGGGGGTTTGACATGGGGCAGTCTAATTGTTAAAATCTAGTTATATAAATTATGCACCAGCATAGATTATAAGAAATATATTTATCTTAAAGGAGAAAATAAAATGGCAGTATTTGAAAAAGTACAAGAAATCATCGTTGAAGAACTTGGGAAAGATGCAGAAGAAGTAAAAGTAGAAACTACTTTTGACGAACTTGATGCTGATTCACTTGATGTATTCCAAGTTATCTCAGAAATCGAAGATGAATTCGATATTCAAATCGAAACTGAAGAAGGTCTTAACACTGTTGGTGACCTTGTTGCTTACGTAGAAGAAAAAACTAAATAAGCAGGGCATAGAGAATATTCTTATTAGGGATATTCTCCTTTGTTTATACAATTACTTTGATTATTAAACTATTTATTTGATTAGAAAATCGAAAAAAGGTGAAAAATGAAATCTCGTATTACAGAACTGTTAGGAATTAAATATCCAATCTTCCAAGGTGGTATGGCCTGGGTTGCTGATGGTGACTTGGCTGGAGCCGTTTCAAATGCTGGTGGACTCGGAATTATTGGTGGGGGTAATGCCCCTAAAGAAGTGGTGAAAGCTAATATTGATAGAGTTAAACAAATCACTGACAAACCATTCGGTGTTAATATTATGCTTTTGTCGCCATTCGCTGATGATATTGTTGACCTTGTCATTGAAGAAGGTGTAAAAGTTGTTACAACTGGTGCAGGAAATCCAGGTAAATATATGGAACGCTTGCACGAAGCCGGTATCACAGTTATTCCAGTTATTCCATCAGTTGCACTTGCTAAACGTATGGAAAAACTTGGAGCGGATGCTGTTGTTGCAGAAGGTATGGAAGCTGGTGGTCACATCGGTAAATTGACAACTATGGCTCTTGTACGTCAAGTTGCAGATGCGGTATCTATCCCAGTTATTGGAGCCGGTGGTGTTGCTGATGGACGTGGTATGGCTGCTGTTCTCATGCTTGGAGCAGAAGCTGTTCAGGTCGGTACGCGTTTCGCTGTTGCCAAGGAATCTAACGCTCACCAAAACTTCAAGGATAAGATTTTGAAGGCTAAAGATATCGATACTGTTATTTCCGCTTCTGTTGTAGGACACCCAGTTCGTGCCATTAAGAATAAATTGGCTACAGACTATAACCAAGCTGAAAAAGATTTCTTGGCTGGTAAGAAGACTCAAGAGGAAATTGAGGAACTTGGTGCGGGTGCTCTTCGCAATGCTGTTGTTGATGGAGATGTGGAATATGGTTCAGTGATGGCTGGACAAATTGCAGGTCTTGTTCGTAAAGAAGAAACGTGTGCAGAAATCTTGGAAGATTTATACACAGGTGCTGCAAAGGTAATTAAAGAAGAAGCTGCTCGTTGGGCAGATGTAAACGTCTAAAAACGTCGAAAGGATTAGGATAGTGACAAAACGTGCGTTCTTATTTGCTGGTCAAGGAGCTCAGAAATTGGGCATGGCAAGCGATTTGTATGCGGCATATCCCGTTGTCAAAGAAACATTTGATACGGCTAGTCGTATTCTAGGTTATGATTTGCGTGAATTGATTGATTCTGACGAAGAAAAACTTAATCAAACACGCTATACTCAACCAGCTATTTTGACAACGTCAGTAGCCATTTATCGTCTCTTGGCAGAAAATGGAATTACTCCTGATATTGTTGCCGGCTTGTCTTTAGGTGAATATTCTGCCCTAGTTGCGGCTGGAGCACTCTCATTTGAGGATGCAGTAGCTTTGGTTGCTAAACGTGGAGAATTCATGGAAACAGCGGCTCCTGCTGGAAGTGGGAAAATGGTTGCTGTCATGAATACAGATCCAAGTCTGATTGAAGAGATTTGTAAGAAAGCATCTGAAAAGGGTGTAGTAACACCTGCCAACTATAATACCCCAGCACAAATTGTTATTGGTGGTGAAGTTGTGGCTGTTGATTCTGCTGTGGAATTGCTTAAAGAAGCTGGTGCAAAACGCTTGATTCCTCTTAATGTATCAGGTCCATTCCATACAGCTCTACTTGAATCAGCTAGTCAAAAATTGGCAGCAGAACTGGAGAAAGTGTCATTCAATGACTTTGCTCTTCCTTTGGTAGGTAATACTGAGGCTCAAATTATGAAGTCAGAAGACGTCAAAGCTCTTTTGGCTCGTCAGGTGATGGAACCTGTACGTTTTTATGATTCGATTGCTACTATCCAAGATTTTGGTGTAGATGAAGTGATTGAGATTGGTCCTGGAAAAGTCTTGTCAGGTTTCTTGAAGAAAATTGATAAAACCCTACCAACTCAAAATGTTGAAGATCAAGCTAGTCTTGATGCCCTTCTTAATGCTTAAAACGAGGTAAACATGGAACTTAAGAATAAAAATGTTTTTGTAACAGGTTCAACACGTGGTATTGGTTTAGCTGTGGCACATAAATTTGCTAGTCTTGGTGCCAACGTTGTCCTAAATGGACGTTCTGAAATTTCTGAGGACTTGCTTGCGCAATTTGTAGACTATGGTGTAACTGTTGTTGGTATCTCAGGTGATATTTCTAATGGTGAGGATGCTAAACGTATGGTGGCAGAAGCCATTGAAAAACTTGGAAGTGTTGATGTGCTAGTTAATAATGCTGGTATCACCAACGATAAGTTGATGTTGAAGATGACTGAAGAAGATTTTGAACGCGTCTTGAAAATCAACTTGACTGGTGCTTTCAATATGACGCAGGCAGTCTTGAAACCAATGTCTAAGGCTCGTCAAGGTGCCATTATCAATATGTCATCTGTTGTAGGTCTCATGGGGAATATTGGTCAAGCTAACTATGCGGCTTCAAAAGCTGGTTTGATTGGTTTCACTAAATCAGTAGCTCGTGAAGTTGCAGCTCGTGGTGTTCGTGTTAATGCTATTGCTCCTGGTTTCATTGAGTCTGATATGACTAATGCAATCCCAGAGAAAATGAAAGACGCTATGATTGCTCAAGTACCAATGAAACGTATTGGTCGGGCAGAAGAAGTGGCAGAAGTTGCGGCTTTCTTGGCAGGGCAAGAGTATCTTACAGGTCAAACAATCGCTATTGATGGCGGTATGACCATGCAATAATTGATTTTCATTATCAAAAAAATCATATACTAAAATATCCATCCGAAAAAGGAGAATATACATGTCTACAAATCGTGTTGTTGTTACAGGTTACGGTGTAACCTCGCCAATCGGTAATACACCAGAAGAATTTTGGAACAGTCTTCGTGACGGTAAGATTGGTATTAAGCCAATCACTAAGTTTGATGCTTCTGAAATCCCAGTCTTTAATGCTGGTGAAATCCAAGATTTCCCATTCGACAAGTATTTTGTGAAAAAAGATACTAACCGTATGGACACTTATTCACTTTATGCGATTTATGCTGCTATGGAAGCTCTTGAAAATTCAGGACTTAACATGGAAGAAGTAAATCGTGATCGCGTTGGTGTTATCGTGTCATCTGGTATCGGTGGTTTGCAAGAGCTTGAAGATCAAATTATCCGTATGCACGAGCGTGGTATGAAACGTATTAAACCAATGTTCATCCCTAAAGCACTTTCAAACATGGGTGCTGGTAACATTGCTCTTAAAATTGGTGCTCAAGGGGTATGTAAATCAGTGACAACTGCCTGTGCCTCTGCTAATGATGCTATCGGTGAAGCCTTCCGCGAAATTAAATTTGGTTTGCACGATGTTGTCTTGGCTGGTGGTGCTGAAGCTTCAATCACTAAAATTGGTATTGGTGGTTTTAACGCTCTTACAGCCCTTTCAACAACAGAAGATCCAGAACGTTCTTCAATTCCATTTGATAAAGACCGTAATGGTTTTGTTATGGGGGAAGGTGCAGGGGTTCTCGTTATTGAAAGCTTGGAACATGCCCAAAAACGTGGTGCTAATATCTTGGCTGAGATTGTTGGTTACGGATCAAACTGTGATGCCTACCACATGACAACGCCAACTCCAGACGGTTCAGGAGCTGCTAAAGCAATTAAATTGGCTATCAATGAAGCTGGTATCAAGCCTGAAGATGTTGACTATGTCAATGCCCACGGTACTTCAACACCTGCCAACGAAAAAGGTGAAAGTGGTGCTATTGTGTCTGTACTTGGTAAAGATGTTCCAGTTTCATCTACTAAATCATTTACAGGTCACTTGCTTGGTGCCGCTGGTGCAGTTGAAGCTATTGCAACAATTGAAGCTATTCGTCACAGTTTTGTACCAAAAACTGCTGGTACAAAAGAATTGTCTGACTACATTGAAGCTAATGTTGTTTATGGTGAAGGTAAGGAAGCTGATATTGAGTATGCAATCTCAAATACCTTCGGTTTTGGTGGACACAACGCTGTTCTTGCCTTTAAACGTTGGGAGGGCTAATTCATGAATATTTCTGAAATTAAAGATTTATTGGCTCAATTTGATGTCTCAACTTTGCGTGAGTTCTCATACAAAAACAATGGAGAAGAGTTGAACTTGAGCAAGAATCAAACAAGTTCAGTAACAGCTGCCCCAGTAGCACCTACAGTTGAAGTGGTTGCGCCAGCTCCTCAGGCTCCAGTTGCCCCAGTAGCAACACCAGATGAAGAAGCCTCTACACCAGCTCAAGCTGCTGAAGGAGAAGTGGTTGAAAGTCCACTTGTCGGTGTGGCTTACTTGTCACCATCGCCTGAAAAACCAGCCTTTGTTTCTGTTGGTGATACAGTTAAGAAAGGCCAAACGCTTCTTATCGTTGAAGCTATGAAGGTCATGAATGAAGTGCCTGCACCTAAAGATGGTGTTATCACTGAAATCTTGGTAGCAAATGAAGAAGTCGTTGACTACGGAAAAGGATTGGTACGCATCAAATGACAATTGATATTAATGCTATTCGTGAGGCTTTGCCACACCGTTACCCAATGCTTTTGGTTGACCGTGTTTTAGAAGTTTCAGAAGACGAAATTACAGCTATTAAAAATGTTACAATCAATGAGCCTTTCTTTAATGGGCATTTCCCACAATACCCAGTTATGCCAGGTGTTCTCATAATGGAAGCTCTTGCGCAAACTGCTGGTGTTCTTGAATTGTCAAAACCTGAAAATAAAGGCAAGTTAGTCTTTTACGCAGGTATGGATAAGGTTAAATTTAAAAAACAAGTTGTCCCAGGAGATCAACTTGTTATGACAGCTAAGTTTGTTAAACGTCGTGGAACAATTGCTGTTGTTGAAGCTAAGGCTGAAGTCGATGGTAAACTTGCTGCATCAGGTACTTTGACTTTTGCTATTGGAAGCTAATGTTTTGTGAAAATCCTTCTGGCGACAGTCGGAAAGGATTTTTCTTTAGACATTGGTCTATCACATAGAAAGGAAATCAACACAGACTATCAAAAAAATGTCTGATGTTATCTTGTTTTATGTTTAAAAAATTATTGATTGCCAATCGTGGTGAAATTGCAGTTCGTATTATTCGTGCAGCGCGTGAATTGGGAATCCAAACGGTTGCTATCTATTCTGAAGCGGATAAGGATTCTCTCCATACTATGCTTGCTGATGAAGCTATCTGTATTGGTCCAGCAAAATCAACTGATTCTTATTTGAATATGAACCGTGTCTTGTCAGCAGCTATTGTAACTGAGGCTCAAGCTATTCACCCAGGGTTTGGTTTCTTGAGTGAAAACTCTAAATTTGCCACTCTCTGTGAGGAAATGAACATCAAGTTTATTGGTCCTTCAGGTGAAGTTATGGACAAAATGGGTGATAAAATCAATGCTCGTGCTGAAATGATTAGGGCTAATGTCCCTGTAATCCCTGGTTCAGATGGTGAAGTCTTTACGGCTGAAGAGGCTTTAGAAGTTGCCAATCGCCTTGGATACCCAGTGATGCTTAAGGCTTCTGCAGGTGGTGGCGGTAAAGGGATTCGTAAGGTCAACACTGAAGAAGAGTTGGCTCCTGCCTTCGAATCTGCGTCACAAGAAGCTAAAGCAGCCTTTGGTAATGGGGCAATGTATATCGAGAAAGTTATTTACCCAGCTCGTCATATTGAGGTTCAAATTTTGGGAGATAGCTATGGTAATATTGTCCACCTAGGTGAGCGTGACTGTTCTCTTCAACGTAATAACCAAAAGGTCTTGGAAGAATCGCCTTCTGTTGCCATTGGTAAGACACTTCGTCATGAAATTGGGTCTGCGGCTATTCGTGCTGCTAAGGCTGTTAATTATGAAAATGCGGGTACTATCGAGTTTCTTCTTGATGAAAAATCAGGTCAGTTTTACTTTATGGAAATGAATACCCGTGTTCAAGTTGAGCACCCAGTTACTGAATTTGTAAGTGGTGTGGATATTGTTAAAGAACAAATCCGTATTGCTGCAGGTGAAAAATTATCTGTGACTCAAGATGATATTGAAATCAAGGGACATGCCATTGAGTGTCGTATCAATGCGGAAAATCCTAAGTTCAACTTTGCACCAAGCCCAGGGAAAATTAGCAATCTCTATCTACCTAGTGGTGGTGTTGGCCTTCGTGTGGACAGTGCTGTCTATCCAGGCTATACCATTCCACCTTACTATGATTCAATGATCGCTAAAATCATTGTTCATGGAGAAAATCGATTTGAGGCACTCATGAAGATGCAACGTGCTCTTTACGAGCTTGAGATCGATGGCGTTGTGACAAATGCTGACTTCCAGTTGGATTTGATTTCAGACCGTAGCGTTATTGCTGGGGATTATGATACATCATTCTTGATGGAAACTTTCCTACCAGCATACCAGAATCGTGAGGAATAGAGTTTATGGGATTATTTGATCGAAAAGAAAAGTATATCCGTATCAATCCTAACCATTCTGTACGTAATGGGGTGGATCAACAGGTGCCAGAAGTACCAGATGAGCTTTTTGCCAAATGTCCAGGCTGTAAGCAAGCTATTTATCAAAAGGACTTGGGACAAGCTAAAATCTGTCCAAACTGTTCTTATACCTTCCGTATTTCGGCAAAAGAACGTCTTGATTTAACGGTTGATGAGGGATCTTTCCAAGAACTGTTTACAGGTATTAAAACTAAAAATCCATTGAATTTCCCAGGTTACATGGAGAAGCTAGCAGCTACCAAGGAAAAAACAGGTCTTGATGAAGCAGTTGTGACGGGTGTTGCAACTATCAAGGGGCAAAAAACAGCCTTGGCTATCATGGATTCCAACTTTATCATGGCTTCAATGGGAACTGTTGTTGGTGAAAAAATCACAAAACTCTTTGAGCATGCGATTTCAGAAAAACTTCCAGTTGTTATTTTTACAGCTTCTGGTGGTGCCCGTATGCAAGAGGGAATCATGAGTTTGATGCAAATGGCTAAGATATCGGCAGCAGTAAAACGTCATTCGAACGCTGGTTTGTTGTACTTGACTGTTTTGACAGATCCAACCACTGGTGGGGTTACAGCAAGTTTTGCTATGGAAGGCGATATCATCTTGGCTGAGCCACAAACTTTGATTGGTTTTGCAGGTCGTCGTGTCATTGAAAATACAGTTCGTGAAACTTTGCCAGATGATTTCCAAAAGGCCGAGTTCCTTCAGGAACATGGTTTTGTTGATGCCATTGTCAAACGTACAGAGTTGGCTGATACTATTGCCACACTTTTATCATTCCATGGAGGTGTTCAATGAGCGACGTAGCACGTATTTTAAAAGAAGCGCGTGATCAAGGCCGTTTAACTGCTTTGGACTTTGCCCAAGGAATCTTTGATGATTTTATCGAACTTCATGGTGACCGTAATTTCCGTGATGATGGTGCCGTTATCGGTGGTATTGGTCGCTTAAATGGCCAGGCCGTTACTGTAGTGGGTATCCAAAAAGGTAAAAACCTACAAGATAATCTCAATCGTAACTTTGGTCAACCTCATCCAGAGGGCTATCGTAAGGCTCTTCGCCTCATGAAACAGGCTGAAAAGTTTGGTCGTCCAGTTGTTACCTTTATCAATACTGCAGGTGCTTATCCTGGTGTTGGGGCAGAGGAACGTGGACAGGGTGAGGCTATTGCTCGTAACCTTATGGAAATGAGCGACCTTAAGGTGCCGATTATTGCCATCATCATTGGTGAAGGTGGTTCTGGAGGTGCCCTTGCCTTGGCAGTAGCTGATAAGGTTTGGATGCTTGAAAATACTATCTACTCTATTTTGAGTCCTGAAGGTTTTGCAACCATTCTCTGGAAAGATGGTTCACGTTCAGAAGAGGCAGCAGAGTTGATGAAGATTACATCAGGCGAGTTACTCAATATGGGAATCGTTGACAAGGTTATCCCAGAACGTGGTTATTTTACTAGTGAAATTATTGAAGCGATTAAGACAGCCATCGTAGATGAATTGGCAGAATTAAGCCAATTACCAACAGAAGACTTGCTTGAAGCGCGTTATCAACGTTTTAGAAAATATTAAAAAACATTGGGATACTACTCCCAATGTTTTTTTAGACGGTATGACGTTCGAAGGCTTGGTCTGAGATGCCTTGTTCAAGGATAAGTTTAGCCCATTCCTTAGCCGAATGAAGGCTGTGATCCTTATAGTTACCACAAGATTCAATGGTAGTTCCTGGAACATCTTCCCAAGTAATTTCGTTAGCAATAGCTTCAAGACAAGATTTGATAACTTTGGCAATTTCCGTAGGATCTTGTTTTCCCCACATGATCATATGAAAACCTGTACGGCAACCAAATGGTGAACAATCGATAAGTCCATCGATACGTTGGCGAATCAGTTTAGCGAGTAGGTGTTCGATAGTATGGAGACCACCTGTATCGATACTATTTTCGTTAGGTTGGATCAGACGGATATCGAAGTTTGTGATGATATCTCCTTTGGGTCCAACTTCCTCCGAAATAAGACGGACATAAGGTGCTTTTACAATAGTGTGATCAAGTTCAAAACTTTCAACAGTAACGTCCTTTGGCATGATAATACCTCCCTATTCTAATAGAGTTATCATACCATAAAATCAACTTAAAGTTCTAGTATTTATTTGAGATATAGCTACAAATATGATACACTAGAAGACGGTTTTCTTTAGGGAAACCTTAGAAAAGTTGAGGTAAAGACATGATAAACATGATAATTTTAGTTGTCTTTGCACTCATTGGTTTAGTCGTTGGATATTTAGCAATTTCTATCAAACTTAGTAAAGCTAAGGAACAAGCAGAAACTACCTTGCTAAAGGCAGAACAAGACGCTGTGAACCTTCGTAGTCAGGCAGAACATGATGCAGACCACCTGCGTGTAACTGCTGAACGCGAAAGTAAGGCTCAACGTAAAGAGTTCTTGTTAGAGGCAAAAGAGGAAGCTAGAAAATATCGAGAAGATATTGAAAAAGAATTCAAATCTGAACGTCAAGAGCTTAAACAAATGGAGAATCGTTTAACAGAACGTGCAACCAGCCTTGATCGTAAGGATGAAAATCTATCAAGTAAAGAACTCGCCCTCGAGAAAAAAGAGCAGAGTCTTGCTGACAAATCTAAACATCTTAATGAGCGTGAAGAGAATGTGACTCAGTTGGAGGCTGAGAAGCAAGCTGAACTTGAACGTATTGGTCAAATGACCATTGCAGAGGCGCGTGAGGTAATCTTAACAGAGACTGAGAATAATCTTACTCATGAGATTGCAACACGTATCAAAGATGCAGAAGCACAGGTCAAAGATACTGTTGATAAGAAGGCCAAAAACTTGTTGGCGCAAGCTATGCAACGTTTGTCTGGGGATTATGTTACTGAACAAACCGTAACCACTGTTCACCTCCCAGATGATAATATGAAAGGTCGTATCATTGGGCGTGAGGGGCGTAACATTCGTACCCTTGAAAGCCTAACAGGTATCGATGTCATCATTGACGATACTCCAGAAGTGGTTGTTCTTTCTGGCTTTGATCCAGTCCGTCGTGAGATCGCTCGCATGACTCTCGAAGCCTTGATTAAGGATGGACGTATCCACCCAGCTCGTATTGAGGAGTTGGTTGAGAAGAGTCGTCAGGAAATGGATAACCGTATCCGCGAATATGGTGAAGAGGCGGCTTACGAAATTGGAGCTATGAATCTCCACCCTGATTTAATCAAGATTATGGGACGATTGCAGTTCCGTACTTCATATGGTCAAAACGTACTTCGTCACTCAGTTGAAGTTGGTAAACTAGCAGGTATTATGGCTGGTGAATTGGGTGAAAATGTGGCTCTCGCTCGTCGTGCTGGTTTCCTTCACGATATGGGGAAAGCTATTGACAAAGAAGTCGAAGGTAGTCACGTTGAGATTGGTACTGAGTTTGCACGTAAGTACAAAGAGCATCCAGTCGTGGTTAATGCCATTGCCAGTCACCATGGAGATGTGGAACCTGAGAGTGTGATTGCAGTTATTGTAGCTGCAGCAGATGCTTTGAGTTCGGCTCGCCCAGGGGCTCGTAATGAATCTGTTGAGAATTATGTCAAACGCCTTCGTGATCTGGAAGAGATTGCATCAAGCTTTGACGGTGTTCAAACAAGCTTCGCCCTTCAAGCTGGTCGTGAAATTCGTATTATGGTTCATCCAAATAAAATCTCAGATGATGAAGTTACGATCTTGTCTCACAAGATACGTGAACAAATTGAGAAAAACTTGGATTACCCAGGAAATATTAAGGTTACAGTCATTCGAGAATTCCGTGCGGTTGACTATGCCAAATAAGATGAGAAAGCCGAAAGGCTTTCAGAACGTAGACAAACGTCATTTTTGGCGTTTGTCTTTTTGTATTTTCAA
>ENA-OWLZ01000121-OWLZ01000121.1-metagenome-genome-assembly--contig:-NODE-121-length-21263-cov-5.892918_pt1 | contig 21263 bp, 10 predicted proteins | sample MGYA00245341_ERZ651117 | MGnify/ENA primary metagenome ERZ651117 (study PRJEB26857, sample SAMEA4031763) | metagenome | biome: human; feature: oral; material: saliva | place: Philippines | collected 2014... | reverse complement strand
GCGGCACCCGCTACCGCGGGTTCAGGGTAGAGGCGTTTCAGTAGTCCTAAAAGTCCCACCCCGACCCTCCCCGAAGGGGGAGGGAGCCTAATGGGATAAAGGAGGATGAGAGACAAGGGAAAATCTAACAGGTTGCAAGAAAATTTCTAACGTGTTAGAAATTTACGGGGAACGTGTTAGCGAGAAATTTCTAACGGGTTAGAAATTTTCTTCCGACCCGTTAGAAATTTTACTCTGACCTAATATATGTTTTTTAAGCCTCCGCATCGTGCGGATTTTCCAAGCTTTGCGGAGGTTTTTATTTCTTTTGAATAGTGAATAAATACGCTTTTACTTAAGCTAATTATGCTCGGTATAAGAAACGGAACTAATGAAAGACGTGTTGCTGCGAATGCAGCAGAAGTAAGTAATAACTAATAAAATCTTAAACACAATGAAGATCAAATTGATTGAAAGAAGAAAACCAGGCACCAAGACAGGTCCTGGAAAGTTTTATGCAAGTCCTGTGAACGTGGGGAAGAAGACCTTGCGAGATATTGCTCATGACATTGCGGGGCGTTCTTCGCTAACACGTGGCGACATCGAAAACGTGTTGGCAAACTTTATGGATTGTCTGCCTCATTATCTCCGTGACGGCTTTAGCGTGCAGTTAGGAGAGTTTGGCACGATGCGCCTAACACTGTCAAGCGAGGGTGCTGCAACGGAAAAGGCCTTTAAGACCGAGACGATTAAGCCGCGTGTGGTCTTTACGCCAGGAATAGAATTGAAGAGTGAGCTTGCCGTAAACTCCTACGAGTCAGTGAGGAAGAAGGAGGAAGCAGACAAGGATAAGAAAAAGGAGGATAAGAAAAAGAACGGAGGAGGAAGTGGCCCAGTAGCGGGCCAAGGATAAAAGAGATTATTGGGCTAATAGGCCTAATAGGGCTAATAAGGCCAATAGAGCCTATTGAAAAGAAAATAGTTCGGTTTTAATAATACTGAATTGATTAATTTAGTTTTAGTTATGTTTCCAGCGGGAAGGCATTGATGTGATATCAATGACGATACATCGGTAATTTAATTTTCGTTTCTTGCCCCTGTCACCATGGTTGGTGTCATGGGGCAAGTTTTTTTAGTATGCACAATATGATTCTATTTTGCAGAGAAGATTGATAATTCTCGTAAAGAGGATTGAGCATTATCACAAAAAAGGGTTGACCTTTTTTGCAAAAAGGGTTGACGGTTTCTTCAAAAAGAGGGTAATAGTTTTGTAAAAAAGGGTGGGAGTGTGTTTCTCAAAAAAAAAGAGGATGTGTCAAAACAGACACACCCTCTTTTTAGTTGTTTATAATGACTTCTTCTTTAGTTTCTCCACATAAGCATCAATAGCAGCAACAGCTGTGATGTTTACAATGTCACGTACAGAACATTCGAAATCGGTAAAGTGAATTGGTTTATTAAGACCCATTTGGATAGGACCAATAACCTCGGCTTCTGGGCTCAATGCCTGTAATAGTTTATAACCACTGTTGGCTGAAGACAAGTCAGGGAAGATGAGTGTGTTAACATCTAATCCTTTCAAGCGAGTGAATGGGAACTTCTCATCACGCAACTCTTTATTCAAGGCAAAGTTAACCTGCATCTCACCATCAATAGCCAAATCTGGATATTCCTTTTGCAGCTTCTCAACAGCAGAGTGTACCTTCGATGGAGAACCTTCTTTATCAGAACCAAAGTTAGAGTAAGAAAGCATTGCTATTGCAGGTTTATCATTGAAGAATTTAACCGAATTGGCAGCCAACTTAGCGATGTCAGACAACACCTCATCATCAGGATGACGATTAATCAGCGTGTCAGCAATATAGAATACACCCTTCTTAGTATTTAGAATATGCATAGTACCAAAGTGATTATACTCTGGTCGGATACCAATAACATCCTTAGCTACCTTAATCGTGTTGCTATATTTGGTGTAAAGGCCAGTGATAAACGCATCCGCATCACCATTCTCAACCATTGACATTCCGAAATAGTTACGTTCATACATCTTATCGTATGCCTCTTCAAATGTGTAACCTTCACGTGAACGCTTTTCAGCTAAGTGCTTTGCGTATGTTGCACGACGTCCCTGTTCTTTATCAGCACGCATATCAACAATCTCAATATCAGAAATATCAAGTTTGAGACGATTAGCGACACGATTCAAGCGGTCGGGGTTTCCTAAAAGGATTGGTACACAGATACCTTCTTGTTTAGCTTGTACAGCGGCCTTCATCATCGTTTGGTGACCACCTTCAGCAAAGACAATACGTTGTGGATGTTGGGCAGCTGTAGCATGAAGGGTGTGAGTTAGTTTTGTTTCCTGACCTAACATCTGAAGTAGATGCTGCTTATAAGCCTTAAAATCCTTGATAGGAGTGCGAGCAACCCCACTCTCCATAGCCGCTTTAGCGACGGCAGCACTCACCTCAGTAATCAGTCGTGGGTCGACAGGTTTTGGGATAAAGTACTTAGGACCAAAGGTAAGGTCGTTTACATGATAAACCTCATTCACCACGTCTGGTACGGTTTCTTTAGCCAAGTCAGCAATAGCCTGTACAGCTGCCATCTTCATTTCCTCGTTGATAGCTTTGGCATGAACATCCAAGGCACCACGGAATATGTATGGGAAACCAATTACGTTATTAATCTGATTAGGGTAGTCAGAACGGCCAGTAGACATGATTACGTCAGGACGGGCAGCAACTGCATCATCGTAGGATATCTCCGGAACAGGATTAGCCAATGCAAACACAATAGGATTCTCGTTCATTGAACGAATCATATCTTGTGTAAGAACATTCCCCTTAGACAAGCCTACGAATACGTCAGCACCCTTAATAGCTTCCTCTAAGGTATGTATATCACGTCGGTCAGTAGCAAAAAGGGCCTTTTGTGGAGTCAGGTTCTTAGAGTCAGAAGTAATAACACCCTTAGAGTCGAGCATTACAATGTTCTCCTTCTTCAGTCCTAACGCCATATATAACTTTGTACATGAGATAGCTGCAGCGCCTGCACCATTGACGACTAACTTAACATCAGCGATATTCTTCCCAGCTACTTCAAGTGCATTCTTCAGACCTGCAGCAGAGATGATAGCCGTTCCGTGTTGGTCATCATGCATAACAGGAATATCAAGCGTACGTTTCAGACGTTCCTCAATAGCGAAACACTCCGGTGCTTTAATATCTTCAAGATTGATACCACCAAAGGTTGGTGCAATCTTCTCTACCGCCTCGCAGAATTTATCTGGGTCTTGTTCGTTTACCTCTATATCAAAAACATCAATACCACCGTATATCTTGAAAAGTAATCCTTTACCTTCCATGACAGGCTTTCCACTCATTGCACCGATGTTACCGAGTCCTAAAACGGCTGTACCATTACTGATAACTGCAACTAAATTACCTTTGTCTGTGTATTTATATACGTCATCTGGATTCTGCTGAATCTCTAAGCATGGATATGCCACACCAGGCGAATATGCCAGACTAAGGTCTGTCTGTGTACTATAAGGTTTTGTAGGCTTTACTTCAATCTTGCCAGGACGGCCGTTGTTGTGATACTCCAAAGCGGCTTCTTTTGTTACCTTGACCATAGTTAATCTTTTACTTTTAATATTACAAAAATGTATTTTTGACTTACAAAGTTAGTAAAATCCACTTTAAATCAGATGTCATTATGAAAGTTTTTTGTAATTTTGTCGCAAAAATAAAGTTTGATGCATAATACAACTACAGAAACCACTTATCGGCAAGAACTTAAAGAGAGAATCCTCGTTGCAGCTCTTAACTTGTTCCATAAACATGGGATAAAAAGAGTGAAGATGGACGATATAGCCAATGTACTTAAGATATCAAAGCGTACACTTTACGAGATATACAGTAATAAAGAGGAGTTGCTTTTTGAAGTTATCCGACTTGATAAGAAGATAGAAGACCAGGCTATGACAAAGATAGACAAGTCTGGCCTGAATGTCATCAATGTTATCATAGAGATTTGTCGTTTCCGAATAGAGAAGATGGGTAAGGTCAATCCGCTTTTCTTTGAAGAACTCCACATGTATCCAGAGTTACTCGCTTATGTCCGTAAGCTCCATAAGGAATATGAAAGCGATGCTCATTCTTTCATACAGCGTGGTATTAAGGAGGGTTTATTCCTTCCTAATATAAACTATGAGATTATACGTATCTTGACGGTGGCTTCACAGAATGCTATTATGAATCAGTTTCTTTATAAGAAGTATGATGTAGAGGAGCTGGGTTACGCAGCCATCTTATTCTTTGTAAGAGGATATTGCACCTTAGAAGGTATTAAATTATTAGATAAAGAGTTAGAATCACTTTTCAGTCAAAAGTAAGTATCGTGCTGACAAAAGATTATTTAGGTAAAAGATTATAGTAAAATGAAAGATAATACATACAAGACACTGTTGCTAACATTGTTAGTTGCATTGTTCCTTTTCCTATTGCATTTCCTTCCAACACTAACAATAGGGGATACAAAGTTACGTGAAATAGACATTCTAAGCGACCTTGCTAAAAAGAAGAAAGTACTCGAAGACGTCATTCCATCGCCTAAGAAGCCTTCTTCTGTTGTTGCCTATGATAAAGACGGAAAGGTTATCAACTTTAAGGAGGAGTGGCCAAAGGGTACAGAACGTATCGTTGACTATTCTGCAGGTAAACCTGGAGGACTTGATCATTTCTATAGTCAACTGAACTTATTGGTTCAGAAACAGCAAGTAGGGCGTCCTGTTCGTATTGCTTATTATGGTGATTCATATATAGAAGGTGACATCTTATTAGCCGACTTGCGTGAAGACCTTCAGAAATACTATGGTGGTTATGGCGTTGGATGGATAGATGCGGGTAATGACCTCGACCAATACAAGCATACAGTAGATAATAGTTTCTCCGGACTGACCGAACACATGGTTAAGAAACCAGCAAGTTACGATGTCAACCAAGCAGGTATTGCAGAGCGCTACTATACCATGAATGGTCAAGCCACAATGACGTATGCTCCTTTCACTTTGTCTCATGACTATCCACATACCGAGAAGTGGGCAAGTACATTACTTTATCTACGTTCAAAAGGAGGTGCTAACGTTAGCTTCAACATAGATGGTGGCAAAACAAGTAACCAACGTGTAAACCCATCACCAGAGGTACAAGTAGTGAAGATGGACGGCATCACCTCCCATGCAACCGTCAAGGTCGATGGAACGAATACTATTCTCTTCGGTACGTCACAGGAAGGTAAGGAAGGTATCGTGCTTGACAATTTCAGTATGCGTGGTTCTTCAGGTATAACACTGTCCAAACTTCCAGAACAGATGTTGAAGGAGTTTGCACGCGTACGTCCGTATGATCTCATTGTATTCCAGTTTGGTGTTAACGCTATTGATGCCCAGACAACTCCCGAACGATTGAAGAAGTACATGCGTGACATGAAACTTGTAGTAGACCTTTTCCACAAGTGTTTCCCTGAAACGAGTATTCTTATCGTTAGTAGTCCCGACCGTGGCTCTAAGTCTTCACCTGATGGTACGATGAAGGGTGTTGAGATGTTAGTAGGTTATCAAGAGCAACTTGCCTCCGACTGTCATGTTGGTTTCTATAATCTCTTCCGTGCTATGGGAGGTCCAGGTACGATGATGCGTATCGTAGACAGCCAGGATATGGGTACAAAAGACTATGTACACATTAATTATAAAGGTGGTAAATATGTCAGTCAGCGTATCTTTAAGTCTATCGTAGCCGGACAGAAGAATTATACAAGACGTGAGAAAATGATAGAACAGTAGGTTTGTATTTACATAACATAGAGTCAAATGGAAACAAGTATATTTCTCAACCAGTTAATGGTTATCATCAATAATCTCTTACAAAACATAGAAACGTATATTGGAGGGCTTGAGTTTTCAAAGCTATCTGATATTCTTCTATATAATCCAAAAGAACCGCTCCTCTTCTCTTCTGGTGCTTTTCTTTTCATATTCCTTGTCTTCATGATAGGATATTACTGCCTACGAAAGAAGGTGGATGGGCGATTACTCTTCGTGACGCTCTTCTCTTATTATTTCTTCTATAAGAGTAGTGGCTTCTATTTCCTATTGTTACTGATCGTGACCGTAAGCGACTTCTATATAGCACGTCGTGTTGCCAAAGGAAAATATCCAAGATTATGGTTATGTTTGAGCCTCCTCATCGACCTTGGACTTTTGGCTTACTTTAAGTACACGAACTTCTTTGCAGGAATGGTGGCGCAGATGATTGGTGGTAATTTCCAACCTTGGGACATCTTCCTACCAGTAGGAATTAGCTTCTACACCTTCAAGACCATCTCTTACGTTGTCGATATCTATCGGAAGAAGGCTGAGCCTATGGAGTCATTCCTCGACTATGCTTTCTTTGTTAGCTTCTTCCCAACACTCTTGGCAGGCCCTATCACTCGTGCAACCGACTTTGGTCCACAGATTCGTAAGCCATTGCACATTAGCCGTGAGATGTTTGCTCAGGGTGTGTTCTTTATCATTATTGGTCTGTTTAAGAAGGCTGTTATCTCTGATTACATCTCTCAGAACTTCGTTGATCGTATCTTTGATAACCCTACACTCTTCTCTGGTGGTGAGGTTCTCCTTGGTCTTTATGGTTATTGCATACAGATTTATTGCGACTTCTCAGGCTATTCTGATATGGCAATCGGTATTGCCTTGCTTCTTGGATTTAAGATACCGATGAACTTCAATGCGCCACTTACGGCCGACTCCATGACTGACTTCTGGCGACGTTGGCATATTTCGCTATCAACATGGATACGTGATTACGTTTATATATCACTTGGCGGCAACAAGAAGGGAACACTTCGTATGTATTTCAACCAAATGGTCGCGATGACTGCTTGCGGATTATGGCACGGCGCATCCCTGAACTTCGTCGTATGGGGTGTTCTTCATGGTGCTTTGGTTTGTGTACATAAGTTCTGGTCGCAGACTGTTTTGAAGCATGACCGCCGTTATCATCCATCTGGTATTCGTCGTTTCTTATCAGTATTCATCACTTTCCATGTTCTTTGCTTCACGTGGCTTTTCTTCCGTTGTAAGGACTTTGATAGTGTGTGGATTATGGTTAAGCAGTTGTTCACAAAGTTTAATCCTTCCGTACTCCCCGATGTCTTCATGGGTTATAAGTATGTATTCATGTTGATGATATTTGCTCTTCTTACCCATTGGATACCTGATTCTTGGCAGAATCGTTGTGTACGAGTCTTAGAGAAGGGTGGGGTTGTCCTCTCTGCTATCGTGATTACTATCGTTATATTCATCATTATGCAGGTGAAGAGTTCTGAGATACAACCATTCATCTATTTCCAGTTCTAAATAGATTGAACTATATAATATAAGGTGCAGCATACTGTTTAATAATACTTAGTTAAACGGTATGCTGTTTTTTATGGTCTTCTGTTAAGCTTTCAATGGTCTTTACTCTCGATACGCCTTATCTTATCCCATTCAAATGTGGCTAAAGCATGCGCTAATGGGTGTTTGAGTTGAAGTAATAAGCCTCTTAATATCTTTCTTGTATAGTATAAGTTGGACTATCACACCTTCTCTAATAAATTACTGTTCATCCTCTTTTTCCCGTTTCTAATTGACTGGTAAATGCATAAAAAATAATTACATCACGACAAGTTAAATACCCTCTAAATCAGCGTGCAATATATTCTCTAATCTACTTTGTAATCTGCAACAAATCAGTAAGTTATATACAGCGACGGAGAAGAGGTCCTTCTTGGTCCAAGAAGAGCGTCTTCAGCACGCAAGAAGGGCATGTTCTCGAACGTTGAAAAGCCTCTTCTTACTTCAAGTGAATGCTCTTTCCGAATGGAGAGGGGAGTGATTATTGAAAAATCTTCACAAATCCTGTTTGTAAGTTCAGCATTCCCTATTCTTTTCTTATTTGTATTCTTATAGGGTTATCACAGCAATAAGGTTTCATTTTGTGGTCATGTGAGCCTCAACATCGACCCCTTTGCGAATGGAATAGAGTGTGAATACCAAGGTATGTCACGAGTATTGTTTTTACGGTTAACGTTCCCTTTCTTTCTTCCCCTTGGTAGTGAAGATAGCAGTAAAGCTTAGGCTGTTTTTAATCAATAGGTAAGGTCTTATGGAAGTAACTATCAAGATGAGACTTATCAACGCGCAATTAAAGTCTTAATGTTTTTTGTTTTTTTACGTATATAAAGTCTTATATCTCGTTTTTTTTGTTTTACTTTGCAGTTAATTGAATAAGTTTACTAACGTATTAGTCCCATAAACAAGGCTAAATTATCGAGAAAGCTATTAATGACTAACATATTTAACATGAAAAGAAGCTTGAAATGGCTGGTTGCGATAGTGTTTACACCAGTCATACTGTTTCTTATACTTGTTGCACTATTATATTGTCCACCAGTTCAGAATTGGGCTGCAAAGCGTGTGGCCACCTATGTTTCAGAAAAGACTGGGATGGATGTGAGCCTCGAACGGGTTAATCTCTCTTTTCCATTAGACCTTCAGTTAGAGGGTCTAAAGATGCTTCGTCCCAACGATTCAATTCCTAATAAGAAAGATACGGTAGCTGACATACATCGCTTGGTGGCAGATGTAAGTTTATTGCCTTTGCTTAAAAGCAAGGTAGAAGTCAACGAACTGACATTTACAAAACTGAAGACAAATACCGTCAACTTTATCGGTGACCTTCGTATTCGTGGCGATTTGCAGCGCTTACATCTCGTAAGTCATGGCATAAACCTCATTGGCGACTCTGTTCGCATCAATAAAGCCGATATTGAAGGAGGATGGGTAGACATCGCATTGGGCGATACTGTGCCCGAAGACCCACACAAGAAGAAGCCACTTTGGCGTATTAATATCGATAAACTCAACCTTGTTAAAACAGATTTTCGCCTTCACATGCCTGGAGACACGATGAGTGTTCGTGCTAACTTCAACAAGGGTATGGTGAAGGGAGCCGAACTTCTTCTACATGACAACATCTATAAGGTAGCGAATGTAGATTGGCAAGGGGGCGATTTCAGCTATGATAAGAATTATGTACGGCATGCAAAGGCTGGCTTTGATGCCGCACATATAGCCATGGAGGACATCAATCTCGGTATAGACTCCTTCCTCTATGCTGCCCCGAAGATACGATTGCGTGTCCGAACAGCCAATATGAAGGAGAAAAGTGGACTGATAGTAAAGGATTTCCGTGGTCCTTTCTCTATGGATTCTACAAGTATCAATCTGCCTAATATGTATGTTCGCTTACCAGGAACAGAGCTGTCTGGGCGGTTTATGATGAACATGAACGCCTTTGCAGACAAGAATCCGGGACAGATATCAACTCAGTTAGATGGGTTCCTACGCTTAGATGACCTGCAGCCATTTCTTACCTCCGTACCAAAGAATATCTATCAAGCACTTCCTCATCAACGTATTATCGTAAAAGGGCAGCTCGATGGCAATCTTCGTTCGGCCACATTTAAGCAACTTCGATTAGCTATGCCTGGCTACTTCGACCTTACCAGCACAGGATGGATAGCTGATATTATGTTGGGAGCGGGCCGACTTCGTAGTGACTTGAGACTGAAGGGAACAGCAAGTAACTTACGTTTTGTTTCTAAGTTATTGCCACGTAATGTGCGCAAGATGATAGCCCTCCCACAGGGAGTTGGTATCAATGGTAATATCCATGTACGTAAAACGCTTTACACGGGTAATATCTTGCTGACACAAGGCGGTGGACGGATTCGACTGAATGGTGCATACAATACGGCAACAGAACTTTATCGCCTTTCAGCAGACGCAACCTCATTCCCTGTACATCATTTCTTACCTAAGATGGGATTGTCTGCTTTCTCTGGAACGATAAAGGCGCAAGGGCGAGGGACAGACTTCTTGAGTCCGAAATCATCGACAAACCTCAGTTTGCGTGTTCGTAGTTTCAGATACGGTAAATATGTGCTTGATGGATTGAATGGTGATATCTCTAAGCATGGAGAGCTTCTTGCTGCTCACGTAAAGAGTACTAATAGAATGTTGGCAGGTGACTTTACGTATAAAGGTAAGGTCAATACACGACTCGTCGATGGTCATCTGCGAGGCTGGTTACGTCGTGTTGATTTGCATGCAATGGGCTTGATGGCTGATAGATACGTTGTGTCTACATGGACAGATATAGATGTACGGTCGGACATGAAGAACAATCATCATGTAAGCGGTCCTATTCGCTCGTTCCGTCTCATGCAAGAAGGAAAGAAGAAGAGCCGACTTCTTGCAGCTGGTAACTTTGATGTGCGTGCGGATGTACGGTCGGGTACACTCGATACGCATTTGAAAGGTAATCTCTCTGAGGCTGATTTGCAGGCCTTTGGGTTTGTAGATAAGCATTACATAACCTCTGCTGATGCTGATATTACGCTTCGCTCAGATATGAAGAAATACTATGCAGTAAGTGGAAATGTGGGTAACTTGTTGCTTAGCGAACATCGTAAAGGAAAGCGAATACCATTGGTTGAAGGCAATTTCAACCTTGATGCTACAATGAGAGGTAGTCAGATTGAGGGTTCTATAAATGGTTCATTCCCACGTGTAGACCTTTATCAGTTGGGAGTCGTTGATAAAGCAATGTCAAGTAGCTTCTCGGCTAACACCTCGTTTACCATGTCTGGCAAGGATGATATGAATGTTCGTGGATTGATAGGAAACCTTCATGTAACCGACCAGAACCGAACTTATGCTCCAGGGGATGTGGATATCGACCTTATGAGTCGTAGAGATACCATACATGCAGTGTTGAATGGAGGTGACTTCCGACTTAGTACAGCATTTAATAGTAGTGTTAATCAATTGACGGAAAGTGGGAAACGGATATACAAGATTGTACGTGAACAACTCGCTAACCGACGTATAGACCAGGCTGCAATACTTCGTCATTTACCAACAGGGCACTTTACACTCCGTAGTGGACGTGATAACTTATTCTCTAACTTGTTGGCACAAGAAGGATATGCCTTTAGTCAGGCGGATATTAATCTGACATCTTCACCAACAAGAGGTCTTGATGGAAAGATAAGTATTGACTCTTTGGTTTATAATGATATCCATCTTGATAGCATCAGAGCCGACCTCACCAGTATTGATGGGCAGTTGAACTATCTGTTATCAGTTAAGAACAATCCTTCTAACACCTATCCTTATCATGGATACCTGCAGGGTGCGCTCTATGAACACGGCTTACAAACACATGCAACAATCCTTGATAAGGATGGAAAGACAGGTTTCGACTTGGCTATGCAGGCTGCTATGAAGCGCAGAGGAATAGAACTCTCAATCACTTCGCCTAAGTCTGTGTTGGGTTATAAGTCCTTTGCTGTCAATGACTCTAATTATATCTATATTGGACGCGACCGTCGTCTGTCTGCTAACCTACGTTTGGAGGCGGCTGACGGAACGGGTATGCTCGTCTCTACCGAGGATGCTGATACGGCCTCATTGCAGAATGTAACGCTGTCAATGAACCATTTTGAGTTGGGCAGTTTGTTTGCTGTATTACCCTTCGCACCGAAGTTGTCGGGTACTCTCGATGGTGATTACCACCTTGTACAGACGGAGAAAGAACTCACAATCTCAAGTGATATGACCATTAAACGGCTTATTTACGAGAATTGTCCTATGGGAGATGTAGGCACACAGTTCGTTTATATGCCTAAAGGGGACGGTACACACTATGTTGATGGTATCATAACTCAAGATGGAAATGAGGTCGGCATCCTCTCAGGAACCTATAAGAATGAGGGAGAAGGAGAGTTAGATGCAACCTTAGAGATGAACAAGTTCCCTTTAAATTACGTCAATGGCTTTGTTCCTGACCAAATTGTTGGCCTCGAAGGAGTAGGTGAAGGAACGTTGACAGTAAAGGGTCCGTTGAATAAATTGGATGTTAATGGTGAGGTTTACCTTGACTCTTCCTATTTGGTGAGTGCTCCCTATGGTATAAAAATGCGTTTCGCAGATGACCCAGTACGGATTAAAGACAGCCACATAGAGTTCGAGAACTTCGAGATGATAGCTAATAACGGTTCTCCACTTGATATATCAGGGTACTTAGACTTCTCTAATCTTGATAAGATGATGCTTAATGCAGAGTTAAAAGCTAAGGATTTCCAAGTGATAGATGCAAAGAAGAATGCCCGCTCACAGGTATATGGCAAGGCTTTTGTTGACTTTTCTGGTCAGATAAGTGGCTTATTAAATAACTTGCAGCTTACTGGTAAGCTCAATGTATTGGATAATACAGATGTGTCTTACATAGTGCAAGATGGCACGTTAGCGACTGATGACGAGCTAAACGACCTCGTTAAGTTCACTCATTTCAATGATTCAACGAAGCAGATCATCAAGCGTCCTGATATTACAGGGTTCAGTATGGCACTCGTAGTAGACATAGATGAGCAGGCACATGTGTTCTGTGCGCTAAGTCCTGACCAGTCTAATTATATCGACTTCGTGGGTGGTGGGAACCTTCTTCTTAACTATGACCCTACGAATGGAGTACAGGTTCGTGGTAGATATACGTTGAGTGATGGTCAAATGAAATATTCTCTCCCAGTGATACCACTCCGTACTTTTACGATAAAGAGCGGAAGTTATCTTGAGTTCACGGGTGATCCGATGAAGCCAACACTAAATATTACGGCGACAGAGAGCGTAAGGACAAATGTTACAAATAGTTCTGGAGGAGGAAGAATAGTTGATTTTGAATGTGGAGTGAGCCTGACTCGCCAATTCCCAAAGCCTGGAGTTGAGTTTATCATCACCGCTCCTGACGATCAAGAGATGCAGAATATTCTTAATACTAAGGGTGTTGAGGAACGTTCTAAACTTGCTGTGACGATGTTAGCATCGGGCATGTATTTCGATGGCGAGAACTCTACCAATCCTAATACAGCGATGAGTGGAGCATTAGCAAGCTTCTTGCAGACCCAAGTAAACTCTATCACAGGAAGGGCACTCAACTCTATGGGCCTCGACTTAACAGCCAACATGGAGAGTGCAGCCGATGTGAATGGTAACTTACACACCGACTATACCTTCAAGTTCTCCAAGCGCTTGTGGAATAATCGGCTACGAATCATTATGGGTGGACGTGTGTCAACGGGCGCACAGTTCTCTGAAGAGAATGGAGCCTACTTCGATAATTTCTCTCTCGAATACCGTCTTAATCAGAAGGAAACAAAGTATTTGAAGCTTTATTACGAACGTGAGGCATACGATTGGTTAGAAGGTAACTTGTCGGAGTTCGGTGTTGGCATCATGTGGAGGCGTAAGTTGCGTCACTTTAAGGATATTTTCCGCTCCAAGGACGATACGCCTTTGATTGTACCTAAGCAAGAGAAGCCTAAGAGAGATTCATTAATTAATTTCGTAAATGAGAAGAAACAGAATCAATAATAGTCTGACAAGCAGAAGAAAGGTTGCCAAAGTACTTTCTTTCATGGCTTTCCTTTCCCTACTTGTAGCCTGTAGTACGACCTCAGCAATCCCTGATGGTGAACACTTATACACGGGCATGGAGGAGACAAAATACAGTAACTATCAACCGAACCAACACTTTAATGATGTGAAGGGTGAGTTAGATGTTGTCCTTGCTACTAAGCCAAATGCGTCGTGGATGGGCAGTCCCAGCGTGCGTTCTCCTTTCCCTGTTGGTCTGTGGATATGGAATGCTTTCTCACAGGATACGACCTCCTTCAGTCGATGGTTGGTTCGTGCGTTTGGCTCTACGCCTGTGTTAATGAACTCAACAGCCCCCGACTTACATGTCACAGTTGGTGAGAACCTCTTACGCAAACGTGGTTATTTCAATGGGAAGATAACCTATGAGAAACTTGCACAGCGTAATCCTAAGAAGATGCGGTTGCAATATTCGGTTGATATGGGGCGTTTGTGGCTACTTGATAGCATTCGCTATGTTAACTTTCCACCCACGGCAGACAGCTTGATAAGGGCTAATCTCGATAAAGCAATCATTCATAAAGGGGATGCCTTTGATGTTTCGACACTCGAACAGGAGCGTAAACGCATCACAGACTTATTCCGTAACAATGGTTACTATTATTATCAGAATAACGATGCGAGCTATCTTGCCGACACAACCCTCACCTATGGCTTAGCTTCCATGCGTCTGCAGATGGCTGACTCAGTAAGTAATAGAGTCTTACGAAAGTGGGATATAGGTACAATCACTATCAATCTGCAGCGTCAATTCATGGATTCTCTTTCTCGACAGAGTAGGTTCCGTGATATTATCGTTAATTATAATGGATCGCACAAGCCTCTCCGTCTTCGCACAATAACCAATGACTTGAAGATATGGCCTGGTACTGTCTACAACAACGAACTGGTAGAAAAGACCCAGCAACAGCTTAACAGTAGTGGAGTATTTGCTGCAACGAACTTTGCTTTTACTCCTCGTGACACGACAGACACGTGTAGTATTCTGGATATGACCATTAATTGTGTCTTTGATAAGCCTTACGACTTCTACATTGAAGCCTACGGTAAGGGAAAGACCAGTGGTAGATATGGTCCTGAGGCGATTGTCGGTTTAACGAAACGAAATGTCTTTCGTGGTGGTGAAAAGTTCGACTTACGTTTACATGGTTCGTACGAATGGTCGGCAAGTAGCGATGATGACGGCAGAGATCGGCTCGGACTGAATAATTATGAGTATGGTGCAGAAGCCAGTCTACAGTTCCCTCGACTCGTCAACCCTTTTGCCACACCACCAAGAAAGCGTTGGGCACGTGAAGAAAGGAAGATTGCTGCAGCTGCAGAAAAGGGACTTGTCTATGTTCCTAAGGTCCCTCGTACTTATTACACAACACCATCAACGACCCTTAAAGCTTCTGTTGATGTCTTAAACCGTGCTAAGTATTTTAAGCGGCATGTAGTGTCTGGGGAGTTAACCTACCAGTGGCAGCCAAACGAACGTAATAGTTATTCGTTCTCTCCATTGACGTTAACATACGAGTATATGCATAATGTGACCGATCGTTATCTTGAATTGATTGACAGTGTGCCATATCTTGAAGTCTCTTTGGCCGACCAGTTCATCCCTAAGATGCTTTTTCAATATACTTTCATGAGCCCAGCTCGCTATAAGAGTCCTATCAAGGTATGGACAACAGTTAGTGAAGCGTCAAACATCCTATCTGCTGGTTATGCTGTATTTGGCAGACATTGGAGTGAAAAAGACAAGAAACTGTTTAAGAACCCATTTGCTCAATTTGTCAAGATAGATGCCAATATGACGAAAGTATGGAGTCTGTCTGAGAAGAGCAGTGTTGCGGCTCACGTCAATGTAGGTACTTTGTGGGCATACGGAAACAGTCGTTTTGCACCTTATACAGAGCAGTTCTATGTTGGAGGAGCCAATAGTATTCGTGCTTTCAACGTCCGACAGATTGGACCAGGGCGTTATCGTTCTACGCAACGCCGTCGTTCATACGTCGAGCAGACGGGCGACATCAAGTTTCAATGCAATGTAGAGTATCGTCCTCATCTTGTGGGTTCACTCTATGGAGCCCTCTTCCTTGATGCAGGTAACGTCTGGACGATGCATTATGACGATGGTAGACCAGAGGGATACTTTAGATTCAAGAATGTTCTAAAGGAGATGGCGCTTGGTACAGGAGTCGGAATACGCTACGACCTTGGCTATTTCATGCTTCGTTTGGATTGGGGTGTCGGCTTACATGTACCTTATGAAACGGGCAAGACTGGCTTCTATAATATTTCAAAGTTTAAGGATGCACAGGCTTTCCACTTAGCCATTGGCTTACCATTCTAAGCTTACTTGAATATAGACTACCAGCCTCACTACTCTAATTAGTGAGGCTGAATTGTTTATTAGTTCTTTACTATACCTTATTATAATACTTATAATAATTCTCCTTTGTAGTCTTGTAGTATCATGAAAAATTATTACATAGAGTGGAGTTGAACACGCTCTAAATAGGAGTAGAATATCTCCTGTAATCAACTTTATAACCTACAAGTAGTCAGTCTGTTATAAACTACATTTGAGAACATGCCCTTCTTGCATCAAGAAGAGGCTCTTCTTGGGGCAAGAAGGGCATGTTCTTGAACGCAGAAGGGCATCTTCTTTATACTTAAAGGGCATATACTCCTTCCGTAAAGGACGAAAAATATTGACGAATAGTAGGAGGGTTAAGGAATAGAAGAGGGTGGATAGAGTTAAGACGACACCTTTTTCCCTCTATACATCTGTGTCTCTTGATTCATTGAATGTATCTTTCACTTACAAAGTAGCGTAGTGTTTTGTACACAGAGAATATCCCTCAGAGGGCTGTTTAGATACATATTATCACAGACATGCCCACCATGATTAGCAAAAGTGATCGGTGTGTTCTATCGGTCGTAACGCTATTGGTGGGTTCTTCTGTGTGCGAATAGGCATCTCTATCATCTATGACACTGTAGGAGATGAACTATCCAACAACTTTTGCGGACATCTTTATAAGGGCAAGTTCATAAATCTTCTTGCCTATATAAGTGTTCTTACTCCATGTGTTAAAAGGGCTAAACCTATTTCCTTACATAGTTTACAAAAGCGTATGCGGGGTTTTTGTCAGTTGCAGGACGTGACTCACGTGATTCAACAACCCATTTGCCATCGTTATACTCAGGGAAGAACACGTCAGCTTGTGGAGGTGTAGCAGCTATCTCAGTGAGGTAGAGACGGTCTGCAATAGCGAGTGCTTCCTTGTAAAGACTTGCTCCTCCAATGATGAAAGCTTGTTCTTCTGCACCGATATGGTTCAGTGCCTCTTCAAGTGAAGAGTAGACATCGCAGTTAGGAAAGTCGGTTTCTGTTCTGCTGAGAACAATGTTTCTGCGGTTAGGCAACGCACCTTTTGGGAGTGAATGGAAGGTTTTACGCCCCATGATAACGGTGTGTCCTGTTGTTAATTGCTTGAAACGCTTTAGGTCTTCACTGATGAAATAGACCATATCGTTCTGATATCCGATAGCACGATTGGCTGCTACTGCTGCGATGATGTTTATTTCCATAATGGTAATAAGTGTCCTTCTCCATTCCCTCTGAGAGAGGGGTAGTTGCGATAAGGCTATTTATCGTTGGTGAAGGATATGATGTTCTTGACTAATATAATTTATTATACTGAAAGATGGAGAGCATAACTTACTATCAAGCTCCAACTCTTTTTGTCTACATTCCCTCCTTTTCGGAGGTGTTATGAAATGTTTTTTACACTGCAACCACTGCTGGGATATGTGGTAGTGGGTCGTAATCAGTCAGCTCGAAGTCCTCATACTTAAAGTCGAAGATATCCTTTACATCAGGGTTAATCTTCATCTTTGGTAGCGGACGTGGCTCACGTGTCAGTTGGAGTTTAGCCTGTTCAAGATGATTGAGGTAGAGGTGTGTGTCCCCAGTCGTATGTATAAATTCCCCTGCTTCAAGTCCTGTTACCTGCGCCATCATCTGTAGAAGGAGAGCGTATGAGGCAATGTTAAAAGGTACACCGAGGAAGCTGTCGGCCGAACGCTGATAGAGTTGAAGGGATAGTCTACCGTCGGCAACATAGAACTGGAAGAGACAGTGGCAGGGTGGAAGAGCCATATCGTCAACCTCAGCTGGGTTCCATGCAGTGACCAACATGCGCCTTGAGTTAGGATTACGCCGTATCATGTCTACTACATTCTTAATCTGATCGATCGTGCCACCCTTATAGTCAGGCCATGAACGCCACTGATGGCCATAGACAGGACCGAGCTCACCATTCTCGTCAGCCCATTCGTTCCAAATCCTTACACCATGTTCTTGAAGGTAGTGCACATTTGTGTCGCCACGTAAGAACCAGAGTAATTCATAGATAATACTCTTCAAATGAAGCTTCTTGGTTGTCAGCAGTGGAAAACCATCACGCAAGTCAAAGCGCATCTGATGCCCAAAGATGGACAAGGTTCCTGTTCCTGTTCTATCACCTTTCTGTGTTCCTTCTGTAAGGATACGGTTGAGGAGGTCTAAGTATTGTTGCATAATTTGTCTATTTAAGTATGATATGTTGGGGAGAATATTGTTTTCAAGCGAAGTTTTGTTCTTTATTTCTTTAGATAAGTACCGATGGCTCGTCTGGAATATGTGTACTCTTTATGCGCCATTCTTGTGGGTAAAGGTTGTTAGCACGGTTCCCGAGGTTCTTTGCAAAGCCTATCGGATAGCCCTTATAAGTAAGGAGGACGATACCACGTGGAGCCTCCGTAGAGAGTGCGACAGCCTCATGGCGAAGATAGGCAATGGCTGTCTGGTAGTCAACTTCTACACGGTGATAAGTCGACTTGTCCGCTGAGATGGAGAGAGCCAACGTATGGTCAGGAATAATATTCTTACCCTTCAATGTACCTTCTTTCACCCCATGCGAAAGGATGCGGAGGTGTTTGCGGGCATCTGTTAGTGTTTTATTGATGTTAAGCGTAGTCTCCTTTGTAAGTGCTTCATCCTCACCTCGTTTTCGAATGATGGCCATGAAGATTCCTTCTCCACGTGTCTTGCCAGGGATGAAACGGTAGACAGGGAAGTCCCGACCGTCTTTAAGCGGGTTGCCGATGAGCGATCCCGTTATGTTCCATGCCTTTTCTGTAGGTAGAGAGAGGAGTTCAGCATCATACTCGGTGAGTATCCATGCTATATTCTCTTCATCCTCATGCGCATTAAAGGTGCAAGTAGAATAAATAAGGAGGCCCCCCGGCTTCAGATTATCCCATATATCAGCAATGATACTACGCTGTAGTTGCCAGCAGTTCTCCACATTCTGTGGGCTCCACTCAGCTATTGACTGTGGGTCTTTACGGAACATACCTTCTCCAGAACAGGGTACATCGGCTATGATAACATCAAAGGCAAACTTAGACTTCTGGTACTCTCGAGGATAGTTACTTGTGACGATAACATCTTCATGACCATACTTCTGAACATTCTCAGCCAATATCTGTGCTCGTTTTCCTATCGGTTCGTTAGAGAAAAGGATAGAGCCTGTAGGCAAGGAAGCGCGTGCGCAGGTTGTTTTTCCACCTGGTGCAGCACAGAGATCGAGTGCTATAACAGGCTGTTTCACGTAGTATTGTAACGCATGAGATAGAAACATTGATGACGCTTCTTGCACATAATAGACCCCAGCATGGAGTAGTGGGTCGAACGTAAAGTTAGGTCTTGTTTCCAACCAATAGCCTTCCTTACACCAAGGGATTGGTTGAGGGTGAAGCTGTGGATTAACTTTATGCGTATTTTCAGCCAACTTAAAAGGATTAAGACGGATACTGACGGGAGGCGTGTCTTCCAACCCTTTGAGGAATGTTTGGTACAGGCTATCACCAAAGAGACTGCGGGTGTAATCCGTAAAGGCGGAAGGAAGACTTATTGTTCTCCTTTCTATAGCTTCTCCTTCTTGCTCTTCTTGAGAAGAGATACAGGTAGAAGGTGATACTTTGGTAGGTTGGGTCTTATCTTTTATCATATTATCATGTGCAATAACAAGCTGTTGTGAGCTTTTAGAGGACTAATGCCAAGTTGGCAAATCAGCTGGTAGACAGATGAAGTTTGTGGTAGACAGTCTCCTTCTTAGGATTGACTAAGGGATATCAATGAGTATTGTTCCATCATCATCGAGGTTCTCCTTCTTCTTTGTCTTGGGCTGTTGCTTAAGGTTTCCCTTCTCATCAAACATGCCATACGTGGTGCGAAGGACCGTAAACTCAGTCCGACGGTTCAACTGATTGGCTATTTCTTGCTTTTCCTTATCGAGCTTCTTGATGAAAGCCTCGGTTAGTACGTCGTTTTCCTTTAGCCATGTGTATTTCTCAGTGAGCTTCTTACGAATCTTCTTAGGCCGCTCCTTGCCATATCCCACAGGTGTTAGGCGGTCGCGAGCAATGCCATGAGCAGTGAGATAAGCCACTACTGCGTCTGCACGTCGCTGTGAAAGACGTTTGTTATAAGCATCAGAACCGAGGTAGTCGGTGTGTGCTGAGAGTTCAATAGTTACGTTTGGATTCTCCTTAAGAAGGTTGACAAGCGTATTTAATGCCGTTTCCGATTCTGGTCGGAGTGTCGCTTTATCGAAGTCATAGAAGATGTTGTCTATCAGTACAGGTACGTTGATGCCTGCTAAAGGGAATTGAAGCGTATGCACCTCAGATGCTTCTGTATTACCGACCTTTATCTCCTCTTTATGATTTAAGTATCCATTGCAAGTTGCAAGGAAGATATAATTGACGCCAGGGTGCACCTCCTGTTCAAAAGAACCATCTCCTTTGACAGCCAACTTCTTGTTGGTTCCATCATCACCGACCATGAACACCTGTGCAGCAGGCAGTTCATAACCATCCATTTCATAGACCCATCCCTTCACAGTCTGTATGATTTCAGGTAGTTCAAAACTGTAGATATGGTCCCAACCACGCCCATCATTGCGGTTTGAAGAGAAGAAACCACGGTTATGAATACCCTCGAAGGTCATGCCAAAGTCGTCACCTTGCGAGTTAAGAGGATATCCTGGATGTTCTAAGTGATAATGATGATCATTGCCAACCTTAGCTATAAAGATGTCAAGACCACCCAATCCACCATGTCCATTACTTGAGAAATAGAGGTCGCCATTAGGTCGGAAAGTAGGGAACTCCTCATCTTCTGGAGTATTGATAGGCTCCCCAAGGTTCTCAACTCCTCCTGTTGTACCCCCTGTCAGACGTACCCTCCAGATGTCAAGACCACCTTTTCCACCAGGCATATCACTTGTGAAATAGAGCCAGTTACCGTCTGGTGAGACAGTTGGATGGGCAAAGCTTGATAGGGTATCACGGCTAATCTCCAACTTAGTAGCCTTTCCCCACGCTGCATCAGAGCGATTACTTACTGCTATTTGGGCATAACGAGGATTGCTGGGGTCGGTCAGACACTGTGTGATATACATCTCCCTACCATCTACAGAGAACGCAGGAGTACCCTCATCTGCCTCTGTGTTCAAGGCAGACTCTATCGCTCTTGGTGCACTCCATTTACCTTTATCATCCTTCTCACTAAGGAAGATGTCCCCAGCCTTTGCACCAGTAATACCGCTCAATTCGTCACCTTTGGCTTCATTTCGTG
>ENA-OWLZ01000120-OWLZ01000120.1-metagenome-genome-assembly--contig:-NODE-120-length-21327-cov-15.408800_pt1 | contig 21327 bp, 15 predicted proteins | sample MGYA00245341_ERZ651117 | MGnify/ENA primary metagenome ERZ651117 (study PRJEB26857, sample SAMEA4031763) | metagenome | biome: human; feature: oral; material: saliva | place: Philippines | collected 2014... | reverse complement strand
CCTTTGAGTTTCAACCTTGCGGTCGTACTCCCCAGGCGGAGTGCTTAATGCGTTAACTGCAGCACTGAAGGGCGGAAACCCTCCAACACTTAGCACTCATCGTTTACGGCGTGGACTACCAGGGTATCTAATCCTGTTTGCTACCCACGCTTTCGAGCCTCAGCGTCAGTTACAGACCAGAGAGTCGCCTTCGCCACTGGTGTTCCTCCATATATCTACGCATTTCACCGCTACACATGGAATTCCACTCTCCTCTTCTGCACTCAAGTTCCCCAGTTTCCAATGACCCTCCCCGGTTGAGCCGGGGGCTTTCACATCAGACTTAAGGAACCGCCTGCGCTCGCTTTACGCCCAATAAATCCGGACAACGCTTGCCACCTACGTATTACCGCGGCTGCTGGCACGTAGTTAGCCGTGGCTTTCTGGTTAGATACCGTCAAGGTGCTAACAGTTACTCTAGCACTTGTTCTTCTCTAACAACAGAGTTTTACGATCCGAAAACCTTCTTCACTCACGCGGCGTTGCTCCGTCAGACTTGCGTCCATTGCGGAAGATTCCCTACTGCTGCCTCCCGTAGGAGTTTGGGCCGTGTCTCAGTCCCAATGTGGCCGATCACCCTCTCAGGTCGGCTATGCATCACGGCCTTGGTGAGCCGTTACCTCACCAACTAGCTAATGCACCGCGGGTCCATCCATCAGCAGAAGCTTGCGCCTCTTTTCCTCTTCAAACCATGCGGTTTAAAGACCTATGCGGTTTTAGCATCCGTTTCCGAATGTTATCCCCCTCTGATGGGCAGGTTACCCACGTGTTACTCACCCGTTCGCCACTAGATTGACCAGTGCAAGCACCGGTCGCTCTCGTTCGACTTGCATGTATTAGGCACGCCGCCAGCGTTCGTCCTGAGCCAGGATCAAACTCTCATGAAAAATTTGAATTTTCATGAGCTTTGAAAAGCTCATTTTAATTACTGACTTATTGTATCTCTTTTAGAGATAAGAAATTGTTGTTTCTTCATCATAAAGATGAAGTCCCTACACATTTGGTTCGTCTTCTTTGTTCAGTTTTCAAAGGTCAATCGTTGTTTTGCAACAACTCCTATATCCTATCATAGGACATTTTTACTGTCAACAGATTTCATTGAACTTTTTCAAAGTTTTTTGAAACTGTTTTATAAGCGAACGTTCGCTCAACAGTGATATTAATTTATCATAACCAAAGAAGGTTTGCAACTGAAAAGATGTAGAATTCTAAAAAAAATAATACAGTTCACAGAATCTGCAAACTGTATCTATTTTTAACTCTATTTAAGTAACGCTTGGAGTTTACTTTGGTTGATTTCCGGATAACGATTCATGATTTTCTGAATCGTTTCTAGAATTTTTTCTTGGTATCCAACTAAATCATTTTCAATTTGAAGAACGAGTAATGGTTCATGTAAACTCATGCGTAATAACAACCAACCATCTCCGTACTCACCTTTAAAATCTATGCGAACTCCTTCTTCATTTTCTAGGTTCACTATCCAATCTTTAGGGATCCATTGTGGGAATTCTTTAATCACTTCATTGCCATACGCTTTAAAATCTTCTACTTCAATCTTAAAGCGAACTTCAACAACTTCTTTTGGTTGAACCAATTCTTGAATTAAGGTATCTAATGTTTCGCCACGTTCAATCAATCTTGGAAGAAGCATTAAAATCTTCGCAACTACATACGCACCATCATCTAGGAAGTAGTTTTCCTTGAAGGCTGCATGCCCACTCGTCTCAATTGCTAATTGGCAATCTATTCCAGCTTCATTTAACTCGATTGCTTTATTGATAACATTACGGTAACCAGAAATATAACGATATTGGTGTCCGCCTAGTTCTGTAATAAATCTCTTCAAATGTTCAGTCGTTGGTGAGTTCGTCACAATTGTTGTTCCTGGATGCTCACTAATAGTTATTACACTAAGAACAGCAATCAAGTTATTTCTATTTAATAATTCTCCATCTCCTGTCACGACTGCCGCTCTATCTACATCCGTATCAAAAATCACACCGTAATCTGCACCTACTGCAAGAACCTGATTCTTAATACTTTCCATCGCTTCTTTATTATCTGGATTTGGAATATGATTTGGGAACGTTCCATCCGGTTCTAAGAATTGTGAACCTTCAGTATTAGCTCCTAACTCTTCTAGTACACTTGCTGCATAAAATCCACCAGCACCATTTCCAGCGTCCACAATAATATGAAGGCCTTCGAGCGGTTTTTCTTTTTCACTCCCACTCCCCTTGCGAATCAACTCTACTAAGTGGCGGCTATAGCGTTCAAAGATACTTTTTACTTCTATAGTAGCTAAAGTTCCTTGTGGCAGCTCTTCATCTTCATCAACTAAATCTATGATGTCACGAATATCACTAGATTCCAATCCTCCTTCACGGGTGAAGAATTTCAAACCATTATAATAAAAGGGTAAATGGCTGGCAGTGAACATCACAGTTGCGTCGCAGTTAAATTCTTCAAACTGCGTTGCCATAAACATACTTGGGGTCGTCGCCATTTCAAAATCAATTACTAAAACTCCTAAAGCCGATAACACTTGAATAAATTCTCTCGTTAAGTCTGGGCCACTAATGCGGCTATCGCGCCCAATCCCAACGACTAATTCCGTAACCTTTTTAGACGGATAACGTTTCTGTAACCATTTCACAAAAGCACTCGCAATTAAACGGCTCTCTTCTACCGTTAAAGTTGCATCAAACTCTTCTGTTCCAATGGAAATACCACGAATATCTGAACTCAGTTGTAACTCTTTGATTTTTGACATGGGAATCCCTCCTTAGCTCTAGTCCTATTTTACCAAAAGCTCTTGTCTATTAATAGGAGATTTTTGAAATTTAACCTACAAAAAAGCAAGCAGCCTTTGCTACTTGCTTTTTCAACTCAGCTATCATGAGTTATGATTTACGATAGGTTAATTGAATATATCTTTCATACCATAAATCGACATATTCAGGCGAGAACGGCCCTTTTTTGTTATTGATCCAATCCACAAGAATCTCAACGTTTGCCTTTAAGATTTGATCAATCTCTTTTGAATAATGCATTTGACGGCGATGCAATTCATATTCATCGACATCTAGCAATCTCTTTTCGCCATCCGGGAAAATCTTGATATCTAAATCGTAATCAATATATTTCAACGCTTCTGCATCTAATACATAAGGTGAAGCAAGATTACAATAGTAAGAAATTCCTTTTTGACGAATCATCGTTACGATATTGAACCAATAATGTTTATGGTAATACAATAACGCTGGCTCTCTCGTCAACCATCTTCTACCGTCGGACTCAGTCACAAGAGTATGATCATTACAAGCGATAATTGCTTGATCGCTTGTCTTCAAAATCATGCTATCGCGCCAAGTGCGATGAAGACTACCATCATGTTTATAACTCTTGACAGTGATGAATTCTCCTTCTCTGGGATTCTGCACCACTATATCCAACTTTCTATATCTATTTAAGAGTAACCTCTTAGTTATTTCAAATCATTAGTAGTATAGCATATTTCTACCATTCTGTGAACAAAAATCAGATTAGGTGTGATTCTCCTTATAAAAGTTCTTGAGAAGCGAGTAATTCACACATCTTCCCTTGCACTCTTGACTGTGGCAGTTGCGCCATCTCCTCTTTTGTGACCCATTGCAACGTACGTGTTTCATGCTGTTCTAACGATCCTGAAGTTGTTGCACATTGCAACTCAATATCCCAGCGTTGATGACTGAAAATATGTTTCACTGTTTTTGATAAAATACGAGTTGGTTGAAGTTTCATCTTATATAGACTTTCAAACTGAACTTCCAGCGGGATATTTTGGTTAATTGTATATGACGAATCATCTTCAGCTATGCCTTCAAATAAATCAATAGATTCTCCCACTGCAGTAAAATCACGAATCAGTGGAAAATGCCAAAAACCACTCAACAGGTCCGCTTGCGTATTTTTCTCTACTAAAAATCGTCCCTTTTCATCTTGAATGACAAACGCTCGCCATTTCATTGGTGTTGGTTTCTTTTTCGGCTTCTTAATCGGATAAATATGCATCGTTCCATTTTGATACGCCGCACTAAACTCTTTCACCGGGCTCTCTTCCGGGCGCGGATTTACTGGAGACTCGATATCTGAACCTAAATCCATCAATGCTTGATTAAAGTCCCCTGGCCTTTCTGGGTCAATTAAAATTTCAGCGATTTCTTGAAACGCCCAACGATTACTTGGGTTTCCAATATCTAAGTTCACTTCAAACAATCGACTAATCACACGCATTAAATTACCGTCTACTGCAGGTTCTGGTAATCCAAAAGCGATACTTGCGATTGCGCCTGCCGTATAAGGTCCGATTCCTTTTAACGAAAGAATCCCTTCATAAGTATTCGGGAACACTCCGCCAAATTCTTCCATTATTTGAATTGCTGCTTTTTGCATATTACGTACGCGCGAATAATAACCAAGACCTTCCCAACATTTTAACAAACGCTCTTCGGGAGCCTGGGCTAAGTCTTTCACCGTTGGAAACGTCGCTAAGAAGCGCTCGTAATATGGAATAACTGTATCCACTCGCGTTTGTTGAAGCATAATTTCACTCACCCAAATGGCATAAGGGTCCGTTGTTCTTCTCCACGGTAAATCTCTTTTTTCTTTATCATACCAGTCGAGTAGCGCCTTTCTGAAACGCTTGATTTTCTTTATGTCCCACATTTTTACGCCAATGCCGGCTAAATCCATTCTTCTTTCTCCATTTCAAACTGCGCAATGGCCTGTTCAATCACACTAGAAGTAAATCCTTTTTGATACAACTTCCCTTTGATTTGATACCAGAGCGCCGATTCATTCTCTTCATATTTTTTTGCGATACGACGATAAATCGTCGCAATCTCTTTTACTGCCAATTCCGCTTCCATCTCACTTTGCGCTTCAAACGATAGAAACGGAACCACTTCTTCAGCGATTTCTTTCGAATACCCTTTTTGCATCACAAATACTTTTACTTTTTGCTTAGCTACTTTAGGGGTGGCACGCTTTTGTCCTTTTAAATACGACTGCGCGATTTGAATCGCATTTTCAAGTTGCTCTTTTAGCGTATAGCCTTCAAGCACTATTTGAATGACCTTATCGCTAATCCCTTTCTTTTGCAAATCAAAAATAACAGACTTCGGCCCTTTGAACGTCACAAACTTAGCTTGATTCAAGTAACTTTCTGCATAAAACGTATCATTAATAAAATTCTGTTCATGCAACTTCCCAAGCACTTCATTAATAATATCTTCGTCAAATTCCAATTTTTCTAATTTTTCATAGACTTCTTTCGTTGAACGAAGTTTAAAATTTAAGAAATGTAACGCCTTTTGATAGGCTTGCTGAATACAATCATCATGCTGAATTTCATCAATTTGTTCTTTTGTTAATTCGGTTCCTTTAAACAAGGAATACTTTACAACTGTTGCCTCATCAACACCAAATGCAAAAGTATCATTCAAATAAATATTGTAACGCCCTTTTTTCTTCTGCGCCTCAATTTTTGTAATGACCATACTCCCACACTCCAATCTACATAGAAATATTTTAGCAAAATACACAGTTGAATAAAAGCTAGACTCCCTACTCTATTAATACATACGAAAAAAAGGCTCACACGAGGTGAACCTTTCTTCTTTGCATTTATATAATTAGTCTTTGTCTAACCCCATTGCGCGCATAATCGCTTTTGCAACTTCTACGAGTGGAACAATCATGAACGCTGAAGCAACTACGAACAACCATTGAGTTGCTGTTAGAGGTACTACATCAAATACAGTTGTTAATCCAGGAATCCCCATTGCGCTTAGAAGCAGTGCGGCTGATAATAGGATTGCGTAGTTAAACATCTTGTTCTTGAACACACCTACTTGACCTAGTGATTTGTATACTGATTTCACGTTGAACGCGTGGAACAATTGGATTAAACCTAATGTTGCAAACGCCATTGTTTCACCAACCGGGTTACCCCATTTAGCTACGTGGGTCGCATACCAGAATACAAATAATGTAATTCCGCCTTGGAAGAAACCTTGGTAGAAAATACTTGGTAGCACACCGTTTGATAAGAAGTTCGAGCTCTTACCACGTGGCGGATGGCTCATGATGTCTGCTTCCGCTTCTTCAAGCCCCAAAGCAGTTGCTGGGAATACGTCCGTTGTTAAGTTGATCCATAAAATATGGATTGGTTCTAAAATAGTCCAACCAGCCATTGTTGCAACAAACAATGTCATTACTTCACCTAAGTTGGCAGATAGTAAGTATTGAACTGCTTTTTGGATATTCGCGAATACTTTACGTCCTTCTTCAACTGCTACGACGATTGTTTCGAAGTTGTCATCGGCAAGTACCATATCCGAAGCGCCTTTAGAAACCTCAGTACCTGTAATCCCCATACCAACACCGATATCGGCTTGTTTAAGTGAAGGAGCATCGTTTACCCCATCCCCTGTCATCGAAACAACTTTTCCTTTCTTTTGCCAAGCTTTTACGATACGAACTTTATGTTCTGGGGATACACGAGCATATACAGAGTAAGTTTCAACCATACGTTCTAATTCTTCATCAGAAAGATCGTTTAATTCGGAACCTGTTAATACTCCGTCTTCTTGGTCTGGACGAAGGATGCCTAAACGTTTTGCAATCGCTTGGGCTGTATCACGGTGGTCCCCTGTAATCATGATTGTACGGATACCCGCTGATTGAGCTACTTTAATCGCAGCTGCTGCTTCCTTACGTTCTGGGTCAATCATCCCTACTAAACCAGCAAAGATTAAATCATGTTCGATTGAATCTGTATCCACTGTTTCAGGAAGCGTATCAATCACTTTGTATGCCATCGCTAACACACGAAGCGCCTGAGTTGCCATTTCTTTGTTTAATTCCATTAATGTTGTGCGGTCATCTTCTGTAAACGCAGAAACCTCACCATGTTTTTCAATCTTAGTCACACGGTCTAATAACATATCTGGAGCACCTTTAGTGGCAACCAAATATTTACCATCTTCTAATTGATGAATCGTTGTCATTAATTTACGCGTTGAGTCAAACGGAACTTCTGCAACACGTGGAGTGTTTACTAACTCTTCACGTACATCATAGTTTTTATCAAGACCGTATTGAACCATTGCTGTTTCAGTGGGGTCCCCTAATAATGAGTTGTCTTGAGAAATCTTTGTGTCGTTTGCTAAGTTCATTACACGAAGTGCCATGTTGGCTTTAGAAATTTCTTCTGACGCATCGTGAATTTCGTTGTTATAAACCATTTTTTCAACTGTCATTTGGTTGAGTGTTAATGTACCTGTTTTATCGGAACAGATAATTTCAACTCCACCTAATGTTTCAACGGCTGGCAATTTACGAATAAGTGCGTTACGTTTCGCCATTTTTTGAGTTCCTAAAGCAAGGATTATGGTTGAAATTGTAGGTAACCCTTCCGGAATCGCAGCAACCGCAATTGCAATCGCAGTTAGGAACATATGCGTCCATTCGTTTCCTTTGAGTAATCCTACTACAAAGATGATGACTGCAATCACTAAAATCATGATTGTTAGCCATCTACCAAGAGCATCTTGGTTTTCTTGAAGCGGTGTTTTACCTTTTTCTGTATTTGCCAACATGTCGGCAATTTTACCAACTTCTGTATTCATACCAGTACTTGTAACCACACCAACAGCACGGCCGTAAGTTACATTTGTACTTGAGAACGCCATATTGGTACGGTCTCCAATCCCTACTTCGTCTCCTGTAGGAATAACTAAGTCTTTATCAACTGGAACGGATTCCCCTGTTAATGCTGACTCTTCAATTTTCACTGTATTCACTTCGAATAAACGTATATCTGCTGGTACGACATCCCCAGCTTCAAGGATAACAACGTCACCAACTACGATGTCTTCCCCTTTAATACGTTCCACATGTCCATCACGTAAAACACTTGCTACAGTTGAAGCCATTTTCTTCAACGCTTCGATTGCTTCCTCGGTTTTAGAATCTTGGAAGACCCCTAGAACTGCGTTAAGCAATACTACTACTAAGATGATTATTGAATTCGTTGGGTCTGGATCGCCTGGCTGAGCAAACATAGAAACCACTGCAGCCACTAAAAGTACTATAATCATGGAGTCTTTAAATTGATCCACAAATTTTTCTAATAGTGATTTTTTCTTTCCTTCATGTAATGTGTTCGCACCGTATTTTTCAAGTCTTGATGCAGCTTCTTGTGAGCTTAAACCAGAAGGACTTGATTGTACTTCTTTAAATACATCTTCTACAGACTGCAAATATACGGGTTTTGTTTGTTGTTCCAACAAAATACACTCCTTTTCTTTTCCCATAAAAGAGAGACTTATGCCCATCATCCTATTGATAACAAACATAAGTCTCACTGTTCAAGATAATACCAGCGAGAATTCGCTTGCTGTTGATATTATCGCAACACTCGGTTGCCAGTTACTCCCTTATAGAGATTGATTATTGTTGTAGTTACTATACCAAATAAGGATGAGTTTTGCAAATTTTTTAGTTAAATTGTTAACCTTTCTTCTTACCTAAATACCTCGGATTTTAGCCAATTCCAACCGTTCCAATGACGGCGCATTTTTCGAGATAAAGTAATCATCAAGCGGTTTTGCTTTCAGGTTCATCTCTAGTAGTTTTTCTTCCATTGCGGGAGTTGGCTCAAACACCAATTGCGTTCCATGAAGAATCCCTTCTTGGATTTTCATCGATATTAACCAACTCTTAGCGCGCTTACTTTTTTCACTATAATCTTCTACCATCGCTTTACGATGTTTCGCAAACATTCCATTTTCAATAAAAAGCGTAAATGTCTTTTGCATCATCACATTCGAATCGTAATCCATCCATAGCTTTCGCATTGCAAAAGGTTCAACTAACTCTTTTGGTAACACTACAATTCCAATTTTCAAAGCTGAGAATAAAATGGACGAGAACGATTTTACGTAAATAACACGTCCATCCATATCATAATAATGAAGCGGCGTCGCATTCCCCTCGACAAAATCTGCCATATAGTCATCTTCAATAATATATACGGAGTACTTACTTGCTAGTTCCACAATTTTTTTCTTTGTGGCTTCACTATAACTTCCGCCAAGCGGGTTATGAAACCGGGAAATTGTATAAAATAGCGAGAACTCTCCACTCGCAAACAATTCCTCTAATCGGTTTAAATCAATGTTACCATCCATCTGCCGTTCAATCGTTTCGTACGGAATATTCAAATGCTTCACTAATTCATTCATCCGTGCATAAGTTGGTTGTTCGAGCAATACCTTTTTTCCTTGAATTAACTGCAGTAAAATATAGAGTGCTTGCTGCGTTCCTGTAGTAATGACTAATTGTTCCTTTGTAGCATACACACCATACTCTTCTAGAATCGGTATTAACGCATCAATTAATTCATCCATCCCAGAAGCTTGTTCTTTTCTAGTTAGTTTTAAATCATGCGCACTAGCCAGCGATTGATTAAAACAGATACGCAAATCTTCTATTGGTAAATAAGGATAGTCCTCTTCTAGCCAACTATCCTTATTTACTTCCACATTTTTCAACACAAAGTATCCACTCTTATTAACCGCATAAATAAAACTTTCTTCCCTTAAACTACGAAGTGCTCGTTGCACCGTATCTTTATTGACCCCATACTGTTCTACTAAGTCACGAATTGAAGGTAACTTATCTCCTTTTTGCAAGTTCCCATTTACAATTTCATTTTTTAATAGTTGCGCTAATTGTTGATATTGATACATGACACACCTCTTTTTGTACCGGTACAGATTACTTTCATTCCTATTGTATCCTCACATGTCCCGTTTTACAATACAGATACATTGAAACTCGAGGAATAGATATGAAAAAAATATTATTAGCAAACGATTTACCTGGAATTGGCAAAGTCGCACTCTCCCCTGCAATCCCGATTTTTGCTTGTTGTCAAATTGAAACGATGCTCCTGCCTACGGTGCTCCTTTCATCTCATACGGGCGGATTCAAAAATATCGCCATTGCAGAACAAACAGCATTTATGAAGCAAACTTTAAACCAATGGAAAGAATTAGAATTAAAACCTGATGCTGTTTTAACGGGATATTTTCGAAATGCAGAACAAATTGAATTAATGATTGATACGATTGAAAAACTGCCTAAATCCACACAAGTTTTTGTCGATCCCATTATGGCAGATAACGGAAATCTATATAGTGGATTTACTGCAGAACACGTTGAAGCGATGAGAAAACTCATCCAACATGCTCATGTAATTTACCCAAACATTACGGAAGCTTGCTTATTAACCGAAACGGCGTATCCTTCTGGAAAAATCACGATGAACTTTACAAGGGAACTAGCCAAGAAACTCGCTCTACTTGGGCCAAAGTACGTCATCATTACCGGTTGCCCGGATAACGAAGAGTTTACGGGTGTTCAACTGTATACCAAAGAGACGGATACATTCTTTGATTTCTACAAAACAAAGTATCCGCATCATTTCTACGGAACAGGCGATACTCTTGCTGCTCTCGCGACTGCATGCATCCTACAAGGAATGCCTATAGAAGACGCACTGTCCTTCACGTTGCAATTTATCGATGAAGTGCTTCAATTAAGCAACCAACAACCAGAACAAATTCCATTCGGCCTTCCAATCGAGAGAAAACTTGGAATGCTTACTACAAAATTTACTACGGAGGTGTCATTATGAAAAATACAGATTTAAGAGATTTAGTTCAAACAAGCCTATTCGCAGCTTTAATTTATTTGGGAGTTAGCGTCTTTAGAATCCCAATGCCATTCACAACACAGTTCGTTCATTTTGGAAACGCGCTTGTCGTAATTGGATGCTTACTTTTTGGAACAAAACAAGGAGCAATAGCCGCTTCAATCGGTCTTGGACTTTTCGATATTCTGAATAATTATGCCAATGTTGCTTGGCAAACGATTCTTGAATCATTAATCGTCTGCTATGTGATCCATCTTGTATACGAAAAAGCAATGAATAAAGATGACAAAATCGCAAATATTATTGTGGTGGGTGTTATTGCTGCGATTGTAAAAATCATCGTCAATATCATTAAATACACATTCTTACGAGGAATGATTGTCGGTGGTCTTGCTTTAGTTCCTGCATTCATTCAAGCCATCAATAAAATTACAGGAACGTTTGGGTCCGCTATTTTCACAGTAGTCGCAGTTCCAATCGTTTATCCACTCTTCAAAGAAGCACTAAAACGAGTAAGAAGATAAAAAAACAGCTATTACGATTGAATTCGTAATAGCTGTTTCTGTTTTACTCTACAAAAGGTTACTAGAAAAATAGTTCAAATCAAATAAAACTCCTCGGAGTTATTATGGCAATAGTAGGGAATCATAACCAATGTGAATTAGGGAGAGTTGCGATTATTCGCTACTCTCCCTTTGAAGCTTGGTAGGCTTGAGACCTTAGGCTCAAGCCGATATCCTACTATTCTTGCCACAATAACAACTCCGAAGGAGTTTTATTGATTTGTATATAACTTTCTTCTAGTAACCTTCTGGATTTTTCTTTTGCCAGTTCCATGAGTCGCGAACCATATCGTTTAAGCTCTTTTCTGCTACCCATCCTAGCACTTCTTTTGCTTTAGAAGCATCCGCATAACAAGTTGCGATATCCCCAGCGCGACGAGGCGCAATTTTGTAAGGAATATCCACTCCGTTTTCTGAGATAAATGCTTTCACTAAATCTAATACACTGTATCCAATACCTGTTCCTAAATTAAAGACTTTTGCACCTTTTTGAGCCGCATTGTTTTTAACCGCAAGTACGTGCCCACGAGCTAAGTCAACAACGTGGATGTAGTCACGAACACCCGTACCATCATGTGTATCATAGTCGTCACCAAATACACTTAAAAATTCTCGTTTACCAACAGCCACTTGAGTGATATATGGCATTAAGTTATTTGGAATGCCATTTGGCGCTTCACCAATCAAGCCACTTTCATGCGCTCCGATTGGGTTAAAGTAACGTAAGTTTGTGACTGACCAGTCGCTATCTGAAAAAGCAACGTCATTCAAGATTTGTTCAAGCATTACTTTCGTATAACCATAAGGGTTTGTTGCACTTGTTGGCATTTCTTCTTTAAAAGGAACGACATTATTCATACCGTATACTGTTGCGCTTGAACTAAATACAATATCTTTTACATTAAATTGACGCATTACGTCTAGTAACACTAATGTTCCTGTAATATTGTTATGATAGTATTCTAAAGGTTTTTCAACAGACTCTCCTACAGCCTTGAATCCAGCGAAATGAATGACTGAATCAATCTTTTCTTTTTCAAAAACCGATACTAAAAAATCACGATCAAGAATATCTCCTTCATATAGAGGGAAATCTTTTCCTGTGATTGTTTTTAAACGGTTCAATACTTCTGGCGAGCTATTTGAGAAGTTGTCAACGATCACAACCTCGAATCCAGCTTTATCTAATTCGATGACCGTATGAGAACCGATATACCCTGCTCCACCTGTTACTAAAATTGCCATTTTTCTTCCTCCCTTAGTTCAACACATCTTCTGCATGATCTTTTTGCAATGTTAAAATACGTGGACCATCTTTTGTAATAGCTAATGTATGTTCAAATTGGCAGCTAAGTCCACCGTCTAATGTATGAGCTGTCCAACCATTACTTTCCATTTCTGCTTTCCAAGTACCAGTATTCACCATTGGTTCAATAGTGATGACCATTCCTTCTTTCAAACGAAGACCTTTTCCAGGTTCTCCGTAGTGAGGAACTGCTGGACTCTCGTGAATCGTTGGTCCAATTCCGTGTCCGATAAAGTCCCGAACAACCGATAACCCTTCACTTTCAACATAAGTTTGAATCGCATGACCGATGTCCCCAATACGATTGCCAACTTTTGCTTGTTGGATTCCTAAGTATAAAGCTTTCTTTGTTACTTCATATAAATGGTCGATTTCTGGAGTACTTTCTCCAACGATATAGCTCCAGCAAGAGTCTGATAAAGCACCTTTAAGTTCCACACAGAAATCCACTTTTACTAAGTCACCAGATTTTAACGGTTTGCGACGTGGAAATCCGTGACAGATTTCGTCATTGATACTTTGGCATGTTGCGTATTTATATCCCTCGTATCCAATTTGCGGTGCTGAACCACCCGCTTCTTCAATTTTCTTTTGTACAAATTGATCAATCTCCCAAGTAGTGACACCCGGTTTAATAAAATCACGAAGTTGCACGTGGATGGATGCTAACAGCGCACCTGATTCTTCCATCGCGTCAATTTCGCGTTTTGATTTTAATGTAATCATGAAATAAACTCATCCTTTCTAGCCTCCCCGTCATTATAGCATAGAACAAATGTAAAGAGAAAGAGCCGAGGCAAAAATGTTAATAGAGTCTTAAGCAGAAAAAGACTGACAAAGGTTCCTCTGTCAGCCTTCGTATTCCCTCTTAGCTTATAAGTAGTCTGTTGGTTCTACTGTAATTGGCTCAACAGATTGAGTCGCTGCTGTTTCTGTTGTTGTTTCAGCAGTTGTTGATTCAGTAGTCGTTGTTGTAGTCGTCTCAGTCGTTGTTTCAACTGTTGTTTCTTCTGTTGTTACTTCTTCAGTTGTCGCAGCCTCAGTTGTTGTTGCGCTTGAAGTTGTTCCTTCAGTCGTCGTTGAAACATCCTCACGAATGTATCCTACATATTTGTAACAACCGATGTCTATTAGACTTTGTTCATATGGAGTTACTGCAGAAACTGAAGTTGTTGCTGCCGCTGCCCCTGCTGCTACTAATCCAATCATTAAGATTGTTTTCTTAGCTTTCTTATTCGATACTAAGAAGTAAGCTGCTCCTGATAATGATACGATACCAAGAACTGCTAGAATCGTTGTCGAAGATGAGCCCGTATTTGGTAAAGTGTCGCCTAAAGGGCATTTCCCTTTATCCAATTCATAAACGTACAATGTCGCTTGGCCAGCTTGTACAGGTGTTGTTGGTTCGCCTGGTTGAATAGCCTCACGTTGTTCTTTCGTTAAATCAGCAATATTCACTGATTGTACTTCAGGAGTCTCAGCATTCGCTACTTTAGAAGCGGATATTCCAACAAAAGCAAATAACATCATCACTACAGCACATAGTTTTAACCATTTGTTTTTCATCTGATTTCCACCTCTTAATTTTCATGTCAAAATTATAAAGTTTGTTTGAATAAATTTCAAACTTTTTCAATTTTATTATATGTTTTTTAACATATTTATCGCTTTTTCCCTCCGAAAGGAACTTTTTGGAGATGTTTGTTTCCGAATATTTCCAAACCCAACCGTAAATTACCCGATGTTTTTCCACTACAAGATTCTACAAAATAAAAAGTCCGGATTATGATATCCGGACTCTTGTTTCATTATAAACGATCGGTTTGCGTAACTGTGATACTTTCTGTCGGAGTTGTTGCTGGTGTTTGAGTAGTAGTTTCGGTTGTTGTAGTAGACTCTGTTGTTGATTCAGTAGTCGCTTCTGTAGTTGTAGTTGCTTCTGTTGATTCTGCCGTTGTAGCTTCTGTAGTTTCTTCCGTTGAAGTTGACTCTGTAGTTGTTTCACCAGACTCATGGATGAATCCTACATATTGATAGCAGTTCATTTCTGATTTCGTTTCATCAGCAGAAACAATCGATGTTCCAGCTACTGCTCCTGATAATACAAGTCCTGCCATTAATACAATCTTCTTACCATTTTTGTTTGATACAAAGATGTATGCAGCGCCTGTTAAAGCTACGATTCCAGCAACCATCATCATTGCTTGAGAGCCTGTACCAGTATTTGGTAGAGCTGGCGCTAATTGACAAGCATTTTTGTCGTACGCATATACTAATAAAGTACGTTCGCCTTCTTTAGCTGGAGTTGGTTCGCCAGGTTGAATCGCCTCACGTTGTTCTTTTGTTAAATCAGCGATATTTACAGTAACCACTTCTGGAGTCGCTGCTTGAGCAACTGTATTTGAGAATAGTCCTACTAGACCTAATAAAGTTACAATAACTAATAATTTTGCAGATAGTTTTTTCATTTATCTCTTCCTTTCATTTTTGACTGCCGAAATATAGTATCACATCAAAAAAAACTTTTGCAAATAATTACCTCTCTCAGACATTAATTTACATTTTCACAATGTGAGATAAATCTTATAAACGTTGAAAATATCTATATAAAAGCCCTTTAAAAGTATTTTTTCGAAATTAATTCACTAAATTCACAAACAACCTCCCTATACTCTTCCTTTTATTTAGCTACAACTATGCACTGTCAAATCGCATTTCATTTATACAAAAAAGGACCTTCGGATTGATAAGCATCCAAATAATCTCTCTTTTCTGGTGTCTTTATTCGCATAAAAACTATAAACAGCACAAATCTATTTCTAAAGTAAAAATACTGCGCCCTTTCGGACTTTATAATAGAAGTAATGGGAAGTAGCAACCGATGTGAATTAGAGGGAGTAAGGAATTAATTCCCTACTCCCTCTTTGAAGCTCGGTAGTGATTGAGACACTAGGCTCAATCCGTCACCTCTTACAGCTATTATAAAAATGTCCGAAATAACCCTCTAGTATTTATCATACTACAACTATACATAGGTAAATCACATCTCATTTATACAAAATAAAAAAAAGAGATCCTCGGATTTTATAGTAACAACAATAGCGAGTGTAATTGATTCGAATTACGGACGCTAAGGATTTTAATCCATAGCATCCGTTTGAGAATCGATAGGAAGTGAGACTCAAGGCTCACTCCGGTACAGCTATTGTAGTTACTATAAAAATATCCGAAGGATCTCTTTTCTATTATTTGTGCACTAATCGAGTTCGATTTGGCCTGTGTATAGTTTGTAGTAGATTCCACGTTTTTCCATAAGACTCTCATGGTCTCCACGTTCAATAATCTCACCGTGATCCATTACCATAATTACATCTGAATTACGAATCGTAGATAAACGGTGGGCAATTACAAATGAAGTACGACCTTCCATCAATTGGTCCATTCCGCGTGAAATCAACGCTTCTGTATGGCTATCAATCGAACTTGTTGCTTCATCTAGAATTAATACTTTAGGGTTCGCAACGGCAGCACGCGCAATCGCAAGTAATTGACGTTGTCCTTGAGACAAGCCTTCTCCGTCGCCTGTAATTTCTGTTTGGTACCCTTGTGGAAGACGTTTGATAAAGCTGTGGGCGTTGGCAAGTTTCGCCGCTTTAATGACTTCATCATCCGTCGCATCTAAGTTCCCATAACGAATATTATCCGCAATCGTTCCAGTAAATAAATGTGTGTCTTGCAACACGATAGAAATCGTCTTACGTAAGTCATCTTTCTTAATCTTCGTTACTGGAATCTCATCGAAAGTAATAACCCCAGAATCAATTTCGTAGAAACGGTTAATTAAGTTTGTAATGGTTGTTTTACCAGCACCAGTTGCCCCTACAAAGGCTACTTTCAACCCTGGTTCAGCCCATACATTGATATCTTTTAAAATACGCACACCTGGCACATAGCCAAAGTCAACATTGTGTAGTTGGATATTTCCAACAACTGGAATCCGTTTGTCACCATCTACCCAGTACCATTGTTTTGGATCGCGTTGGTCCAATGTAACCGTTCCTTCATCGACTTCAGGTTCTTCACGAAGAATTGCAAAGATACGTTCAGCCCCGGCCATCGCACTAAGAAGTACGTTCATTTGTTGAGACATTTGACCAAGTGGTTGCGCGAATGTTCTTGAGAATTGTAAGAAGGAAGCAAGTCCCCCGATATCCATTGCGTTAATAACCACCAAGTATCCACCAACTGCTGCCGTAATCGCGTAGTTCACGTAGCTGATGTTTCCTAAGATTGGGAACATGATACTTGAATAGAATTGTGCGTTATTGGCTGCCTCTTGAAGTTCAACGTTCAGTTTATTGAATTCATCAAGCACTTTATGTTCGTGGTTAAACACTTTAACAACTTTTTGTCCTTCAATATGCTCTTCCACGAATCCATTTACTTGTCCCAGAATCGCTTGTTGCGCAGCGAATTGTTTTCCTGATTTTACCCCTAGTTTCTTTACGATTTGGAACATCAAGAAGACCATCGCAATTAAAAGTACCGTTAAGACTGGTGATAGAATAACCATCATCACAAAGGTCAATACTAATTGAAGAATTGAGCTGATAATCATTAACATACTGTTGTTAAATGCATTTTGAATGTTTTCAAAATCGTTTGTAAAACGAGACATTAAGTCCCCGTGTTTATTCGTATCAAAGAAACGAATTGGCAAGCTTTGAATATGGTTGAATAAGTCAGCACGCATTGTTTCGATGGTATTTTGTCCAACAGTTACCATTAAACGTGCTGAGAAGTAGCTGGCTATCGCCCCGAGTACATAGACAATAGCGATGAATCCAAGCATTTTCGCTAATCCTGCTAAATCTCCTGTTTCAATAAAATCATTGATTAACGGACGAATCGCATATGTCCCGATAATTCCTGATGCACTTGAAACGATTAAGCAAACCACAACGACTGCAAGAGTCCATTTACTCTTCCATAAATATCCCCATAAGTCTGCCAAAGTTTGTTTCATATTTTCTGGACGTTTCGGCCCTTTATTTCTATTCATCTCCTTTGGCTCCTTTCATTTGGGTTTCGTAAATATCACGATACAAGTCGTTTGTTTCCATTAACTCTTCGTGAGTTCCAAGTCCATTTACTTTACCATCATCTAAAACAAGGATATTGTCTGCTCCTTGGATGGATGAAATACGTTGTGCGATAATAATCACCGTTGTATCTGGTAAATGGTTAAAGAACGCTTCACGGATTTTCGAGTCAGTAGCTGTATCCACTGCTGAAGTGGAATCGTCTAAAATTAACACGGCTGGTTTACGTAACATCGCACGAGCAATTGTAAGACGTTGTTTTTGTCCACCGGAGAAGTTTGAGCCACCTTGTTCCACACGAGTGTCGTATCCATCTGGCATTTCCATAATGAAGTCATGAGCTTGAGCATGTTTGGCTGCTTGTATCATCTCTTCTTCTGTCGCATTTTGATTTCCCCATAAGAGGTTCTCACGAATGGTTCCAGAGAATAACGTGTTCTTTTGTAATACCATCGATACATTTTGACGTAAATCTGCAAATCGATACTCGCGAACATCATGTCCACCAACACGAACCGTACCAGCAGTTGTGTCGTAGAGTCGAGGAATCAACTGTACAAGAGAAGATTTTCCTGAACCTGTTGGCCCGATAATCCCGAACACTTCACCTGGTTTAATCTTGAAGCTGATATTGCTTAACACTTCTTCATCTTGTTGTTTCCCATAAGAGAAATGAACGTGGTCGAATTCTACTTCACCATAAACTTTGTCTACAGTAATTGGATATTCTGGTTCTTCTACATCAATATTTGTATCTAACACTTCGAAGATACGGTCCATAGAAGCTTTTGTCATTGTTAACATGACGAATACGAATGAAATCATCATGAGGGACATCAAGATTTGTGTAATATAAGAAATGAAACTGATAAGTTCCCCGGTTGTCATCGTTCCACTAATAACAAGACTACCACCAAACCACATGACTGCAATCGTTACTGCATAAATAGTTAATTGCATGATTGGGTTATTCCACATCACGACATACATCGCATGAAGGGCACGTTCTCTAAATGTAGAGTTTTCTTTACCGAATTTCTTCTTCTCGAACGTTTCACGGACGAATGATTTTACAACGCGAATACCGATAAAGTTTTCTTGCAATGTACGGTTGATACCGTCTGTTGCTTGTTGTAATTTTCTAAAGCGAGGAAAGGCTGTAGAAATAATTAACGCTAATGAAAGGACTAAGATTGGTACAGCAACCATGAAAACAAGAGATAATTGCGCATTGATACTTACCGCAAAGAAGATAGCAAAGATAAACATCATTGGCGCACGCGCTAAAATACGCATCGTCATAATCGCTGTATTTTGAATATTGTTCACGTCACTTGTCATACGCGTAATTAAAGATGCATTTGAAAAGTGATCGATGTTCTTAAATGAGAAGGCTTGAATTTTCTTCATTTCAGCAGAACGTAATTCTGCAGCTACTCCTGTTCCGGCAATCGATGCAAATTTCGCACCTAGTACTCCGGCAGATAGGGAAATAATTGCAACCAGAACCATAATCAATCCTTGTTGTACAATAAAGCCTAAGTCTTTATTAGGAATCCCTTCGTCGATAATTTGCTTCATAATAATCGGTTGCGCTACTTCACAGAGCACCTCGATTAAGATGGCAAAAAACGCTAAGAAAGGATATTTTTTATACTTACTAAAAAACGGTATAATCTGTTTTAGCATTTTGTCACTCCTTTATATTGATTTTGATAATAAAAAATTGTCCCTGAGTCACCCCAAAGACACGTAATTAGCTTGAATCACTAGAATAATTTTATCAATCTTCGTCCTTGTTTTCAACAGATTGCCCTTCGTTTTTTAACGAAATTTTCATTTTATTTTAAGGAAAATTTTTCTATTTATAATGCCCCCTCCAAAATTTCTTTTCCCGTAAAATAGGCCTGTGTTTTGTGTTCAGAGCGCGATTTATGGTACAATGAGCCCAACGAAATTTTAGAAAGCGAGGGACTGAAGTGTCCACAATTGAATACATTAGTACACGAGACACAAACAACCGCATGACAGCTTCACAAGCCATTTTAAAAGGAATTGCTGAAGACGGTGGTTTATATGTACCGACTGCCCTCCCAGAAGTGACTCTGGACTGGGAAGTTTTAAAAAATCAAAGTTATCAAGAAATTGCCATCGAAATTTTATCTGCCTTCTTAACAGATTTTACAAAAGAAGAAATCACACAATGCGTGCATTCCGCATACGATACAACGTTTGATACAAAAGAAATCGCACCTGTGAAAAAAGTTGGCGACCGTCATTTTATGGAACTTTTCCACGGAAGAACTATCGCCTTCAAGGACATGGCGCTTTCCATCTTACCATATCTGCTCACAACTGCAGCAAAGAAAAACCAATCGGATAAAGAGATCGTCATTTTAACAGCGACTTCTGGAGACACTGGTAAAGCTGCCCTTGCAGGATTTGCGGATGTTCCTCACACAAACATTATCGTCTTTTATCCAAAAGGCGGCGTCAGTACGATTCAAGAACGCCAAATGGTGACACAAGCAGGCGACAACACTTTTGTATATGGTGTTGAAGGAAACTTCGATGACGCACAAACAAAAGTGAAAGAATTATTTGCGGATAAAGAACTAAACGCAACACTAGCAGAAAAAGGATTCCAATTTTCTTCTGCAAACTCGATTAATATCGGACGTCTTTGCCCACAAATCGTGTACTACGTATTTGCGTATGCACATTTAGTGAAAGACGGCACTTTGAACATTGGCTCTCCAATGAACGTTGTCGTTCCAACGGGTAACTTCGGGAACATTTTAGCAGCGTACTACGCAAAAGGTATCGGTGTTCCCATTAACAAACTCATCTGCGCTTCAAACGAAAATGATGTACTTGTTGATTTCTTCCAAACAGGAACATACAACCGACTCCGTGAATTTAAATTAACAAGTTCTCCAAGTATGGATATCCTTGTTTCAAGTAACCTTGAGCGTTTCGTCTTTGAATTAACAGGACGCAGCTCGCAGGAAACAAACGCACTGATGACTTCTCTAAAAGAAAACGGAAGCTACTCTGTTCCAAATACAGATACAGCTCTCTTCCAACAATTTTATGGAAACCGTGCAAGCCAAGAAGAAACGGCCCAAACGATTCATGATGTATTCAAGAGCGAGCACTACTTATTAGATCCACACACTGCGGTCGCAGATGCTGTATATACGAAATATAAGAAAGAAACAGGAGACGCAACTCCTACTGTGGTGGTATCGACTGCCAGTCCATACAAATTCCCACAAAGCGTACTTTCAGCTCTAGACGTGGATACGAATCAATCTGACGCAGAACTCATGAACGCAATCCAACAAGAAAGCGGTATTGCAATCCCAACAGCTGTCACAAGCGTATTGGATGCGCCAATCCGTCATACAAAAGTTCTTTCAATCGAAGGCATGAAACAATCTGTTCTTGATTCATTAAACATTCAATAAAGCAAAAAAGACAAGAAGTCGTTGGGGACTGACCCCAAAAAGTGAGAATTTAATAAAAACACCCTAGGGCTACCGTCTC
>ENA-OWLZ01000114-OWLZ01000114.1-metagenome-genome-assembly--contig:-NODE-114-length-21915-cov-12.428088_pt1 | contig 21915 bp, 20 predicted proteins | sample MGYA00245341_ERZ651117 | MGnify/ENA primary metagenome ERZ651117 (study PRJEB26857, sample SAMEA4031763) | metagenome | biome: human; feature: oral; material: saliva | place: Philippines | collected 2014... | reverse complement strand
ACAATGGAACAGTTTGTGAAAGCAACACAAGAGGTATAACCATTGATTTTAGATAGAATTGTAGAGGCTACCAAAATTCGGGTAGCCCAAGAAAAACAGGTGGAAACGCCTGAGGCTGTAAAAGCAGCGGCTTTGGCCTTACCAGCTGATACAGGATTTCCTTTTGAAGCAGCCCTTCGTCAGCAAGACTTCAACTTCATTTGCGAAGTAAAGAAGGCATCTCCGTCTAAGGGAATCATTGCTGAGCACTTCCCCTATTTAGACATCGCCAAAGAATATGAAGTAGCAGGCGCTGCGGCCATCTCTGTATTAACTGAGCCAGATTTCTTTAAAGGCGACAAAAAGTATTTACAAGAAATTGCAAGCACCGTAAAAATCCCTGTACTTCGCAAGGACTTCATCATCGATGAATACCAAATCTACCAAGCAAAATTGTGGGGCGCTAGCGCGATCCTCTTGATCTGTGCATGCCTCGATGTACCTACATTAACAAAATTCCGTGAGTTAGCCGATTCTCTAGGATTGTCCTCCTTGGTAGAGGCTCACGATGAAGCAGAAGTGCAAATGGCCATCGATTGCGGTGCCCGTATCATTGGTGTTAATAACCGCAATTTGAAAGACTTCACTGTAGACGTACAAAACAGTGTACGCTTGCGCAATCTCGTTGAAGACGATGTGATTTTCGTATCTGAAAGCGGCCTTGAAACGCCAGAGGATATCCAAGTATTGCGGGATAACAATATCGGCGTCGCCTTGATGGGTGAAACCTTTATGCGTTCCCCTAATAAGGTTGAAAAGTTAGCCTATCTTTATGGGCCCACTTACTACACACCAAAGGTTAAGATGTGTGGCATCTCCAAGATGGAAACTATCCCTGCCATTGTAGAAGCAAAACCAGACTACATGGGATTTGTATTTGCGCCGAGTAAACGACAAGTCACTGTGGAGCAAGCTAAGACATTAGTGGATGAACTCCATAAGCAATACGAAATTAAAACCGTAGGCGTATTTGTAAACGAAACGATAGAAAACCTACTTAAGATTGCTGAGGAAGTCAAACTTGATGTGATTCAACTTCATGGCGATGAAGATGAGGCTTTCATCCAATCCTTAAAAGAATGTACTAATGTAGAGGTTTGGAAAGCTGTTCAAGTCCGTAGTGCTGCAGATGCAGACAAATGGATTGATAGCAGTGCGGATATGCTGTTATTTGATGCATACCACAAAGACGAACGGGGCGGCACAGGCGAAGTATTCGACTGGTCCTCGTTAGATGAGTTTGAACGACCATTTATGCTCGCAGGCGGTATCGATAGTACCAATGTGGCCCGTGCGATTCGTACGGTTCGCCCTTATGGCATTGATATTAGTAGCGGCATTGAAACAGAAGGCGTGAAAGACAGTGAAAAGATTACAGCTTTCACTAACATCGTAAGAACAATAGCCCAGTCATAATATGGCACATTAGTAGGCATGATATATAGAAAGGTAAGTTATATGAGTGAACAAAGACATGGCTATTTTGGCGCCTTTGGTGGCCAATTTATGCCAGAAACATTGATGAATGCAGTCATCGAATTGGAAGAGGCGTACAACAAGTATAAAGATGATCCAGAGTTCGTGCGCGAACTTGAGGATTTACATAAAAAATATACAGGTCGTCCATCTCTTTTATACTATGCAGATCGCATGACAAAGGACCTAGGTGGCGCCAAAATTTATTTGAAACGTGAAGATTTGAACCATACTGGTTCCCACAAATTGAATAATGTAATTGGTCAAATGTTGTTGGCAAAACGAATGGGTAAAACTCGCGTTATCGCTGAAACTGGGGCTGGTCAACACGGTGTAGCAACAGCTACTGTAGCTGCGTTGATGGGCATGGAATGCGAAGTATTTATGGGCGCTGAAGACTGTGAACGACAAGCTCTTAACGTATACCGTATGGAACTATTGGGCGCTAAGGTACATCCAGTAACAACTGGTACAAGTACCTTGAAGGATGCCGTATCCGAAGCAATGCGCGAATGGACTAACCGTATGTCTGATACGCATTATGTATTGGGCTCTGTTATGGGTGCGCATCCGTTCCCTATGATTGTCCGCGATTTCCAATCCATCATCAGCCGTGAAGCACGTGAACAAATTCTCGAAGCGGAAGGTAAATTGCCAACAGCTGTTATGGCCTGTGTTGGTGGCGGTTCCAATGCGATGGGCATGTTCTATAACTTCATCCCTGATGAAAGCGTACGCCTCATCGGTTGTGAAGCGGCTGGTCATGGCGTAGATACAGATATGAATGCTGCTACGATGGCAAATGGTACAGTAGGTATCTTTCACGGCATGAAATCTTATTTCTGCCAAGACGAAGATGGTCAAATTGCACCGGTATATTCTATTTCTGCGGGCCTTGATTATCCGGGTATAGGACCTGAACATGCATATTTGCGCGACAGTGGCCGTGCTGAATACGTACCTGTTACAGATGATGAAGCAGTAGATGCGTTTGAATACCTATCTCGCTTGGAGGGCATTATTCCAGCTATTGAAAGTGCTCATGCAGTGGCACATGCACGAAAAATTGCTCCTACAATGAGCAAGGACGATATCATTATTATTTGTTTATCTGGTCGTGGCGATAAAGACGTAGCGGCTATGGCGAAATACAGAGGGGTGGATCTTCATGAGTAAAATTAAAGACGCTTTCACAAAGGGCAAGGCATTCATCCCATTTATTAGTGCTGGTGACCATGGTATTGAAAATACGGAACGTTATATTCGTATCATGGTGAAAGCTGGCGCTGACATGGTGGAAATCGGCATTCCCTTCTCGGACCCAACAGCGGAAGGCCCAGTTATCCAAGAGGCAAGCACGCGGGCTTTATCTACGGGTGTAAAAATTCATGATATCTTCGACATGGTACGCTGTTTGCGTACTGGTGATGATGCGGTGACAGTTCCATTAGTATTCATGACCTATTTGAATCCTATCTATGTATTCGGTCGTGAAAAATTCTTTACCCTCTGCGAAGAGGTTGGTATTTCTGGCGTTATCGTACCTGATATGCCATTTGAAGAAAAAGGGGAACTTGCTAGTATCGCTAATAAACACGGTGTTGAAGTGGTATCCCTAATTGCTCCAACATCTGAAAACCGCATCGAAATGATTGCGAAAGATGCAGAAGGTTTTGTGTACTGTGTATCCTCTCTTGGCGTTACCGGTATGCGTAGCGAAATCAAGACGGATATTAAATCGATCGTTGAAACGATTCGCAAATACACTGATATTCCTGTAGCCGTTGGTTTCGGTATTTCCAAGCCAGAACAAGCGGAGGCTATGGCGCGTGTATCAGATGGTGCTATCGTAGGTTCTGCTATTGTAAAAATCGTGGCAGAACACGGCGAAAATGCGGACCAAGCATTATTTGATTATGTACAGTCTATGAAGCAAGCTGTTTTAAAAGCTGAAGCATAATACAGGAGCCTAGTATATAGGCGATATAGAAATAAGACCTATTGAGGGAAATTTACCATATTACATCCATGTTGATATACTATGGTAACAGTATGTCCCATTGATAGGTCTTATTTTATGTGGGATTTTTTGCTCATTGTAGAATACATATGATATTTGGTATCATGAATTCAGATATATTGTTTGAGAAAAAAGGATGTTTAATGATACGACAATTAGTAATTGATACAATAAAAGATAATATTATAGATCGGTATTGTGATTTTTCTGGTACCATTTCTCGGGGTGCATTTTGGCGATTTATGCTCGTTGAGCATTTGATTGTTGGTGTATGCTTAGCCGTGTTAGGATTACTGTCCCTTTATAGCGCCCTATTTATATATATGATAGGCATAGTTTTTGCGCTGTGGTTCATTTCGATTATGGCTCTTACATTGCCTAATTTGGGTGCTATGGTACGCCGTTTGCATGATACAAATAATAGCGAATGGCTTTTGCTATTAGGGTTTATTCCCTATATAGGCATTCTAATCGTTATCGTATTATTGCTGCGAGGTACAAAGAAACATCCTGCTGTTAAAAGAACAGTAGAGTCCTTTGAAGAAATCGATTTATTTAGCGATGAAATGGGAAACAATATACAAAATCTAGATGATTCTAGTAACGTGCTGCGTACATCGTATAGTAGAACAAGTATTATTGCTACCATTACTCTTACTGTTATTAGCTGGGCGATTGGGATATATAGTTTTTCCTCTGCTGTAGATAAGGAAGTCGATGCGTATTTACAGATGCAACCTGGTGCGTTTATGATTATGGCACAAAAGACCTTAGGTAGTAGTACAGCCGTTGAGTCCGCTAAACAGGTTGTAATAAATTATTATACATATCTTAATAAGGAGCAGTATCAAGAGGCATATCGTTTATTGGCTCATCGAGAACGTGAAAAATATGGCACCTATGATCAATGGGTTAAATCTGTTAAAGCTACTCATAATCGTCAAATGTCTGCGCTCCGCTTACAAGGTGTGTTGAAAGATGATGACGACATAGCTTATATTTCTTTTGAACTGACTTTCACAGATAAAGCCTATCCTAATCGAATGTTCGTTAAGATGATATATGAAAATGATACGTGGCGTATTGAGTCGATTGTGCCATACGATCAAAAATATGAAGAGAGATAAGGAGGGCCTATGAATCAGAATATGATATATGATGTAAGTTATATGGATGCCCTTAAACGTGGATTCAAGCAATATGTTACCTTTTCTGGTCGTACTAGCCGCAGTGAGTTTTGGCGGTTTATGGTGTGCCGTGAAATCATTTTAGATGGTTTTGCTGTCTTCGGTATCATCGTGGATATGGTGCTCGGTAATACATCGGCTGCCAGTGATTATGCAATGGTCTTACTCGTTATATTACAACTCATATATTTTTTGCCGAGTCTTGCTATAACCTGTCGTCGATTGCATGATGTTGGAAAGAGTGGATTAACATTTCTTCTAATATTTATTCCCTTCGTTGGTGTCTTTGTGCTCTTATCTAATCTTGTGAAAAAAGGTGATGCATCCATTAATGCGTATGGAGAGAAAACAGGGTATATCAGTGTTACACCTGTTATGGAACAACAGTTAGGCTTAGAGCATACGCCTACTGTGAGAGCAGATATTGTAATGGGCGCAGTATCTATCACTTTATATATTTGGATTTTCACTCAGCAGTTTGTTGAAAGCGCATGGGTATCCTTTAATGCCAGAGGCATGTTCTAGTAAAACCTCGTTTTACCGATTGGTAAGACGAGGTTTTTTTATATGAAAAATTTATGAAAGTTTAAATATGGATTTATTGACTATATTGAAAAATATTGTAAAATGAATGATAGATGAAACTAAATAATTCGAATTAGATGCTAATATTATGTAAATCATATTGTAGAAAGAGGTTCGGCGTGCGTGCTTGTCAAAAATGCGGACAAAGAATACCTAGTTCAGAGCGCTATTGTCCGTATTGTGGGCATATGAAAAATATTCCATTGCCACTTGATGCCTATGAATTGGGTTTTATAGAGAATTTTAAACACTGTGTAGTTCATAAATATGCGAATTTTGAGGGCCGTGCTAGTCGTAGTGAATACTGGCATTTTATGCTTGTGTATCAATTGATTATAGCCACTATATTGTTTATATGTGCTGCTATTAGTTGTATAATACCTGTATCGGGAACAACGGGGGTTGCCTTGGGGCTAGTAGTTCTTTTTATTTTGTCGATTGGATTTATCATACCAGGTATAGCCGTTGCTGTTCGGCGTTTACATGATCTTGGTTGGTCTGGGTGGCCTGTTCTAGTGGCACTTATTCCTTTTGTTGGGATTCCTGCAGTACTAATATTAATGGCACTACCTGGAAAGACAGTGGCGAACAGGTTTGGAAACCCAACAGGGATAGAAGTCATTACAAAGCAAATGGCACATAAATATGGATTTATTGATGCTACACCATCTACACCATTGACTATAGGGCTTATAGTGGTGTTAGTAGTACTATGGGTACTAGTGGATTGGATGTTAGCGACTTAAATAAATATATAGGATAATTAAGAAGGTCTGTAATAGATGCGGTTCATTCTCCGCATTCTTTTACAGACCTTTATTGTATGTAAACTAAAAGTTATGACAACTCATTCAAAATACATATGACTTAATAGACGTATTTAGCTATATGACAAGCTCTTTTAATTGACTAAGCACAGCGTACTTTTTATAATAGATATATTATAATACTATAGTTTTAAAGTGGGATTATTAATTCCTAGTTAAATACAGGAATTATATTATCTACGGTTGTAGTTTGCAGATAAAAACATATCTTATCAGATATATAAGGAGACAATACGATGAAGTTTAATACAAAATGTGTCCACGGTGTGGGTAAGCCAGATAGTACAGGGGCCATTTCTCCAGCAATTTATATGTCCAGTACATTTACACATCCTGGTTTAGGTGAAACCACAGGATTTCAATATACACGTGAATCTAACCCAACTCGTGATCGCCTTGAAACCTTAATTGCAGGCCTTGAAGAAGGTACTGATGCAATCGCTTTTTCTTCTGGCATGGCTGCTGTTGATGCAGTATTCCATTTGTTTTCCCCTGGAGACCATGTTATTTTAGGGGATGATTTGTATGGTGGATCCATTCGATTATTTACTAATATCTACGAAAAGAATGGTGTTGAGTTTACCTATGTAGGTACATCTGACCTTGATGCTGTACAAGCAGCATTTAAACCTAATACTAAAGCTGTTTATATTGAAACACCTACAAATCCGATGATGGAAATTACCGATGTACGTGCGTTGAGTAAAATGGCGCATGACCGTAATGCACTTGTTATCGTAGATAATACATTTTTAAGCCCTTATTTTCAAAAACCATTAAATCTTGGTGCAGATATCGTTGTTCATAGTGGGACTAAATTTATCGGTGGTCATCATGATGTGATTTCTGGATTTACCATTGTAAAAGATGATGAGCTGGCAGCTCAGTTGCGCCTTATTTATAAGACCGTAGGCGCGTGTTTATCTGCTTTTGATAGCTGGCTTGTTATTCGTGGCATCAAAACTTTGGCACTACGTATGGAACAGCATCAAAAAAATGCCATCGCTCTTGCAGAATGGTTGAAACAAGAACCGAAGGTAACAAAGGTGTTATTCCCTGGACTTCCAGAACATCCAGGCTATGAAGTGAATAAATCTCAAACTACGGGCTTTGGTGGCATGCTATCTTTTGAAGTAGATAGTGAAGAGACGGCTAAACAAGTGTTAGAAGGTATTCAATTGATTCAATTTGCTGAAAGCTTAGGCGGCACCGAATCTTTGTTGACATATCCTGTTACACAAACACATCCGGATTTAAAACCTGAAGATGCGGAACGCAAAGGGATTACACGTCGCTTGTTACGCTTGTCTGTTGGCATTGAAGACACAGATGATTTGATTGCTGATTTAGCGCAAGCTTTCCATAAATAAAAGGAGGCTAATATGGGCCGATATAATTTTGACAAAATCGTAGACCGTAAGCATACGAAGTCTCTTAAATATGATTTTGCTGTACAACGTGGTAAACCTGCTGACGTATTACCATTTTGGGTAGCGGATATGGACTTTGAAATTCCTAGTGAATTAAAGCAAGTCTTATTAGATCGCGTTAATCATGGCATTTTCGGATATACGGAATCTGATGATGCATATTTCAATGTATTAAAAGAATGGTTCGCTAACCGTTTTAATTGGAATATAGATAAAAAATGGCTTGTAAAAACTCCGGGCGTTGTATTTGCTCTTGCTATGGCAGTGCGTGCTTTCACAAAAGAAGGGGAAGGCGTACTCATTAATCAACCTGTATACTATCCATTCAGCATGGTCATCGATGATAATGACCGTAATTTGATTAATGTTCCTTTAATTCAAGGTGAGGATGCGTATACTATTGACTTTGAAGGTGTGGAACGGGCTATTATTGAGCATAATGTGACATTGTTTTTGCTCTGCAATCCGCATAATCCTGTAGGACGCGTTTGGACTGAAGATGAGTTGAAACGACTTGGTGACATTTGCATTAAACATAATGTGATTATTATTAGCGATGAAATTCATGCCGATTTCGTATGGGATGGTCACAAGCATACTATTTTTGCTAATCTTGGTGAAAGCTATGCTGAGCATTGCATCGTTTGTACAGCGCCTAGTAAGTCTTTTAATATTGCAGGCTTACAAGTATCTAATATTTTCATCCCTAATGATTCCTTGCGTCGTAGATTTATCAAAGAGATTGATCGTGCAGGATATAGTCAATTAAATACTATGGGATTAGTTGGATGCCAAGGTGCTTATGAAGTGGGGGGACCATGGCTTGATGAATTAAAGGAATATATTCAAGGTAATATTCAATATACCCTTGATTATTTCAAAGAACATTTACCAAAGCTTCACATGTATCGACCTGAGGGTACTTACCTCATGTGGTTTGATTGCTCTGAATTGCCATTGACGCCAGAAGAACGCGAACAGTGGCTACTTAATGATGCAAAGCTATGGCTAGATAGTGGCTCCATGTTTGGTAAAGATGGTGAAAAGTTTGAACGCATCAATGTTGCCTGCCCTCGTGCAACATTGACAGAAGGTTTAGAGGCATTGCGTCGCGCTTATGATGCTAAAGGGTTTTAGGAGGTTTCACAATGCCGATTAAGGTTATTAAGAATTTACCGGCTATAACAAAGTTAGCACAAGAGAATATCTTTGTAATGGATACGGAACGAGCGGAAACACAACAAATTCGTCCGCTCCAAATTTTACTTGTCAATTTGATGCCTACAAAAGAGGTTACGGAAACACAAATCCTACGTGCTCTTAGTAATAGCCCGTTGCAAGTAAACTTAACTTTATTGCATACTGCATCTCGAAAATCTAAGAATGTAGATGAAGAATATTTAGATACTTTTTATCGTACCTTTGATGAAGTTAAAGATGAGTTTTTTGATGGCTTGATTATCACCGGTGCACCAGTCGAGTTGATGCCTTTTGAAGAAGTTGACTATTGGGATGAGCTCGTAGAAATTATGGATTGGAGTGAAGAACACGTATACTCCACGTTCTATATTTGTTGGGGTGCACAGGCTGGCCTGTACCATCATTTCGGCATTAATAAACAAATTATGGACTCGAAGTTATTCGGTGTTTATGAACATGATATTTATAACGACCAACCGGTTCTCTTGCGAGGCTTTGATGAAAAGTTCTGGATGCCGCACTCCCGCCATACTACAGTTTCATTAGAACAAATTAAAGCACATAGGGAATTAGAGTTGTTAGCTGGTTCTGAACCAACTGGGGCTGCCATCGTGCGTAGTTTAGATAATAAACATATCTTTGTTTTTGGTCACTCTGAGTACGATTGGGATACACTCAATCGTGAATATGTACGAGACCTTGCTAAAGGTGAAGACATTGCGGTGCCAGAAAATTATTTCCCTGATGATGATCCAAAGCAAAAACCAATCGTAAGATGGCGTTCTGTAAGCACATTGCTATTTACGAATTGGTTAAACTATTATGTATACCAAGAAACACCATATATTATTGAACAAATTCAGAAGATGAAGTTTGAACGAGATAAAAATTTTGGTGCTTATATTTAAATACAGAGTATGTTGTCAGAACCTACCAGTTCTCAAAGCCGACACGCTACTGCGCTAAAGCGGAGCCCGAAGTCGTTTTGAGAACTGGTAGGTTCTTTTCATCTCGTACTTTTAGTTGAAGGCACCAAAATTTTGGAAGGCCAAAGTCGTCTTTGGGAACGCATTCGGTTCTTTCTATATCAGCTAATTTTAGATACGCCAAAATTTTAGTAGAGCCCGAAGTCGTTTTGAGAACTGGTAGGTTCTTTTCATCTCGTACTTTAAGTTGAAGGCACCCAAATTTTGGGAAGCCAAAGTCGCCTTTGGGAACTCATTCGGTTTGCCAGTATATATAGATACACCAAAATTTTTGCCATAGCTTATAGTTATGGAGAATATATTATAAAAAGTGGTAGACATATTTTTTAATGCATAGTAATATAATAGGCATAAGAAATAAAGTTTATTCCTTTATATGAATAGGAGTTGAATTTAATGAGCAAACAATATAAATTTGAAACATTACAATTACATGCAGGTCAAACGGTGGATCCAACAGGTTCTCGTGCAGTACCTATTTATCAAACAACATCTTTCGTATTTAAAGATGCAGAAGAAGCAGCTGGTCGTTTTGCATTGACTAATCCTGGTGGTATTTATTCTCGCCTAGGCAATCCTACTACTGACGTATTGGATGCTCGTGTAGCTCAACTCGAAGGTGGTGCTGGTGGTATTGCTGTAGCATCTGGTTCTGCAGCGATTACATACTCCATTTTGAATGTAGCAAGCGCAGGTGATAATATCGTTGCTGCATCTACATTGTATGGTGGTACATATAATTTGTTCACGGCTACATTGCCTCGTTTTGGTATCGAAACAAAATTCGTTAATCCTGACAATTTGGAAGAGTTTGAAGCAGCTATTGATAACAACACAAAAGCTGTATATATCGAAACTATCGGTAACCCTGGTATCAACCTTATCGATGTTCAAGCGGTAGCTGATATTGCACATAAACATAATATTATCTTAATCGTAGATAATACATTCGCATCTCCATACTTGTTCCGTCCATTAGAACATGGTGCAGACGTAGTTGTTCACTCTGCTACTAAATATCTTGGTGGTCATGGTACAACATTGGCTGGTGTAGTTGTAGAATCTGGTAAATTCGACTATAAAGCATCTGGCAAATACCCTAGCTTCGTTGAAGGGGATGAACACTACAATGGTCTAGTATATGGTGATTTACCAATTCCTTTCACAGTAAAAATTCGTGCTCAATTGCTTCGTGATACAGGTGCATGCATTACACCTCTAGCATCTTGGCAAATCTTGCAAGGTATTGAAACATTGTCCTTGCGCGTAGAACGTCATGTAGAAAATACTCGTAAAGTAGTCGATTTCTTGAGCAAACATCCGAAAGTTGCTTGGGTGAACTATCCAGAACTTGCTGATAGCAAATATAAACCATTAGCAGACAAATATTTCCCTAAAGGGGTTGGTGCAGTATTCACATTCGGCGTAAAAGGCGGTAAAGAAGCAGGTATTAAATTGGTTGATGCATTGCAAATCTTCTCTAACCTTGCTAATGTGGCAGATGCTAAATCTCTTGTTATTCACCCTGCATCCACAACACATGCACAACTTAACGAAGAACAACAAAAATCTGCTGGTGTAACACCAGATATGATCCGCTTGTCTGTTGGTCTTGAAAATATTGATGATATTATCGATGATTTAGCTCAAGCATTGGATAAAGCATAACCTTAACTTCTAACTCTCCTCAAAGCTTAACTCCATAAAAACCTATAGAACATAAAAAGAAAATTTGACATAGAAAGCTGTACCAACATGTAGTAATACTATATTGGTACAGCTTTTTTGTGCCGTTATGCACATAAGAAAAGACCTTGAATTCAACGATTCAAGGTCTTTTAAGTATGTGTGTATATGTGTGTTTAAAAGGGTTTGTTTTATGTGTGTATAGTTTTTATGAGTGTTTAGTTTTATGAGTGTGTTAAGAAATTGGAGAGATATATTATATAGTGGTTAGGTTAGGTCTATATAATATATGAGTTATGCTTAGTATTTTGTAGTTTTTACTTTAGCACTGAGAACTTTGCCGGAAAGAGCATCGATTTTAACGTCTGCCTTTTTGTCGCCGCCGTTAGTCATGTCGAGTTTGTAGACAAGTTTGTTGCCGTCCATTTCCAATTCCCATTCCATTGTTTGGAAATCACTACCTACGCGTTCGATAGCTCTTGTTTCGGCAGATTCTGGTGTGATGGAGTTTTGTGGATTAAAGCTATGAGATTTCTTTACTTTGTTCCATGCACTAATAGATTTTGCTTGATTGGAAACAACTTGACCTGTTGCTTCATCGATTTTCATTTCCACTTTTTGTGTCTTAGTATATGCTTCTACTTCGTAGGTTGGATGATGTTTTGCATCATAGGAAATAGAAGTTACCATTGCATCTGGATAGTAGCGGTGTAATGTAGTAACAGCACCTACGTAGTCGATTTCGCTACTTTGTACTGGGGATGCTACACTACCAACACCATTCCAGGAGCTAGGAGCTGGGTAAGTAGATGCTGCAGATGCTACACCTGCAATCAATACAGTACTTACGCCGAGAGCACATAATACTTTAGACAAATTATTTACTTTTTTCATGTTAATTACCTCCATAAAAGGATTTTGCTCAAAAGCAATTGTGCAAGTAGATTTTACTCAATCTACTTACACATAATTTAATATCACAAAATGAATATAGAATGAAAACTAAAACTAAAATTAGAACTAAAGTTATATACTTATTTTTAGGTATATACATAATATATTCGACATACATTATGGATATCCTCTTATTTATTTGCATATTCCGCATAATGTAAACTTGATACAGAATATATAGTTGACATAAGTAAAATGGAATGGTTTAATAACCTTGAATAGATATGTAGTTTGTTTAGATAGGTTTCTTTTATTCTATTAATGGAGGTATACCATGTGTTCCATTTCCAATCGACATCTCAGTACAAGAGAGTTGACAATGACAGCCTTATTTGTAACATTAATTACAGCCGGTGCATTTATCCGTGTGCCACTTCCAAACTGTCCATTCACACTGCAGATTTTATTTACTACATTAGCTGGCATTATATTAGGCAGCCGTCTAGGTGCCATTAGTGTAGGTATTTATATTATATTAGGACTTATCGGTGTACCTGTATTTACATCTGGCGGTGGACCAGGCTATGTATTGCAACCTACATTCGGCTATTTGATTGGATTTATGGTTGGCGCCTATGTAGTAGGGCGCTTTAGCGAGCTTTCACCAACGCATTCTGTTAAGACCTTGCTCATTGGTGCGATTATTAATCTTCTCATCGTATACGGTTTTGGCATGATCTATTTATATATGATAATGAATATATATTTAGGTACACCTATTGGTTGGTGGACTGTTATTTGGTCTTGTTTCTTGATTCCGGTTGGTCCTGACGTATTTTTATGTGCTGTGGCTGCCGTAATGGGAAAACGTATTATAGGGCATTTGCGATAAAATATACATACTATTAATAGAGGGCTATCACCTTTGTGGTAGCCCTTTTACTATGTTATGGATATACATATCCTAAGATTTCTTGAGCATCTTTGGTTTTGTTGATTTCTATGTATGGTTGCTTGCGTCCGTGAAAGTCTCGTGTGGATACGGTGCCTTCTACAGTTACCCATTGTTTATTGCTATAAGAATCTCCATCATTCTTATGCATTGTTAAACCAATAGGGGAGACGTCTGCGATACAGCAAGCCATGGCCATACGTGAAAGTGTAAATTCATTGGATTTTAATGTATTGTCATCTCGGTTAACATAGCCTGTCATATAGATTTTGTACCCTACATAGTCCTCTGGTTTAGAACCGAGTGCAACAATGGTGCGATAGTAGTTATCCGAGTTTAATACGATTTCTTTTTTAGATTTTGAAATGCCAGGATCTTTGGCCTCATTATTGATTGTGATAACTTCGCCAATATCGTCTTGAGAAAAATTAAAATCATTAGTATCTTCTGTGGCGGCCGTATTTCCAGTTACTTGTACAGAATTAGGAGATAAAATTGGTGGAACCACAAATAACACAAGAGGGATTATGATTGGTGTAATAGAGCGCCAATTATGTTTATATTGTTTATTCGGGGACCAAAGGATTGAAACAATGCCTCCCAATAACAGCGCTATACCTGCTAAGAGTAAAAATAATTCATATCGAGGCGCTACATATAATTTATATTGGCCCGTAATGAGTAGATATAAAAAACTAATACCCAATGCTGTGTATAGCAAGCCTTTGATGACACTGAGTATATCTTTGTTTCGTAGTTCTGATAACATAGACTGTTCTCCTTATACATTAAATAAAAATTGAAATAGCAATGTCATGATATACGTAATAATACTTATAGTAATAACTAAGCGAAGTATAAATGATGTTGAGATATACTGACGTAACATATATACATTTTTTATGTCAATCATAGGGCCTAACCATAGGAAACCAAGAACCGCTGATATAGGAAATAAATTGCTTAACGAACGGCCTATAATGGCATCTGATGTAGAACATAGAGAGAAGAGGAAAGCTAAAGCTAGTAATAATGCATTAGCAATAGGTGTGGCTACATCGAGTGAACCAGAGAAGAAGGTAGGTTTTATCCATACTTGGAATAGTGCTAGTGTGAAAGCTGCTGCAGAGAAGTAAATAAGTAATTGACTGAATTCACGCTCTACGTGCAATAGAAAGATTTTCTTTTTATTGCCTTCTTGATTTGCTGAACCATACTGATAGTCCTTTGGCTGAGGCAAATTGTTGGTGATGGTAGGTAATTTGTGTGGTTTCCATTTAAATGTGAGGGCCACCATACATGCGATTAACATGCCACCAATTATGCGAGCTAGTATTATTTGTGGCGTATCTGGAAATGCATAATAGGTTGCTAATAATGCGATGGGATTCATAATAGGACTTGCGAGCATAAATAGTAGCCCTATATGTTGAGGAATATCACGCTTTAATAATGCATTAAACATAGGGATAGTAGCACAATCGCAGATAGGTAAAACGAGACCGCTACCAATGGCAATGCCATAGCTTTTAATAGAGTCTGCTTTCAGATAACGCATTAGCCAACGATCCGGTACCAATAGGGTGATAGCAGAAGAAATAATGGTTCCTAATAATAAGAATGGTATCCCTTCAAATATGATACCTGATGCAATGGCTAAAACTTGATGGATGGAATAGGAAATGCTATGACGGAATACAGTAACCAGTAATATATATAATGTTAATATGGCTACAATAGCGTACAACGACCATGGCCATATCGGTTGAGATAGTTTATTGTGAATGTCCCTTGTAGTGGGATTGACTAATATGGAACATTCCGGATTGTAGGATTGTAAGAGCTTCTTTACCGCTTTGGTTTGTGTCGTATCATTCGCATATAACATAATATAATCGGCGCTGTATAGTTGCGATACGATTCTATCCCCTAGTGCCTGTATCATAGATGTTATACTATTGCTCTTTGCTGTGTATATGACGCGTTCTAGATGACAGAATTCTTTTAGAATTGAATTGAAGAAGATGAGTTCTAATTGTTGAAATGAAAACATGCCATTCCATTCAACCCATATTTCTTTCGGCGTTGTCGTAGAAATATAATCCTGTATCTGTTGTATTACATGATGCAGATTTTCTTCTATATCATCTGGCTCAATCGATAAAGGCTTTTTTATAAACTCTGTATTACCTGTTTCAAAGCTGATGATTTCTGTAGAGCCGAGCTTTTTTCGTTCTCGTAGCTCTACGTTGATTAGGGAGGTTTTACCAGTGCCTAATAAGCCCGTCACGATATATACAGGAATCATGATGCACTACACACTTTCTCGTGTATGGATGAAATGTCTATATCGGTGCCAATAACAACTAGATGATAGTCCTTTAAGTGCGTATCTGTAAGAGAACAGGAATGAGGTGTGTATTGTAATTCCATAGGCCCTGATGAGGTAGGAACGATACCTTTAACACGTAGTAGTGTAGACGGTAATTTATTGCAAAAATCAATCCATTGCGTATGATTGAGGGATTGTAGATTATGGAATGTATGGCTCACAAAAGGTTGGTTCTCATGGTGATGAAGGCCGTCATGGTCATGATGACTGTGATTATCATGGTGAGCACCATTGTAATCCTTGCTATCGTTACATATATGGCAATTGCAGGTTTCAGAATCATGTTCATGTACCTTATGAGTATCAGCGTGTAGTTGGCTTATATCCTGTTGAAGTGCATCTACATCGGTATAAATCGGTGTATGTGGTGCTAATTCAATGATGAGTTGCTTTGCTTTTTCAACCTGTTTTTCATCCTCTACATGAGTAAGTAGAATAGCATAACAGTGTTTTATTTGGTCTTTAAAGAAGGGACCGAAGTTCTTAATTGCCATGGGTGCCTGCATGGCATCTACGATTGTTATAATCATGCTGACATAGGCTTTACTGGTAATATCGTCATCATCGCAAGTGTATAAAATCTCACTTAATTTACTCACTCCAGATGGCTCTATATAGATTTGATCGATATCTTGCGTAGATAGAATATCGATTAAGGCATTTTTAAAGTTGCCTTGGAGGCTACAGCAAATACAACCGGATGTTACTTCGCGTACGGTTGCACCCGATGTGGATAATTGCTTTGCATCGAGACTGGTTTCGCCAAAATCATTTTCTATAATTAATATACGTTCATTTGTGTTACGACAGTTTAATATATGTTGTAGATACGTTGTTTTTCCAGCTCCTAAGAATCCGGATATAATCGTGATTGGTATCATAATACGCCTCCCTTGTAAATGTAAACATAGTATACTACTCTTACGTAACATAAAAAAATACCCTTAAGGGTATGGATAAGAGTTTATAATGCCAAGTAACAAGCGATTTATAAGAAAAATTGATAATATTATACTAATATGAGTATATGTGAACGTGTTTATATATTTATGTCGTTGATTTTATAAAAAAGCGTATGCCTCATGGGACATATATGAGTACATACGCTTATTTGAATAAATATTATTTTATAAAACTTTGAAAAATTATTGTAATTTTTCTAGTAATGCTTTAAGGAATACGTATACATGTTCTACAGATGGTAGATGTACGCGTTCCATATTTGTATGTGGGCTGATAATTGTTGGACCAAAGCTGATCATTTCAGTGTGTGGTAAAACATTCTTTAATAAGCCACATTCAAGGCCTGCATGGACGGCATTCACGCGGGCAGGGGTATCGGACATGGTATTGTAAAGCGCGATAACTTGCTCTTCTAGTTTAGAGCCTTTGTCGTATTCCCATGCAGGATAGCCACCGCTACGAGTAGCAGAAACACCTAATGTATCAGCAAGGAGTAATAATTTTTTAGTTACGTATTCTAAGCTGTTTTTATTGGAACTACGAACAGATACGAGGATGTCTATTGTATGTGTGCCTTCAGAAACGATAGCAAGATTATCCGATGTTTCTACGAGACCTTCGATAGTTTGGCTCATAGAGTGAACACCATCTTCTGCAAGATAGAGGTAGGAAATTAAGGCTTCCGATGTATCATCAGCATACACTGTTGCTGGTGTAGGAATTTCTTCTACGACGAATGTTAAATCAGGATCTTTGATCGCAAATTCATGTTTGTATTCTTTTTCGTAGAATTTGATAAGGGTCTTAATTGCTTCTATATCTTCGTTGCGTACAGACATGGTTGCAACCGCTTTAGATGGAATCGCATTATGTTTAACGCCACCTACGAAAGAAGCTAGATTAAAGGAATATTGTTTTTCTAAATCATAAAGAACGCGAGCAAGTACTTGGTTTGCATTAGCTCGTTGTTCAATGATTTCGATACCGGAATGACCACCCTTTAAACCTTTTACAGTTAGTGAAAGCCCTGCATCATAACCAGGTAGATTATTTTCGCGCAATAGTGGGATAGATACATTAACGTGGCAGCCGCCAGCGCAGCTTACGCAGAACTCATGTTCCACTTCAGTGTCTAAGTTGATTAGATAGTCACCTGTTACTTGACCTTCTTTTACCGCTGCAGCACCATCCATACCTGTTTCTTCGTTAGTTGTGAACAATACTTGGAGTGGACCATGTTGTTGGTTCTTATCTTCTAGGACCGCTAAAATCATAGCGCCGCCCATGCCATTATCTGCACCTAATGTAGTATCATCGGCGTGCATCCATTCGCCTTCGATGATGTTGGCGATTGGATCTTTTGTAAAATCATGGTTGGAATCATGACCTTTTACGCATACCATATCGATATGACCTTGAAGGATGACGGATGGGCGATTTTCATAGCCCGGTGTAGCTGGTTTTTTGATGACTACATTCCATTCGCTATCTTGTGTAGCCTCGAGACCTAAATTGTGAGCAAAATTGACAATGTAATCGCTAATGCCCTTTTCGTTACCAGATCCACGTGGGATTTGGCTCATTTCTTTAAATATTTCTAATACGCGTTTTGCTTGAACGATTGCGTCCATTTGGCACCTCTCATTCTAAAAATATATCCCACATAATTCTAATTACCTTAGTTGCTATGAGATTATTCATGTTTATTCATTAGTTAATAAGTAATTATTATCTATAATATAGTTATATCACATGTACTATGAATAGAAAAGACGCTGTATATAGTTTATAATAGTATCATGCGTAATGAATAACGAACGCGCTGTATTATATACCTTTTATTTATGTAGGATGGTGAAAGTATGCAACATGAACGTCGCAACATTAGTATGCTCATGGATCTCTATGAGATGACCATGGCTCATGGGTACTTTACGAAACAAGACAATACAGATCGCGTTGCCTTCGACGTATTTTACCGTTGCAATCCAGACAAGGGTGGATTTGCTATCTTTGGCGGATTGGAACAAGTTTTAGAATACATTTTGAATCTACATTTCGATGAAGAGGATATCGCGTATTTTAAATCATTGCATTTATTTAGTGATGAATTTTTAGAGTATTTGCGCAATTTCAAATTTACTGGTGATGTATATGCCTTCAAAGAAGGTACAATCATATATCCTAATGAGCCGATTATGACCATCGTAGCACCTCTTATCGACGCACAAATTGTGGAAACAGCAGTGCTTACCATGATTAATCATCAATCGCTTATTGCTACAAAGGCGAACCGCATCGTGCGTGCCGCCGATGGGCGCATTGTATCCGATTTTGGGGCTCGTCGTGCACACAATGTGGATGCTGCTGTATATGGTGCGCGGGCGGCTTTTATAGGCGGTGTCAATGGAACCGCCACAGTTTTAGCGGGGCAACAATTTGGGATTCCTGTAAATGGCACCATGGCACATAGTTGGGTTATGTACCACGATTCTGAATACGAAGCATTCAAATCCTATGCTGAAGTATATCCAGACAGCGTTGTGTTCTTGGTGGATACCTATAATGTATTAGAATCGGGTGTACCAAATGCCATTAAGGTTGCCAAGGATATTTTGGAACCGAATGGTCATCGATTAAAAGGTATTCGTCTCGATTCTGGTGACTTAGCATATTTAGCTAAGCAAGCGCGTCGCATGCTCGATAATGCGGGAATGAACGATTGTAAGATTATGGCATCTAATAGCCTTGATGAATATACGATTTCATCCTTATTAAATCAAGGTGGCCCTATTGATATCTTTGGCGTAGGGGAACGATTGATTACGTCGAAAACGGATCCTGTATTCGGCGCTGTATACAAGATTGCAGGCGTTGAAAAAGGTGGCGTATGGGAACCGCGCATTAAGATTTCTGAGTCCGTGGAAAAGATTACTAACCCTGGATTGAAACAGGTTTATCGTGTTTATAATGAAGATGGTCGCGCTATTGCCGAACTATTGACATTGCCTGGTGAAGTGCCATCCACAGATAAACCCTATCGTTATATCGATCCAGAAAAACCGTGGAGAGAATTGTATTATGAAAACTGTACATTTAAAAATATGCAGGAACTCATGATTAAAGGGGGCGAGCAAATCGTACCATCCCCAACCTTGGAATCGATACGCGCCTATGTACAAGAACAATTGGCTCATGAGATTTGGCCGGAAGAACAACGCTTTGAAAATCCACATCGTCACTATCTAGATATGAGCCCTGACTATTATCATATGAAGATGGACTTATTGAATCGTATTGGTCGTAAAAAATAGGAGGGCCTATGCTTATACATCCAGAACGAACAAAAGAGGAATTAGTAGCGTGGATTCGGGACTATTTTGAACAAAATGGACCTGCATGTTCCGCTGTAGTCGGCATTTCGGGCGGTAAGGATTCTAGCGTGGTAGCTGCTCTTTGTAAGGAGGCGCTTGGTGCAGAACGCGTTGTAGGCGTCCTTATGCCAAACGATGTACAATCCGATATAGATGATGCAAAAGAGGTGGTGGCGCATCTTGGTATTCCCTATATGATTGTGAATATTGGTAATGCCTATCGTGCATTAACGGAGGCCATTGTACAAGGAGAGTGTTTTTCCAATGTAACGGGCCGCACAGATTTAGCACGAGATGCAGAAATCAATACACCACCGCGTTTGCGGATGGCCACATTATATGCGGTAGGCCAAAATTTACCACATGGTGCTCGTGTTGCTAATACATGTAATGGTTCTGAAGACTATGTGGGTTACTCTACCAAGTTTGGCGATGCAGCAGGTGACTTTAGTCCATTGGCGAATCTTGTGGTTGAAGAGGTGCGTCAAATTGGACGCCTTTTGGATATTCCACGTCATTTAGTAGATAAAACACCTAGCGATGGGCTCAGTGGTCAATCCGACGAGGATAAACTAGGCTTTACTTATGCCGTTCTCGATCGATATATTCGGACCGGCGAAATTGAAGATATAAAAACGAAGGAGCGCATTGATTATCTACAACGAATTAATCGGCATAAACTTGAATTAATGCCTTCCTTTAAACCTTCTACATTATGATACCTATAGGAGGATAAGATGACTAAGAAAATTGCAATTATTGGTACTGGTGGTACTATTGCTGGACAAGGTGCTTCGAATACTGATTTGACGGGTTATACAGCAGGTGTATTGCCCTTAGAAGAAATTATATCCTCTGTACCTGGCGTTAGAGATTATGGCCCTTTTGTGTGTAATCAATTTTGTAATATTGAAAGTTCAGATATAACGCTATTTCAATGGGCCCGCCTATCAAAATTAGTACAAAAATGTGTGGATAATGATGATATTGCAGGTGTTGTTATTACACATGGTACGGATAGTATGGAGGAAACAGCGTACTTTTTACATCTTACTGTTCATACTGATAAGCCTATCGTTATAACTGGTTCGATGCGTCCAGCAGGAGCTGTTAGTGCTGATGGACCTATTAATTTGTTGCAAGCTATACAAGTGGCTCGAACACCAGACTCATATAATAAGGGCGTACTGGTAGTTATGAATGGCTATATTGATGGTGCTCGTGATGTAACAAAAATGAATACAACTAACGTGGCAACCTTTGGTAGCCCTAATACAGGCCATCTTGGTATTGTACAGGATGGTGTAGCTAAATACTATATGAGTCCGTTGCGTAAACATACAATGGAATCTGAGTTTGGTTTGCCAGAGGACGATGATTTACCACGTGTTGAAATCTTAACCTGTTATGCAGGCATCGAAGAAATTATGGGGCTTGCCATAGTGGCAACGAACCCATCAGGTTTGATCTTAGCGGGCTTAGGCCATGGTACGATACCGCAACCTATCCGCAAGGTAACATCCAATTTACCAATACCTGTTGTACGCGCATCCCGAACGGGTAGTGGCATAGTATCTAAGGTTACCCAAGATGCAAAAGCAGGCTATTTTGTATGTGATAGCTTGTCACCTCAAAAGGCTCGTATCTTGTTGATGTTGGCTCTACAAAAGGAACGTACTTGTAAGGATTTGGAACGCATCTTCGGAGAATATTAACCCTTACAACCGATTGTATGCGGATAAGACAGATATAGGGGCTGTAACAAAACGGCAGTGTAATATATTTTGTGTAAACTGTTCTCAAACAATTGAAAAGAGAACCAATCTTCTTTATGATTAAGTTACCAACAAAAATCGCAGAAAGAAGGTTGATTCTCTATGTTTAATGGTAACATAATCTCAGTT
>ENA-OWLZ01000113-OWLZ01000113.1-metagenome-genome-assembly--contig:-NODE-113-length-21959-cov-7.314098_pt1 | contig 21959 bp, 23 predicted proteins | sample MGYA00245341_ERZ651117 | MGnify/ENA primary metagenome ERZ651117 (study PRJEB26857, sample SAMEA4031763) | metagenome | biome: human; feature: oral; material: saliva | place: Philippines | collected 2014... | reverse complement strand
GTAATCAACTTTTTTACGGCGTTTGAATCCGCCACGACGTTGTTGAGCCATGTTTATTTCTCCTTTATATATTTAATTCGTTTTGCCCATTCTTAGAATGGAAGATCGTCATCTGAAATATCCATTGGATTTGAATTACCAAATGGACTTTCGTCACGACCGAAGTTTGGTGTAGATTGTGCAGGTTGTGATCCACCAAATGAACCACCACTGTGACCTTCACGTGCCGCACGGCTTTCCAACATTTGGAAATTGTCAGCGACAACTTCAGTTACGTAAACACGTTGACCTTGTTGATTTTCATAGTTACGAGTCTGAATACGACCTGTAATTCCAATCAATGCACCTTTCTTAGCCCAGTTAGCCAAATTTTCAGCCTGCTGGCGCCAGATGACACAGTTAATAAAGTCAGCTTCACGTTCACCATTAGCACCTTTAAAGTTACGATTAACCGCAAGGCTGAATGTTGCAACAGCAACATTACTTGGTGTGTAACGAAGTTCCGCAGCACGGGTCATGCGACCAACGAGTACGACATTATTAATCATAATTTACCTTCTTACGCGTCAAGTTTAACGATCATGTGACGAAGAATGTCACCGTTGATTTTTGAAAGACGGTCAAACTCATTAAGAGCAAAATCGTTATCAGATTCAACGTTAACGATGTGGTAAAGTCCTTCACGGAAATCTTGGATTTCGTATGCAAGACGACGTTTTTCCCAATCTTTTGATTCAACAACAGTTGCACCGTTGTCAGTCAAGATAGAGTCAAAACGTGCTACCAAAGCGTTTTTCGCTTCTTCTTCAATGTTTGGACGAATGATATAAAGAATTTCGTATTTAGCCATTGATATTTTCCTCCTCTTTTGGTCTAATGACTCATGGTCTTTCGCCACGAGTAAGTGAGGTGCACTCACAAGATATAATTCTACCAAAGAATAAAGGATAATGCAAGGAAAAAGTCAATGTAGTATGTGTCCTATTTTGTGAGACTTAAAAATCACTCAGAAAACACTAAGCCCTATCTGTTACCTTTTCTCAGGCCACACTTCATGCTAAAATAATAGAATGCTTTACCGTAAAAAGAAATTAGGAGAGGAGCTAGGGCTTCCGATCTTTAACCACTACTACAGTATTCCTGTCACTTCTCTTGAATTTGACCTTAAAGACCCGCGGCAGGATGATACCTATATCATCACTTTCAAACAGGACAATAACCTCTTTGTTGTTGACATGGCACATAATCTTGGCCACACTAGTCACTTTGATGCCGCCTCTCTCTTTACAAAAGACAAGCTCCTATCAGGTATCGCAGCTGTACCCCTAGCTGCTGTCTACAACATCCAAATCTTTGCTTTTCCAAATGAGTTACACTTTCTGGCACCCAGTCAGCATCTTAAAAATCTAGTCGCTCTATATTTTAAAGACTCAGAAACCATGCGTTACCTCAAGACGACAAAAAATATAGGTGACCAGGTGACAAGGTATCAACTGGAGTCGGAGAAACTAGCAAGACAAGGTAAGGTTTTTGACTTTTTCAAGTACACCAGTCGAGGCAAGGCAAAAGAAGAAAACAACTTGCCCGAAGTGTCTCGCAAAGACTACGATTTCATCCCTGATTTCCATCCCTTTTTAAGCTCACCACGAAACCAGCAAGTCCTGAGTATACCTGTGACCTACCTTGATGATAAAACTGGGCAGACTGCTAAAATCGACAGCATGGGTTGGTATATCAAGGATCAACAGCTTAAGATCCGTTGGAAACCCAAATACATGCGCAAACGCCGTTGGCGATCTTCACGTATTTCTGTTGATATCGTGACTGATAATTACTTCTTTCAAGGTCAAATTTACAGAGATAGTAGTGCACCGATTTTTCTGGATAACTTAAGTTTTGATAGCAAAATCCCCAAGAGTTTCCTGCCACATCTTCAAAAACAATACCAAATTTTTTTATCTCTAGTAGAGGAACAAAAAAGACTGGCCTTGCTTCGAAAGGTTCAGTTAAACAATAAGAACTAAGAGTCTTTCGCCAAAAATCAACATACTCAAAAAGCTCATTCTTACACGCTAGAATGAGCTTTTAAGATTCTTCAATTGTCATTAGAACATCCTTTTGGAATTTTGTAAAAAATATTTTCATAAGGAGGAGCTATTGTGTGTCACCATTTTTATACCTAGCAATCATAAATTACCTCCATCAACTTATAGATGATTTTTAACCAATTTAAGATTTTCTATTACATTGGTATCACTCCCTAAGCTATTTTGTGCAATAACTTGAAGTGTCTCCATTTTTATAACGTCCTAAGTTCATCATCATACTAATCACCCCTGATTCTCATGACTGAGACCTATCTCCCCACTGACTACTCAATGAGGCCTACTTATCGCCGTTCTTATAACGACTTACATCAAACATCAACATAAGCGTCACCTCGGTACTTTGTTACAAGATTTCAGCCTTAAACATTTGTTGATAGTTCACTTGTTTGGCATTGGTATCACTCCTTAAGCTATTTTACGCGACAGCTTAAGTGTCTCCATTTTTATACCTACTAACATTTCTCATGAGCTTTACCTCACTTTTTCGTAAGTTAACAGATTTGATTTTAGCTTTCGACTTCTGGTGGTATCACTCCCTTGTAGCTATTTTATGCGACTTAATTAATCTCCGTTCTTGTAACGCCCTACTGTCATGTGACCACGCTCCTCAGAGATGATTGGTAAAGTTATTTGTTTTGCCTACTGTTTTGTTTAGAGATCTTAGTCTCCGTTTTTATACCTTGAAATATTGACTCTCACCATGGCTTCTACCTCCTTGATGAATCCTTATCTTCTTTACACTTTTATTATAATGTAAACGCTTACTTTTGTCAATCTTTTTTCTCTAAAAGACGCAAGATTTTTTGAAAAAAGATTTCTTTGCTACAATAGACACATGTTAGATTTAAAAGAATACGGCATTGTCATGTGGGATGCTGAGAAAATCGCATCTTTTCGTCGTACCCTTCTGGACTGGTACGATCGTGAAAAACGGGATCTACCTTGGCGTCGAACTAAGGACCCCTACTATATCTGGGTCAGTGAAATCATGCTACAACAAACTCAAGTGCAGACTGTCATTCCTTATTACGAGCGCTTTTTAGATTGGTTTCCAACAGTTAAGGATTTGGCTGAAGCTCCAGAAGAAAAACTCCTCAAAGCTTGGGAGGGGCTAGGTTACTATTCACGTGTCCGAAACATGCAAAAGGCCGCCCAGCAAATCATGAATGACTTTGCTGGTCAGTTTCCAGATACTTATGACAACATTGCAAAGCTCAAGGGCATTGGCCCTTACACAGCTGGTGCTATTTCTAGCATTGCTTTTGGACTCCCAAAACCTGCTGTGGATGGCAATGTTATGCGAGTCATGGCTCGTCTCTTTGAAGTTAACTACGATATCGGCGACCCCAAAAATCGCAAGATTTTCCAAGCTATTATGGAAATTTTGATTGATCCTGACCGTCCAGGTGACTTTAATCAAGCACTTATGGACCTTGGGACCGATATCGAATCAGCTAAAAACCCTAGACCCGATGAAAGTCCTATCCGTTTTTTCTGCGCAGCCTATCTCAATGGAACCTATGACAAATACCCCATCAAATTGCCAAAGAAAAAGCCCAAACCTATGCAAATTCAGGCTTTTATTATCAGAAATATGAAGGGTGAATTTCTGCTCGAAAAGAATACCGAAGGGCGTCTACTGGGTGGTTTCTGGACTTTCCCTATCATGGAGACAGACTTTATTGGCCAACAACTCAGCCTTTTTGACAATGATAATTGTGTCCTCGAAACCGTTTCACAAAAAGCTATTTTCGAGGAAAATTATGCCCTCAAACCAGACTGGACAAACCATAATTTTACACCTGTGAAACATACCTTCAGCCACCAAAAATGGACCATCGAGATGGTGGAAGGTATCGTCAAAGATGACAAACTTCCTACTGACAAGGAGCTATGCTGGGTAGCAGCTGAGAACTTCGACCAGTTCCCAATGGCCACACCACAGAAAAAAATGATTAAAACTTATGAAGACAGCAAAAAAGGATAGCATTGAGTGCTAACCTTTTTCTTATGCATCAAGTTTATCGTGTTTACGGCTACGTAAAGCAAGATATACTTTTGAAAGAACTATTCCCAAAAAGATATAAAACAATTCCAAATAAGTCACATTTTTTGACATCAAAAATTCAATCATACCCAACACAACGCTCCGTAACTTACTGCTCCTCCAGCTAATCCCAACAAGGCTCCTCCTGGGCCACTAGTGACAAGACCTGTGATACTTGTTCCGAGGGCCGCCTTAGCTGCATTGTTCCAACTACATCCACCACCTACAACCACTGATAATTCCTCATGCGTCAATACTTGTTGTGTCATTTCTAATGTTTTCAATATATTTTCTCCTTATAATATTATTTTTTCTATTTTTGATAATTGTGAATTGCAAATCACTTAGTGTCCTCACTAACCACTAAGAGATATCCTAAAATTAACTGTCTATTCTATCTCCTTTCATTTTAAAGACAACCGTCGCTAGCTCTCGGTTATATCCTTAAGTTATGTTTTTATTATAGGCAAGATTGCTAATAAAAAATAGTGACATAAATGTCACTATGGGAAACCAAAAAAGCCGAAACCTTCAAGTTTCAGCTTGTGAATTATTAGTCTACTTTATAGAAGAAGTAACTGTCGTCAGTGGTGCCATTTAATTGTTGTCCCATCCAAAGACGCTCCTTAGTCTTATCAGATTGGTCATTAGCTTGTTCGCCATACGAACCAAACACTGATCCAGTCAACGATACCCCTTTAGGTAAGAATGCTATTGCTCCTCCGCCAACTCCAACACCAGATTTCGGACCTGTACCTGATTTAAGGTAGCCATCAGTTACTTTAGAATTTTCAATATTTACTCTTTCTGTATCACTAACCAAGCCGTTCTTGTCAAACGTTATTGTATAACCTTTACCATTCTTCCAAGTTCCAGCGATGCTTGAGAAATCACCATTTTGGATAGCATCGATATCCATACCAGTCTCTTTGTTAGACTTGCTGTCACTACTACTTTCTTCTGTATCATCGCTACTTGAGTCATCAAAGTCATACCAGTCTTCGGAAGACAAATCCAGAGTCTGAGCGTCACCCAGACCAACCTTACTGGCACCGTCTGTTGTCTCAGACATGCTGAAATCAACTGATTGAAGCTGATTAAAGGCACCATCCTTGATTTCATAGGTCTCAGCCTTTGCTTCTGGCTTCATTCTATGAAATAACTGACAATAAATAATCCCATTTTTATAAAAACGCAATGTATTCAAGTAACCGCCCTTGGCAAAGGTTCCAGCACTTATGGCAAATACAGGCTTGTCATCGTTATCAAGATAATAAAGTGCATGAACACTGTCAGGAGAACCTATCAGAAGTTCAGCCGAGCCATCATCATTGATGTCTACATAGCTATATTGGACTTTACTATCCTTTCATAAGAAACGACCTAATAAAAACATTAAATCATTTAAATCTCTCTGACATTATGTTAACAATTGTATGGTTGTTGAGTCAAGTATTTTTTTGAAAAATTAATTTATAATTTTATATCTATAACTCCTTATATGGTTGAACAAAACGCTATGATTTAGTAATTCTAAATTATATTAAATTAGAAAATTAATTAAATTATCTATAGATTAATCAGTAATACTTTGTAATTACAAGTAGAGCCACCAAAAAAGCCGGACCTCAGTCCAGCTTTCATCTGTCTATTTCTACTTGGTCATAAAGTAGGTGATAATCACCAATACTGCTACGATACCTAGAATAACGGCTAGAAATCCCAGCATATAACGCAAGAGAAAGTAGGTAAATGGAAATTTTTCTTTCATGTTTTACTTTGCCTCATACCATGTGCGGCCGTCATTTTCATCCGCAATGAGTGGGACAGCGAGTTCTACTGCAGCTTCCATGGTTTCTTTGACCAAGGCTTTCATAGCTACAAGTTCGTCGTTTGGCACCTCAAGGACGATTTCATCGTGCACTTGGAGGAGCATCTTGGTTTTATAGCCACCTTCTACCAAAGCCTTGTCTAAGTTAATCATCGCAATCTTGAGAATATCAGCAGCACTTCCTTGGATAGGAGAGTTGATAGCTGTACGCTCTGCGAAGTTGCGGACATTAAAGTTACGAGAATTGATATCTGGCAACTCACGACGGCGGTGGAAGAGGGTTTCTACATATCCTTTATCCTTGGCTTCACGTACCACATTATCCATATAAGCCTTAATACCAGGATAACGCTCAAAATAGGTGTCGATATACTCCTTGGCCTTCTTACGGCTAATACCAAGGTTGTTGGAGAGACCAAAGTCAGAAATACCATAAACAATACCGAAGTTAACAGCCTTGGCGTTACGACGGTCGTTAGGTGTGACATCCTCTGGCTTTTCAATACCAAAGACACGCATAGCTGTAGAGGTATGGATATCTGCTCCCTCTTTAAAGGCTGCAATCAAATGCTCATCGCCCGAAATGTGGGCAAGCACGCGCAACTCAATCTGTGAGTAATCCGAGCTTAGAAGCACCGCATCCTCAGTCGATGGGACAAAAGCCTTACGGATGAGACGGCCCTGCTCCAAGCGAACAGGAATATTTTGCAAGTTGGGATCCACTGATGAGAGACGCCCTGTCTGTGTTAAATCTTGCATGTAACGGGTATGGATCTTGCCATCCTCAAGAATATAGTCCTGAAGCCCCAAGACATAGGTAGACTGGAGCTTGGTGATTTGGCGATATTCCAAAATCTTAGCTACGATTGGAGCAATTGGCGCCAAACGTTCAAGGACATCCACAGCCGTTGAGTAACCTGTCTTGGTTTTCTTGGTGTATTCCAAAGGTAGCCCCATCTTTTCAAAGAGGATAACACCCAACTGTTTAGGCGAGTTAATATTGAACTCTTCGCCTGCCATTTCATATATTTCTTGGGTCAATTTGTCGATTACTACTTGGTTTTCCACTGCCATCTCGTTAAGGGTTTGTCCCTTAACCTTAATACCAGCGAATTCCATCTTGGCTAACACATTTGCCAATGGTAATTCCATGTCAAAGAGAAGATCTGATTGATTGTGTTCAGCTAGCTTTTCTAGAATGACTGGTTTAGCGACCTGCAGGACCTTGACTTTTTTAGCCAGGTGGCTGAGCAAGACCTCTTTTTCAGGAACGGCACGCTTAGCCCCCTTACCATAGACCACTTCATCTGTTTCTAACGGTAGGTCCGTATAGAGACGGGCAATGGTTGACAATTCATTGTCTTCAACGGTTGAGAGCAAATACTTGGCCAGACGAGCATCAAAATTAGCCGTAGGCAAGTCAATACCTAGATGGCTCAAAAGGACCTTACTACGCTTGAAATCATAGATATTAACAGCCTTAGAAAGAGCAGCTTGGAAGGCTTCTGATTTGAGTAAATCAGTATCTGTAGACGCATAAATCTGCTTGTCATTTCCCCAAGCAAAACCGATGATTGGCTCTGTGTGATAATTGTCACCGAGGATTTCAAAATAGAAGAAATCTTCAGAGCTAAAGTGATCTGCAGTCACTTGGCTAGGCTCTGTATAGGCCACATCAAAATCTTGTGGGACAGCCTCTCCACCAAGGGCATTTTTGAACTGAACAAAGCCCATCTCGTCATAAAAGGCTGCCAATTTTTCAAGGTCAGGACCCTTAAAGGCCGTATCATCTAGGCCAATTTCAATGGGTGATTTGGTATCAATGGTCGCCAAGGTCTTAGAAAGGAAGGCTTGTTCCTTGTCATTGATGAGGTTTTCCTTCATTTTGGATTTCTTCATCTCATCAATATGGTCATAGATACCTTCAAGGGAACCGTGTTCCAAGAGGAGCTTGAGACCAGTCTTTTCACCAATCTTAGTAACCCCAGGAATATTATCGGACTTATCACCCATAAGGGCCTTAAGGTCGATGAATTGCGCTGGAGTAATCCCCATTTTCTCCATGAGGTAGTCAGGAGTGAAGGCCTCAAACTCGGCTACACCTTTCTTCGAAATCTCAACGACTGTATTTTCATCAGTCAGCTGAATCAAGTCTTTATCCCCAGAAACAACCGTAATTTGATAGTCCTCACTGGTATTTTCAGCCATCTTTGCTAGGGTACCGATAATGTCATCTGCTTCGTACTGAGCCAAGTCATAATAGGCGATGCCACGTGCAGCCAACATCTCACGGATATAAGGGAACTGTTCACGGAATTCCTCTGGGGTCTTGGCACGACCAGCCTTATAGTCCGCAAACATCTCTGTACGGAAAGTTGTTTTCCCCGCATCAAAGGCTACTAAGACATGGGTCGGTTGGATACGCTCAAGTAGGTTGTCCAACATAAGGTGGAAACCGTAGATGGCATTGGTATGAAGACCGTTATTGTTACGAAAACGGTCAATTTGATTATAGAGTGCGAAAAAGGCACGAAAGGCAACGGACGAACCGTCGATTAATAGTAATTTTTTCTGATTAGTCATAGGTTTATTATAGCATAGATGGAGGCTTTGGTTTTGATTGAAAATCTCTTATTTTGGGAAGACTATTTGATATAAACTAGCTAAAAATACTACAGACAAAATTGTCCATCGACAAACTTTAGAACTAATCAGTCAACAGTATTGTTACAAGCATTTCCCAGCTCCACGCCCTATAGTCAAATGTGCTATAATAGAAGCTATGAACACAAAGATTTTAGACCAATTAGAATTTATCAAGGTCAAGGACCAGTTCACAGAATACCTACAGACTGAGCAGGCTCAGGCAGAGTTACGTGACTTGGTGCCTATGACCAATCCAGAAAGAATTCAAAATCAATTTACAGAAATCCAAGAAATGGCAGAAATTTTCGTAGAACATCATGGCTTTGCCATTGGTAGCTTGCGAGATATTTCTGAGCCCTTGCGTCGCTTGGAACTGGATGCTGACCTCAACATCCAGGAACTCATTGCCATCAAGAAAGTGTTGCAAGCTTCAGCTGACCTTGGCCGCTTCTACGCTGACCTTGAAAATGTTGAGCTCGTCGCTCTTAAACGTCTTTTTGACAAGATTGAGGCCTTCCCAAGTCTACAAGGTAGCCTTCAAAGTATCAATGATGGTGGTTTTATTGAGCATTTTGCTAGCCCAGAGTTGCAAAATATCCGTCGTCAACTTAAATCTTGTGATGATGCCATTCGCCAGACCTTGCAAGACATTCTCAAGAAATCTGACTACATGTTGGCTGAGAGTTTGATTGCTAGTCGTAGTGGTCGTTCAGTACTTCCTGTCAAAAATACCTACCGTAACCGTATTGCTGGTGTTGTGCACGACATCTCAAGCTCTGGAAACACAGTCTATATCGAGCCACGCGCCGTTATCCAGCTTAACGAAGAAATCACACAATTACGTGCAGACGAACGCCACGAGATGGCCCGTATCCTGCATGAACTGTCTGATCAACTCCGTCCACAGGCTGCTGCTATTGCCAACAACGCTTGGATTTTGGGCCATATGGACTTCATTCGAGGAAAATACCTCTATCTCCATGATAAAAAGGCGGTTATTCCAAAGATTAGTGACAACCAAACACTCCAACTGCTTAACGTTCGTCACCCTCTCTTGGTCAATCCAGTAGCCAACGATTTGCGCTTTGATGAGGATCTCACAGCCATTGTCATCACAGGTCCCAATACTGGTGGTAAAACAGTCATGCTTAAAACTCTAGGACTAGCACAACTGATGGCTCAATCTGGTCTGCCAATTTTGGCTGATAAGGGCAGTCGTGTAGCTATTTTCCAAGAGATTTTTGCGGATATCGGAGATGAACAGTCTATCGAACAGAGCTTGTCAACTTTCTCTAGTCACATGACGCACATTGTCGAGATTCTGAATGCTGCCGACAGCAACAGCTTGGTCTTGGTCGATGAGCTTGGGGCTGGTACCGACCCTCAAGAAGGGGCTAGCCTAGCCATGGCAATCCTAGAGCACCTCCGTTTGAGCCAGATTAAGACCATGGCTACCACTCACTATCCAGAGCTTAAGGCCTATGGGATTGAGACACAACATGTGGAAAATGCCAGCATGGAGTTTGACACCGCAACTCTAAGCCCTACCTATCGTTTTATGCAGGGGGTTCCTGGTCGCTCTAACGCCTTTGAAATTGCTCGCCGCCTTGGTTTGAATGAGATAATTATCAAGGAAGCTGAAAACCTCACGGATACTGATAGTGATGTCAACCGTATCATCGAGCAACTTGAGGCCCAAACTGTGGAAACACAAAAACGTCTGGAGCACATCAAGGACGTTGAGCAAGAGAACCTTAAATTCAACCGTGCAGTCAAGAAACTCTATAACGAATTCTCCCATGAGTACGACAAGGAACTCGAAAAGGCTCAAAAAGAAATTCAAGAGATGGTGGATACTGCTTTGGCTGAGAGCGATAGTATTCTCAAAAATCTACATGATAAGAGTCAACTCAAGCCTCATGAAGTTATCGACGCCAAAGGAAAACTCAAAAAACTTGCCCCACAGGTGGACCTCTCTAAGAACAAGGTCCTTCGTAAAGCCAAGAAAGAAAAGGTTGCGCGTGCCCCTCGTGTCGGAGATGATATCATCGTTACTGCCTATGGTCAACGTGGTACGCTTACAAGTCAAGCCAAAAATGGTAACTGGGAAGCTCAAGTGGGTCTCATCAAGATGACCCTTAAGGCAGACGAATTCACTCTGGTTCGTGCCCAAGCAGAAGCACAACAACCCAAGAAAAAACAAATTAATGTGGTTAAGAAAGCCAAGAAGGCGTCTGGTGGGCCTCGTGCCCGTCTAGACCTTCGTGGCAAACGTTACGAAGAAGCCATGCAAGAGCTCGATGCCTTTATTGACCAAGCTCTACTTAACAACATGAGTCAGGTGGACATCATCCATGGTATTGGTACCGGTGTCATCCGTGATGCTGTTACCAAATATCTCCGTCGCCACCGCCACGTTAAAAGTTTTGAATATGCCCCACAAAGTGCCGGTGGTTCTGGATGTACCATCGCAACCTTGGGTTAAAACTAATTAAGAGAGACTGAGACTATGTGTCCAGTCTTTTTTGTGTGAATCAAATCCAAGCACAAAAAAGACTCCCTTAATCAAGGAAGACTTCTATTTTCTATATCACACTGGTCCACAAGTGTTGGATAATTTGGCTAACTGGAAAATTCCAATTAATCAAAAGACGCAAAACCCAGCTAGATGACAAGACCGTTTGAATATTGTTTATGGGAACGGTCGCAAGAATATTCCCCAACATAGTCAAAGGTACGAGACTTACCAAGGAAGCCAAAACACCACCTACCACTTGAAATCGTCTCTGGTCAAGACGCTCAATTCTCACAAAATGGAAGAAAATCCCAAGAAAACGTAAACCATAATAGACCACACAATAGATGGCGAAGAAGGCAACACCCGCATAATAGACACGGTCAAGTGAGAAGATATTCTGGTCTGTAAAAAAAGCTACACTGGCATCTTTGGTTGGATTAGCATAAGGTACCCAAAGATTGATAGCCTCTCCTAGCGGCTGGTAAAAATAAGCGGCTACACACATGGCGATAATGACCGAAACCACGTAATAGGCTTGCATAAAGAGACCTCTTCGGTAGCCAATGTAGAAATTCCAAGCCATGAGGGCTAAGACAAGGAGTCCAATCATGCGTCATCCTCATCGTCATCACTTTGAGCTGTCGCCTTGACCTTAAGTTGTTCGAGTTGCTTAGCTCTCAAAATCTCCAACTCTTTTTCCATATCTTCAACTTGAATTTCACGTTCCAACTGAGTAGACAAAGAATTGATGGCCATTAGAATAGCAATCGTTTCATTATCAGCATTTTTCATCTGCTTTTTGATAATTTTATATTTCTCATAAGCAACACGCTCCACCTCTTCCATGAATAAGTTGTCCTTATCAGTTGTTAGCGTGAGATTCTTTTCTCCAAAATGAAATTTGTAACGGTTTTTGTTTGCCATTTGCTTGTTAACTGCCTAATCAATGGTGGGCATGGAGTCTCCACCGCAGCTTCTCCTTATTTTTGTTTTTAGCACCCTTTTTAGTCAGATTTTGACACATTCTCCAGGGCGTATTCGACACATAAATACCAACTGACTCCTCCAATCATAGAAAAAAGAGCAGAATGTGGCATTCTCTTTCTAATCATTATATCCTAAATTTTAAATTTCGTAAATTTTAGACTTTGCCCTTCTCCAGAAAAATAATTTTCAAGGATTCCAAACCTGTAAAATATCTACCAATTCTCCTTTTTTGTGCTAAAATAGATTTCATGGGCACAATCGTATTAAAAATGACAGCAGAACAGATTTCAATACTCCAGAAGGATCTAGCAAGCTATGCAACTGCGACTAAAAATCCATACGCTAGTTTTTCAGCCAAGGTTGATGGAACAAGTGTCATCGCCTATACTTCAGGTAAGGTAACCTTCCAGGGTGCTAAACCAGAAAGCCTAGCTAGCCGTTTTGGTTACCAAGCCGAGCCTAAGCAGTCACCTGATGGGCAAAATCTGGCCCTAATTGGATCGGACGAAGTCGGAAACGGCTCCTATTTTGGTGGTTTAGCTGTTGTAGCTAGCCTAGTTACTCCCGTTGACCATGCTTTTTTGAAATCTCTAGGAGTCGATGATTCTAAAAATCTAAATGATACTAAGATTCGTCAGATTGCACCTCTCTTGGAGGAGAAAATTCCCCACAAAGCACTCCTGCTTTCTCCTAGAAAATACAATGAGGTGGTTGGAGACGGTAAAGCTCACAATGCTGTATCCATCAAAGTAGCCCTCCACAATCAGGCTATTTTCCTACTATTACAATCTGGTGCTAAACCAGATAAGATTGTCATTGATGCTTTTACCAGTGAGAAGAATTATCAAAAATACCTCAAGAACGAACGCAATCATTTTGAATTTCCCATCACTCTAGAAGAAAAAGCTGAAGGTAAATACTTGGCCGTCGCGGTGAGTTCTATCATTGCTCGCAATCTCTTCCTGAAAAATCTGGATAAACTTAGCCAAGAGGTTGGTTATACCCTTCCTTCAGGTGCTGGTGCCAAGTCAGACCAGGTCGCTGCTAAACTCCTTCAAGCTTATGGAGACCAGGCTCTCCAGACTACTGCTAAATATCATTTTGCCAATACTAAAAAAGCCTACCAACGCTTAAAATAACCCTGAAAGGCCTTAACTATGCAAAACAAATGGACCCAAAATTTCCTCACTTTTCTTCGTGAGTGGGGACTCTTCATTCTCTTTATCACTTTCTTCCTCTTGACCCGTCTCTTCCTCTGGCTCCCTGTTCAGGTTGACGGACACTCAATGGATCCTACCCTAGCAGATCGACAACGTGTTATCGTTTTAAAACACACGTCCATTGAACGCTTTGATATCGTCGTCGCCAAAGAAGTTGAAAATGGTAAGACTAAACAAATCGTAAAACGTATCATCGGTATGCCAGGTGATACCATTACCTATCAAAACGATAAACTTACTGTCAATGGTAAAGAAGTTAAGGAAGAATACCTCAAAGAATTCCAAGCTGCCTTTGCTAAGGATAAACTACAAAAAGAATATGACTACCGCGATTACTTCCAACAGTTAGCCAAGGATGCAAAGGCCTTCACAGTCAATGCTGAGGGCAATACGACCTTCACGGTCACTGTTCCAGAAGGCAAATATTTCTTACTCGGAGATAACCGTATCGTTTCAAAAGATAGCCGCGAAGTTGGTTACTTTGACAAGAGTGCTCTTGTCGGGGAAGTCAAATTCCGCTTCTGGCCACTTAATAAAATTGGTACAGTTGAGGACAACTAAGAACACTAAATAAGATAAGGTTGGGGAGACCCAGCCTTATTATGTATCTAGGAAAAAACACATGCAAGAATTTTATTTTTCAGGAACTATCGAACGTATCATTTTTGAAAATACCAATAATTTCTTTCGTATCCTACTCTTAGAGATTGACGAAACTGACAGTGATTTTGAAGACTATGAAATCATTGTTACTGGAACTATGGGGGATGTCATGGAGGGTGAAGACTATACCTTCTGGGGTCAGCTAACCAATCACCCCAAATATGGTGAACAACTACAGATGACTCGCTACGAGCGTTCAAAACCCTCTGCCAGTGGCCTTATCAAGTATTTCTCCAGTGACAATTTCAAAGGAATCGGTAAGAAAACAGCCGAGCGTATTGTCGAGATTTATGGCGAAGACCCTATTGACAAGATTCTCGAAGACCCTAGCAAATTAGAGCAGATTCCTAATCTGTCCAAGGTAAACCGAGAAGCCTTCCTAGCAAAGTTAAAAATCAACTATGGTACTGAACAAATCTTGTCCAAACTTTCCAGCTATGGACTCACACCAAAGGCTGCCTCACAAATTTTCAACCAATATAAGGAAGAAGCACTCAACCTTATCGAAGAATATCCTTATCTCTTGGTAGAGGAAGTCCAAGGAATTGGATTTAAAATGGCCGATCAACTAGCCGAACGTCTGGGGATTGCTAGCGATGCTCCTGAGCGTTTACGAGCCGCCCTGATTCACTGTCTGCTAGAAGCTAGTCTGGAAGAAGGCGACACCTACATCGAGGCCAAAGCCTTGCTTGAACGGACTATCATTCTTTTGGAAAGTGCTCGCCAGATTGAACTTGAACCCGCCTTGGTCGCTAACCAATTAACCAATCTTATTCAAGAGGATAAGGTGCAAAATATAGAGACTAAAATTTTTGATAATACCCTATATTTTGCTGAACAGGGCATCTATACCCACCTAACTCGTATCATGAAAGACCAACCTGACATCAGTGCTGAGGACAAAATCCAAACAAGTCTTGAAGAGGTGGAAGAAGAGCTTGGTATTACTTATGACAAGGTTCAAAAAGATGCCATTATTAAAGCCCTACAAAGCAAGGTCTTCATCCTGACAGGTGGTCCCGGAACAGGGAAAACCACTGTTATTAACGGAATTATTAAAACCTATGCTGACCTTCATGGTCTAGATCTCAAGAAGGCTGATTTACCAATTATTTTAGCGGCACCAACGGGACGGGCTGCTCGTCGGATGAACGAACTCACCAAACTTCCTAGCGCCACTATTCATAGACATTTAGGCCTCAATAGTGAGGACGATTTCAAGACCTTAGATGACTATCTCGATTGTGATTTGATTATCATCGATGAGTTTTCTATGGTTGATACTTGGTTGGCCAATCAACTCTTCGAAAGCATTTCTGATACTACTCAAGTCATCATTGTAGGTGACCAAGATCAGCTGCCTTCTGTAGGCCCTGGCCAAGTCTTAGCTGACCTTTTGCAGATTGATGACTTGCCCAAGGTTTCCCTAACCAAAATTTTCAGACAATCTGAGGATTCCACTATTGTTACCTTAGCTAGCCAGATGCGACAAGGCCAACTACCCGCTGATTTCACAGAGAAAAAGGCTGACCGATCATACTTTGAGGCTAATGCTAGCCACATTCCACAGATGGTCCCTAAAATTGTCTCTGCCGCTATTAAAAGTGGGATTGCTGCTCAGGATGTACAGATTCTGGCCCCCATGTACCGGGGACAGGCTGGTATCAACAATCTCAATACCATTATGCAAGATCTACTAAATCCCAAAGAAAAAGCCAATCAATTTGCCTTTAATGATATTTTCTTCCGTAAGAATGACAAGATTCTCCATCTGGTCAACGATACAGAACTCAATGTCTTCAATGGCGATATCGGAATCATTACTGATCTCATACCTAGTAAATATACTGAAAGTAAGCAGGACGAAATTTACATTTCCTTCGATGGCAATGAGGTAATCTATCCTCGTAACGAATGGAATAAGATTACTCTTGCCTATGCCATGTCAATCCACAAATCCCAAGGGAGTGAGTTCCCAGTTGTTATCCTTCCCATCACACGCCAAAGTGGGCGTATGCTGCAACGTAACTTGATCTACACCGCTATCACACGCGCCAAGAGTAAACTGGTCATGTTGGGGGAAATCGCAGCCTTCGATTATGCCGTTCACAACGAGGGTGCCAAACGTAATACCTACCTCATCCAACGTTTTGAACAAACTTATACACAAGCTGTTGATAAGTCTGTCGAAAAGATTGTTAAAAACGAGGCAACAGACACCTCCATTCAAACAAAAACGGAAAACAATAGACCCTCAAAAACCCTTGAAAACAAAGACTTCTCGGAAAATATCAATCCATCCCAAACTCTTATTAACACTTATTCACATCCTGTGGATAAGTCTGTTAACAAACCTGTGCAAACAGAAGAAAACTATCGTTTAACTGAAGAAAATTGGGCAACTATCGACCCAATGATAGGTCTCAGCGAAGAAGATATTGCAGCCTTTTTTAACAACAACTAAGAAAAAAGACTTGGAGTGGCTCATTCAGAGCCACTCCAAGTCTTTTCATTAGCTAAAATACTAAACGAATCAAGGCCATAGACACTATACCAACAATTACTGCATAGAGCAGATTTTTACTCTTAAACGCTACAATTACCGTTGGCACCGAAGCCAGGATTTCCATCCACTTAAGCTGTGGCAAGTGACCGATTTTCTCAGTCATAAGGCTTGAGAGAATCAGAGCAAAGAGAATAGAAACTGGTAGGTAGTGCAAAAATCGAACAACAATATCTGGTAACCCCTTGTATTTCACTAAGATAAAAGGGAGGACACGAGGGACCCAGCTGACCACAAACCCTAGTAAAATAGCGATAAGAATGAAGCTATTGACGGCCATCACACATCACCCCCACACTACATCCAATCAAAGTAGCCACTAGAACAGCCAAGGATTCTGACAAGATGATGCTAAAGCTCAGATAAGCTACAGCAATAGATAACAGAATCAGAAACAGCTTACGCACTCCTTCACCTAGCAAGGCATCGAACTGACTACTTAACAAACCAATAAACATGGCAATCAAGGCAAAATCCAAACCAAAAAGCTCAGGATTTGGAATCATTGAGCCAATTAAACAACCAACAACTGACGATACAATCCAAACCAAATAACTGAAAATATTATTACCATGCATCCAGTTAGCGGGAATATCTTTATGATGTACATATTCTCCTAATAAGACACCATAACTTTCATCCGTAATCAGACTACCAATTCCCAGCTGATTCCAGAGACTTGTTTTTGTAAAAATCGTCGTGGCATGTAAACTCATCAACATGTTACGCAAATTAACTAAGAAAACAGTCAAGGTTAACTCACCAAGGCTAGCTCCTGCAACTACTAAGGCACACATAGCAAACTGAGCCGAACCACCATAGACCAAAGCACACATGAGAGCAACCTCAAGAGCCGATAGACCAGAAGCTGCCGCTACGACACCAAAAGCTAGGCCAATAGCCACATATCCTAGAGCTGTCGGCACTGCGGCTTTCACACCCGAACGAAAGTCAGACACACACAATCCTTTCTAAAGGAACCTCTTACCAGACTAGTAAGAGGTTCTTCTTATTCTTCAAATCCTGCAAAGGCTAGACTTGGTTTAGCATTTAGATCCAAGTCAGCAAAATGTTTTTTATCATATTCAATAGCTGCTGCTAAAGCAATCATACCAGCATTATCACCACAAAGACGTAAAGGCGGAATAACCACATCTACATCTGTAATTTCCTCGGCCAAGCGTTCACGTAAGCCCTGATTAGCTGCCACGCCCCCAGCAACAACAAGTGTCTTGACAGGGTAACGCTCTAAGGCTTTCTTCGTCTTAGCTAGGAGAATATCCAAAACAGCAGCTTGGAAGGAAGCACAAAGGTCTTCTGTGACTAAAACTTCCCCTTTCTGCTCAGCATTATGGTGCAAATTGATGAAGGCTGACTTCAAGCCTGAAAATGAAAACTCCAAGTGGTCTTCCTTAATCATGGCACGTGGGAAATCATGAACATCTTTCCCCTTATGAGCCAATTCATCAATCTCTCGTCCTGCTGGGTAGGTCAAGCCCATCACACGTCCCACCTTATCATAGGCTTCACCAACCGCATCGTCACGTGTCTCACCAACAATCTTGTAATTTCCTGGCTCTGACACGTAAACCAACTCTGTGTGTCCTCCAGATACCAAAAGCGCTAGGAGGGGATACTCCAACTCTTGAACCTCACGCGCCGCCATCAGATGCCCTGCCATATGATTGACCGGAATCAAAGGTAAACCGTGCGCCCAGGCAAAGGCCTTAGCTGCTGCCATCCCAACCAAGAGGGCACCAACCAAGCCTGGACCATAGGTTACAGCTACAGCATCCAATTGTTCAGCCACAATTCCCGCCTCAGATAGAGCATCCTTAATACAAAGAGTCACTACTTCCACATGGTGACGGCTAGCCACCTCAGGAACAACGCCACCAAATCGTTTATGGCTTTCTACCTGACTAGCAATAATATTACTTAAAAGTTCTTTCTCATTTTTTAAAACGGCAACTGAAGTCTCGTCACACGAGCTCTCCACCGCCAAAATATATCTATCTGCCATTAGATTTCCTCTCGCCTCATGATAACAGCATCCTCCTGAGGCTCATGATAATAATTTTTCCGAATTCCTAGACTTTCAAAGCCAAATTTTCTGTATAGCGCCTGAGCGACTTGATTTGAAGCCCTGACTTCCAGAAAGATCGGCTCACTACGCTCTTCTAAATGCTTCATCAGCTGACTGGCATAACCACATCCCTGATAAGCTCTTAGAACCGCAATATTGGTAACCTCAAGCTCACCAACTAAATTTTGAAGAGCTAAAAAACCAACAACTTCTTCTTGATTATAAACATAGAAATATTCTGTAGTGTCCAAAGCCAAGTCTGCCACCACCTGCTCAAGTGTCCACGGAGATTTGTCATAAACATCCGACAAAATCTGGTAAATGAGCTGAGCCTGTTCCTGTCTACTCAATCTAGACGCGCTTGATGTAGTTGTCACGGTTAGTCTCCTCATGGGTCTTAAGCCAGTTTTCCTCCGCCTCAACCCGCTTCAAGTAATGTGGGACAAAGGCATCCACATTAACAGGGGGCAAGGATAAGCCTAAACGACCAATTAACAGGGCTGACGGAAGAGTTGACAAGATCGTTGCCTCTGGAAGACTTTCCTTAATCTGATCCATAAAATTAGCTACTTCACCTACAAAAGTTACCTTTTCAAAAGTTTTAGCTTGCTCAAGAACATCTGTAAAGGTAGCATGACGATCGGGGATGATAGCTTGGCCATTTTCATAAAATCCGACGTAAACATTATTACGACGGGCATCCATGATAGGAATTACAACACCATCAGCTGAAAGATCCATCAAGGCCTGCAAACTTGAAACTCCCACTAAATCAATGTCAAGGGCATATGCTAAAGTCTTAGCTGTTGCAACAGCCACACGAAGACCTGTGTAAGATCCGGGTCCTTGAGCAACAACGACACGCTCTAAATCAGCTGGTTGCCAGCTCGCCTGAGCGACCAAAAAATCAATGGTGGGCATCAGACTAATACTGTGATTCTTTTTCACCGTCACGGTTGCTTCTGCCACTAAGTTCTCACCTTCCAACAAGGCTACTGATAAAGCCGTGCTAGAAGTATCAAATGCTAATATTTTCATCTTTTTTCCTTGTTTCCTTTTATGCTTTTCTATTATAACACAAGTAGTTGTTTCCCAAAAACGAACATTTCCCAACTTTTTCCGCCATTTTCTTTATCTACCCCTTATCTTATGGTACAATAATAGTAATTGTTATACGAATCAAGGCTACTAGCTATTACTCATAAAAGTGAATATCATAACGTCAAGTTAATCATAGAAAAGATTAACTTGACCGGTTTTTTTATAGAATGGCAGAGCCTTTTGGAAAGAAAGGAAAACCATGATTTATAAAGTTTTTTACCAAGAAACTAAAGAGCGTAACCCACGCCGTGAACAGACAAAATCACTCTATCTAGATATCGATGCAGCAACTGAACTTGAAGGACGTATCCAAGCTCGTCAAATCATCGAAAAAAACACTGCCTACAACATCGAATTCATTGAGCTCCTCTCAGAAAAAGCCCTTGAATACGAAAAAGAAACAGGCGTTTTTGAAGTAACGGAGTTCTAAGACCATGGCATCAAAAATCAATCTAAAACCTGAAGAAGTTGGGGTTTATGCGATTGGTGGTTTGGGAGAAATCGGTAAAAATACCTATGGTATCGAATACCAAGATGAAATCATCATCGTCGATGCGGGTATTAAATTCCCTGAAGATGATCTTCTCGGTATCGATTATGTCATCCCGGACTATTCTTACATCGTTGAAAACGTTGACCGTGTTAAGGCTCTTGTCATTACTCACGGTCACGAAGACCATATTGGTGGTATCCCCTTCCTTCTTAAACAGGCAAATATCCCAATCTATGCAGGACCACTTGCTCTTGCTCTTATCAAAGGAAAATTGGAAGAACACGGACTACTTCGTGATGCACAACTCTATGAAATTAACGCTAATACTGAGCTTACTTTCAAAAATATGAGCGTAACCTTCTTCCGCACAACTCACTCAATTCCAGAACCTCTCGGAATTGTCATCCATACACCACAAGGTAAAATTGTTTGTACCGGTGACTTTAAGTTTGACTTCACTCCAGTAGGTGAGCCAGCAGACCTTCATCGTATGGCTGCACTCGGTGAAGAAGGCGTTCTTTGCCTCCTCTCAGACTCAACCAATGCTGAAGTCCCAACTTTCACTAATTCCGAGAAGGTCGTGGGTCAATCCATCATGAAAATCATTGAAGGCATTCACGGACGTATTATCTTCGCCTCATTTGCCTCTAATATTTTCCGTCTTCAACAAGCTGCTGAGGCTGCTGTAAAAACCGGCCGTAAGATTGTTGTCTTTGGGCGGTCTATGGAAAAAGCCATTGTTAATGGTGTTGAACTAGGCTATATTAAAGTTCCAAAAGGAACTATTATTGACCCTAGTGAGATGAAAAACTATCATGCCAGTGAGATTCTTATCATGTGTACCGGTTCTCAAGGAGAACCTATGGCGGCCCTTGCACGTATCGCCAATGGCATGCACCGACAAGTAACACTACAACCTGGTGACACCGTTATCTTCTCATCTAGTCCTATCCCAGGAAACACAACCAGCGTTAACCGTTTGATTAATACCATTCAAGAAGCAGGTGTAGATGTTATCCACGGTAAAATCAACAATATCCATACCTCTGGTCACGGCGGTCAACAAGAGCAAAAACTAATGCTTCGCTTGATCAAACCAAAATTCTTCATGCCTGTTCACGGTGAATACCGCATGCAGAAGGTCCACGCAAGTCTCGCTGTTGATTGTGGTGTTCCAAAAGATAATATCTTTATCATGGAAAATGGTGATGTCTTAGCCCTAACAAAAGATTCTGCTCGTCGTGCAGGTCATTTCAACGCTCAAGACATCTATGTCGATGGTAATGGTATCGGAGATATCGGAGCAGCCGTTCTTCGTGACCGTCGTGATCTTTCTGAAGACGGTGTCGTCCTTGCTGTCGCAACTGTTGATTTCAAATCTAAGATGATTCTAGCTGGTCCAGATATTCTCAGTCGTGGCTTTATCTATATGCGTGAATCTGGTGATCTTATTCGTGAGAGCCAACGCATTCTATTCAACGCTATTCGTATTGCGCTTAAAAATAAAGACGCTAGCATTCAATCTGTTAACGGAGCTATCGTCAATGCATTACGACCATTCCTATATGAAAAAACAGAACGTGAACCAATCATTATTCCAATGATTCTCACACCTGATAAATAAGTCAAAACCACCCGTTCTGATATGCCCCCTGTCAAGTAGACAGGTTAAATATCTAATAGTAGTGTCTGTTTT